>ENA-OPXH01001051-OPXH01001051.1-human-gut-metagenome-genome-assembly--contig:-NODE-1051-length-20726-cov-4.793576_pt1 | contig 20726 bp, 22 predicted proteins | sample MGYA00241521_ERZ502034 | MGnify/ENA primary metagenome ERZ502034 (study PRJEB25962, sample SAMEA2042103) | human gut metagenome | biome: human gut; feature: human-associated habitat; material: faeces... | reverse complement strand
CTTCAACAACTATCGTCCGCAGTTCTACTTCAGAACAACTGACGTAACAGGTGTTTGCAACCTTCCAGAAGGTACAGAGATGTGCATGCCTGGCGATAACGTAGAGATGACAATCGAGCTCATCCACCCAATCGCTATGGAGCAGGGTCTTACATTCGCTATCCGTGAAGGTGGACGTACTGTAGGATCAGGACGTGTTGCTTCTATCATCGAGTAATCATTGATTGAACTATAGTAATATATAAATTGGTATCACAAGATATCATGGGAATTACCCCGGAACAGCAATGTTTCCGGGGTTTTTTCTATGTGTAAAAGATTAAAATATTGTCGTAAAGAATAGCGAACAAAAAAATAACAGACAGGTATGGAAAGAGAATAAAAATCTCCGCATATCTGCCTGTGATACTATTATGATACTATTTCTGTTCGTTATTAGAAAATTTTCTTTCTAAAAGCTCATCTCTTTTACGGATTCTTGTCTCAAAATCCAGACTTTCGATTTCTTTGTGGGTGATGGATCGGGTTGAGTAATATTCCAAAGTCTGTTTTTTCCACATATCAAACATATCTTTTCCTGTGAAATAAGATTCCAGACTTTCTCTGTTCTCTTCTAATTCAGCAAGGAAATTACACATATCACCATTTAAAGAGTGTTCCGGATCATTTCCATAAAAGCGGATCCCGGCATACCATTTCTGAGTTTCTGTTTCCAGATCATTGGGAAGTATATTATTTATTTCCAGCTCATATCGCAATTCATTTGATTCATTCATCTGGAGTAAAACTAAAATGACATCGCTCAGAGTAGAAATTTGTATTTTGTTTTCGGATAATCCAAACAACCAATCCAGTGAGACATGAAATTTTTGAGCAATAGTCAGCAATATCTCGTTGGATGGAGTAACTATACCATTTTCGTAGCTGGATAGAGTCGATTGACGTATACCGATGGCTGCGGAGAAATTTTTCTGATTCATTTCCAGATTAGTTCGCAGTTCTTTTATTTTTTCTGAGATAGATGATTTCTGCATAATAGCACCTCCTTAAAAGCTTTAATTAGTATATCACAAATGATAAAAATCAACAATATAGAAAAATATCATTTATACAGATATAAATTATTGACAACAACTATTTAGAATGATATAGTATCAGTGAGAATGATAATTATAGATAAGGAGGAAATGATATGCAGAAACAGAACTATATGATTACAGCAGAAGAAGTAGCTGAAAACATGGGAATCTCACTAGGATATGCCTATAAGCTGCTTCGGAAACTGAACAAAGAGCTTGCAGATCAGGGATATGTAACTGTTGCAGGCAAAATACCGAGAGCATTCTGGGAAAAGAAATTTTATGGATATTCTCAGATGGTAATGTAAGAGGAGGCATAAAGTATGTCAGCATACAAAGATGAAGAAAGGGGAACCTGGTATGTTTCATTTTATTATGAAGACTGGACAGGGACCAAAAAGAGAAAAGTAAAACGAGGATTCCGCACTAAGAAAGAAGCACTAAATTTTGAAGTAGAGTATAAAAGAACAGCGAAAGCCAATATGGATATGACAATGGGAGAGTTTGTAGAAGTCTACTTTCGAGACAAGGCTCAGTCATTGAAAGACAGAAGTATCAAGAACAAAAGAGATACGATGAATGCTCAGCTGTTACCGTATTTTAAGGACAGACCGATGAACAGTATTACACCTGCAGAAATTATCCAGTGGCAGAATACGATTATTGAAAAAGGATATTCGGATGATTACCTGAAAACAATACAGAATCAGATGACGGCATTGTTCAATCATGCGAAGAATATCTACAATCTGGCAGATAATCCCTGTGACAAGGTAAAACGTATGGGAAAGACTTCAAAAAAGAAGATGAAATTCTGGACGATTGAAGAATATCGGCAGTTTATGACCGGAATAAAACCGGGTAGTAAATATTATGTACTGTTTGAATTATTATTTTGGACAGGGGTGAGAGAAGGTGAAGCACTCAGCATTACACCTGCGGATATTGATTTTGAAAGAAATCTACTTCATATCAATAAGACTTACTACCGTATGCATGGTAAAGATGTGATTACTTCTCCAAAAACAGAGGAATCCAACCGTACAGTTTCAATACCGGAATTTCTGAAAAAAGAGATTCAAGATTATATTGGTAAATTGTATGAATTACCTGAAAATGAACGGATTTTCCCAATGGTTCACGAAGCTGTACAGCACAAGTTAAAACAGGTAGTTCAAAAGACCGGAGTGAAAAAGATAAGAGTACACGACATTCGTCACAGTCATGCGGCATTTCTGATTAACAAAGGTGTACAGCCACTGATGATTAAAGAAAGATTTGGACATACGGATATACGCATTACATTGAATACTTATGGGCACTTATATCCAGATCAGCAGAAAATAGTGGCAGATATGCTGGATGATGAAAATATAAAAAGCTCCGGAAGTATGAACAACCGGAGCAATATGACAAATGAGGATGAATCCACAAATGTCAATCCTAGACAAATTGATTATAGCAGGGATTCTTCCGGAGAACAACAGATACTTGACAAGAACAGTTAAAAATGGAGGAGTTTATGCAACAGAGAGATGAGAATAAACCGGAATTAAAAATGATAAAGATGTCAGATGTCCAGTCCCAGACAGTGGACTGGCTCTGGTACCCATTTATCCCTTATGGAAAATTAACAATTATTCAGGGAGATCCGGGAGATGGAAAAACTACACTGGTATTAAATATTGCAGCAAAATTGTCTAAAGGAGAAGGTCTGGACAGCGACATGAAGATAACAGAACCAGTAAATATTATTTATCAGACGGCGGAGGACGGACTGGCAGATACGGTAAAACCCAGACTGGAACGGGCAGAAGCGGTTTGTGAAAGAATTATGGTTATAGATGAAACAGAAAAATCACTTTCCATGATTGATGAAAGACTGGAAAACGCTATCAAACAGACAGGTGCCAGGGTGCTTATTTTAGATCCGATTCAAGCTTATCTGGGAGGCGGCATGGACATGAACCGGGCGAATGAAGCAAGAGATATGACAAAAAGACTGGGCTTGCTGGCAGAAAAGTATAAATGTGCAATTTTACTGATTGGACACATGAACAAGGCCGGGGGAAACAAAGCCGCATATAGAGGAATGGGGTCCATTGATTTTTTTGCAGTGGCCAGAAGTGTATTACTGGTAGGAAGAATAGAAGGAGAACCAGAGTTGAGAGCTGTGGTCCAGATAAAAAATAATCTGGCAGCATTTGGACATTCTAAAGCATTTCGTCTGACAGAAACAGGATTTGAATGGGTAGGTGATTATGAAATTACAGCGGATGAAGTGCTTGGTGGAATAGCACCAAAAGTAAACAAAATAGAACAGGCGAAGAAGATGTTGAGAGAATTAGCAGAGACTTCAACAACAGTACAGAGCAGTGAAATATTTGAGATGGCAGAAGAACTGAATATTTCAAAAAGAACACTGGAAAATGCAAAAAAGGAACTTGGAATTAAGGCAAGACGAATCAGCAATTCATGGTACTGGGATTTAGATAAGGTTAAGTCAGAAACAACCAAGAATGCAACATTGCAGAATGTATAGAAAATGCATAGTTAAAATGTAAGGTTGCAATTTATAGAGACATTGCAGTGTTGCGACCTAAAAGGAATGACAGGAAGGTGATAAATTGAAAAATGTAATGATCTCAGCGGAATTATTTGGAAAAATAATAAAATATCATTTACTGGATCAAAAACGGGAAGCGGAGGATATAAGAAAAGGATTGGAAAAAAAGCTTGATACAATGGCAAATCGAGAATTATACAGCAAGTACAAAACGGCACCAACCGAGGAAGAAAGAGAAAAGTCCCGGCAGGAATACCTGGACAGAAAGGGAATACCGGAAAGTTTTCGATGGTAGAGATTCGTGTTGATTACTTTATAACAGGAGCGTGTCACGCACCTGTAAACAGCAGACAAGAATAAGCCAATCAGAATCATATAGAAGCCCCCGGCAGGGCGCAAGAGCACTTTTGATGGGAGGAACGACTGTCGAAAGTGCTTTTGCGTTACTTTTGACAAAAGTAACAAAACCGTTCAGGAAATAAAACAAAATAATCTTGATATAAGAACCTTGATGGGAGGTGTATAGATTGAAACGAACAATAAGCGGGATGGTTGGAAAGGGATCGTTAGCACATAATAGACGCTCATTTATAGCGGAAAATGTAAATCCGGAACGAGTAGAATCCAATATAAAATATTGTGATGATAATCTAAAGCAGGTCTACCATGAACTGTTTGATGATGCGGTGGCACGTTACAACGTCGGGAAAAGAAAAGATAGGCAGATTCACAATTATTATGACAAGATTCAGCATGGAAAGCAGGAAAAATTGTTTCATGAAGTGATCTTTCAGATCGGAAACAGTAAGGATATGGCTGTTGTAACTCCAGAAGGAAAACTGGCTACAGAGATATTGGATGAGTTTGTAAAAGGCTTTCAGGCGAGGAACCCATCTCTGAGAGTATTTAATTGTTATATGCATCTGGATGAAGCAACACCTCATGTACATATTGATTTTGTTCCGTTTGTCACGAACTGGAAAGGTAAGGGAATGGATACAAGGGTATCTTTAAAACAGGCATTGAAAAGTCAGGGATTTCAGGGCGGTTCTAAACATGAATCGGAGCTGAACCAGTGGATCAATCATGAGAAAGAGATACTTGCACAGATTATGGAGCAGCATGGAATCGAATGGGAAAAGAAAGGAACACATGAAGAGCATCTGGATGTATATAATTATAAAAAGAAGGAACGGCAAAAAGAGCTGGCGTGTCTGGAACAGGAACAAAAGGAACTATCGGAGAAGTATCTGAACCTGTTAATCGATATGAGAGAAAAATGTGCTGATGTACATTCTCTGGGTGAAGAAAAAACGAAGCTTGAGCAGGATAACGTGCAAATGGCAGAACAAGTGAGGATTGCAGCAACAGAGTTGGAACATATAGAAAAAAGACGAGAAAAGGTGCAAACTGTTATGAATGCCGTTGATAAGGAATTAGAAAAATTTGGACAAGTAGATTTGGTATTGCCGCAGCCTGGAACACTGGAACGTGCAGTTACATACCGGGAAAAAAAGATAAAACCATTATTCACTAAAATGAAACAATATATGGCTGCATTAGCTGGAAAAGCACTGGAAATGGAGCAGATTTTGAATCAGTGGAAACGAAAATACCGGAATTTAGAAAATGATTATTGTGAACTTCGTGATGAATTAAAAAATGTAGTGAATGAGAAAAATCAATTGAAAGAAGAAAATCATACGTTACAAAATACTGAGATGAAGTATCAAAGAGTGCGAAAAATACTAGGATCAGAAGTAGTCGAGCAGGCAGAACAGAGGGCTATCCATTTGGAATACTTGGAAGAAAAACAGCGTAAACAGGAGATGGAGCAAAAGGCCAGGGAACGGCGTGAGAGGAGACGAAAAAAAGGAAATCTGGAGTTATAAATAATGTATAGAAACAGTTAATGTTTAACTTGCTTCCCAAATTTGGGAAGCAAGTTTTTTCTATACAAATAAATATCTATAGGAATAAGAGAGGCTTATAAGAAAGAAAAGTTTATGATTTGATAGTATATGAATGATGGCTGATAGATGATTTTATGTAGTTAGGGAATTGAATACAAGGCGTTTGTCTGATAAAATAAAATGGAATATGCGATAGTGAAGGTGAATAAAGATGCCAACAAAAGAACCGCGTTTTTATGGTGAAGTTACGGAAAAAAGTCATAAAAATATGAGTAAGATACGTGGAAAAGATACAAGTATAGAAATCGTGTTAAGAAAGGCTTTATGGAATAGAGGATTTCGCTATCGAAAAAATTTCAAAGGATTGCCAGGAAGACCAGATATTGTTTTAACAAAATATCGGATTGCTATTTTTTGCGATAGCGAATTCTTTCATGGCAAGGATTGGGAAAAATTAAAACCTAAGTTGGAAAAAGGAAAAAATCCAGACTATTGGGTAAAAAAAATAGAACGTAATATCCAGCGAGATGAAGAAAAAGACAAGCAATTGAACTTTATGGGCTGGACGGTAATTCATTTCTGGGGAAAGGATATTTTGAAAAATACAGAACAATGTATACGGGTGATAGAAGAGGTAATATTTGATCAGAAATTGGAAGAAGTAGATATGGAAGAGGAGATGTAAATAATGAATTATTTGGGCGAATATGATGAAACAGATCCAGTTTCAATTGAAAAATATGCTAGAAATCTAGTTGGGAAAACTTTTGCGGATGTATGTAGACAGGATGATATTACAAAAACAATGGTTGTTAGAGAACCTTTGAACTATGAAGTAAAACATGAAAATAAAAAAAGAAAAGGTGGTTTGGGCGAACTGATAGAAGAAAGATTTTTTCACTATCAGACCAATAATGATGCAAGACCGGATTTTGATAAGGCTGGTGTGGAATTAAAAGTAACTCCATATAAACAAAATAAAAATGGTACATTGGTAGCAAAAGAACGATTGATACTGACAATGATTGATTATTTTTCGGTTGTTGATGAGAAATTTGAAGATAGTCACATGTGGAAAAAGGCTCACCTGATTTTATTGGTGTATTATTTATATCAGCAAGAGATAAAGAATCGTTTGGATTATCGTATTGGATATGTCAAGCTATTTACACCACCGGAACAAGATATAAAAATTATTGAACATGATTTTGATGTTATTGTTGAGAAAATTAAAAATGGAAAAGCACATGAATTATCTGAGGGGGATACATTATATTTGGGAGCAGCACCCAAGGCAGCAACATCAAAAGATAGAAGAAAACAACCATTTAGTGATGAATTAGCAAAACCGCGGGCCTTTGCTTTTAAAAGTTCATATATGACATATGTTCTTAATGATTATATTATTCCGGGAAAGAATACTTATGAGCCAATTGTTAAAGAGAATGCAGAAGACTCTTTTGAAGATTATGTTGTGCGAAAAATAGATGCTTACTGCGATTGGTCAGTTAGTGATTTATGTAATAAGTTTCATATGGAGTATCAAAAGAAACCGAAGAGCCAACCGAAGAACCTAGAAGCAATGTTGGCATATCGGATGTTAGGAATAAAGGGAAATCATGCGGAGGAATTTGAAAAAGCTAACGTGGTAGTTAAAACTATACGTGTTGAAAAAAATAACAAGATAAGGCAAAATATGTCATTTCCAACCTTTAAATTTAAAGAGTTGGTTGAAGAAGAGTGGGAAGATTCCACATTTGGAAATTACTTGCGAGAAACAAGATTTCTTTTTGTTGTATATAAGTATGATCAACAGGGGAATCTTCGGTTGAGAGGATGCCAATTTTGGAATATTCCTTATGATGATTTGGAAGGTAATGTTAAAAATGTGTGGGAAAAAACTCAAAAAGTGCTTCGTGATGGTCTTCAGATAGAAAAGAAAAATGGGAAGAATTATAATAATTTTCCAAAAGCATCAGAAAATCCGGTATGTCATGTAAGACCTCATGGAAAAGATGCTAAAGATACTGATGAACTTCCAGATGGAAGAATGTATTCGAAACAGTGTTTTTGGTTAAATAATAGTTATGTTTTATCACAGTTAGATAAAAAATTGATAGGGGAGTAATTTATGGCAGGAAAAAAAGCGATTGCATATCCAATAAAGTTAAAATTTGTCACCCGAATGCCATACTTTTTTAATGGTGCAAAAGACAAATATGATTTACATAAAGATGAGATAGATAACATCTTACATTTGCTTGAGGGAGAATATCAGGTAGGATATGTAAAAAGAAAACGTAAATTTCCTCACGGCATAAATGCAAATTCGTTAAATGAAGCAATCAGAGAAAAATTAAAATTGATACCGGGAATTGAAGGGGAAACGAATGTTGTTTTTGGAAGTTTTTTACCACCGGTATCTGGAAAAGGAGAATTTGATTTTTCACGATATGATAAATTAACAAATTTTTATCGTTTGTGGAATTATTGTTATGGTACAAATGCAGCTAGAAATGGACAAGAAATATTTGATCAATATGTTAGGTCTCCAAAAACAAAACAAGATTGGGAAATGTTTATTGAGGTTCAACGTCCGAAAAAATATGAAGAAGAATTAGTAGTGCCATCAGATGTATTTAACATTATTGGTGAAATCCAATTTGGAAATTGGGCAATGGTATATAAAGATATGTTTAGACTGGTTTCTGCCATAAATAAGAAAGCAGAAATCGGTTTGTATATTTATATTGTTGTGGCTGATAATTTGAAAAAATTAATGAGTGACGGCGTTGTTAGCTTAAATGATGCTTATAGGCGTTTTAAAGAAAATATTGAAAATCATAATATTACAAAGCCAGTTATGATAGTACCATTGGATTTAGATTTCAATGTAAATGAATATGATTTTTCAAGTGCTGAGGCAGGATATGAATATGTATGCGAACAGATTCGAAAGCTAGAAGAAAAAATTTTAAAGAACAAAATAAAATTAAAGCAATGCCAAAATGCACTAAAAGAAAGAAAAAACGAAACGGAAAAAATAAAAAAGAAAATTTCCAAAATCAATAATGAAAATAAAAAATATGGGGATGAATTGTTAGCATTAAAGAATTCATATAAAAATCAGGAAGAAATTGAGGAAGAGTAAAAAAGGATCTTTACAATATATATAAAATGATATAATATATATAAGAACGATCGTTCGAAAAAAGAAAATAAATGAGGTATAGATAAATTGGAAAAAACAGTTTGTGAATTATTTGCAGGAGTAGGTGGCTTTAGATGTGGACTTAATAATATAAGAACAGCGGAAGACTATGGTAAAGAAGAAAAATGGGATACAGTTTGGTTTAGTCAGTGGGAGCCGGCAGAGAAAAGCACACAGTACGCACATGACTGTTATGTATATCGATTTGGTACGAGGCTAGATAAAAATGGTAAAGATACAACAAATTATAATATTGAAGATGTAAATAAAACAACACTTCCAGATTTTAATTTATTGGTAGGTGGTTTCCCATGCCAGGATTATTCAGTAGCATCTTCATTGGCCACATCTAAAGGACTTGAAGGGAAAAAAGGAATTTTATGGTGGTCAATACGTGAGACATTGGAAGCAAAAAAACCAGCGTTTGTATTATTAGAAAATGTCGACAGATTATTGAAATCTCCAGCTAAACAAAGAGGAAGAGATTTTGGTGTGATTCTTGCATGTTTTCGAGATGAAGGTTACACGGTAGAATGGCGAGTAATCAATGCTGCGGAATATGGGTATCAACAGAGAAGACGCCGAACATTTATTTTTGCTTATAAAAATGATACAAAATATGCGGATAGAATTTTGAAAGAAATTCGGTATACCGGGAAATTGGAAGAAGATAAAAAAATAGAATGTATGGAAAAGGCGGTTCTGGAAGATGGATTTTTCGCAAAAACATTTTCTGTAAATAGAGCGGAAAATACTAAGATGAAAGTTAAGGAATTGCCAGCAGAAGTGGGAGAAGTATCCGATACATTTCAATGTGCATTTGAAAATTCTGGAATAATGAAGGACGGAATAATCTATACAATAAAAACTGTACCAAATTATCATGGAAAACAAATAACATTAGGAGATGTTATGGAGACCGGAGAAGTTGAAGAACAGTACTTTATTCCAAAAGAAAAGTTATATTATACAGATCCGGCTGTGACACATAGCGATGAAACAGAGCAACGTCTTCCAAAAGAAGATAGACAGACTTGGCAGTATTTGAAAGGTGCAAAAAAATTATTGCGTACAAGTTCTACTGGTCATGAATATGTTTTTTCAGAGGGAGCCATTTCTATGATTGATCAGGAGGACAAGCCAGCACGTACAATGCTGACATCGGAAGGTGGATTTAGTAGGACTACGCATATTGTTAAAGATAAGGTGACAGGAAGAATAAGATTGCTTACAGCCACAGAAGCAGAACGTATTCAGGGATTCCCTACTGATCATACGAAATATTGCCTGGTTAAGGGAGAAACAGTGGAAATGCCGTTGAGAAAACGTAGATTTATGATGGGAAATGCGTTAGTAGTTAATCTGGTGGCAGATATGGAGCAAACACTGGAAAAAATATTTGAAAATGAATAATTGGATTTATCAGTATTCAAATCTGCATGGATATTATACGCGTGGAGAATAATAATGGATTTAAAAGCACTAATGAACAACCCGTATGCGTGGCTAACATTATCTGTATGTACAATTTTATCTTTAGTGTTTGCAATATATACATTGGTGGTTGATAAAAAAAGGAAAGAGATATCTATTGACTATTATACGAATGAGATTATAAAAAGTGGGAAAAGTCCAATTGATGGATTGGATATTAAATATAAGGAAAAACAGATTGATAATCTCTCGTCGACTATTTATTGTATTTGGAACAGTGGGAATGTTGTTATTGATAAGTGTGATGTTGTAGAATCAAGACCCTTAAAACTTATATGTAAAAGGGGTAGCATACTTGATGTGCGAATTTTAACGCAGAGTGATATAAGTAATGCTTTTAAGGTTAAAAGAGTGTTACCATCTGAAGCAGAAATAGAATTTGACTATATGGATGGAAATGAAGGAGTTAAATTACAGGTATTGCATACTGGGGAAAATAAAGAATTATCAATAGATATAAAAATAAAAGGGGGGAAACAGATTAGAAACTATACAGAAATAAAAAAACATAGCTTTCTAGTTAGTATGCTTAATGAGCTATTTCCTATGTTAGTATTTTTTTCAGCACTGGGGATTGGAAGTATATGTGGAAAATTCCTAGGCTTTTCAATAGATGGAATAGGATTGTTTATATTTGCAATAGTAGTAGCTGTTTTTATGGTTCTTTTATATTTGAAGATGAAACGAAAAATATATTCTGCATTTCATAAAGTTGTACCTGATACATTAAAAAAATAACCATCTAGTCTCAGCAATACTTCATTCTGATACCGTGAAAGTGAGCGTGCAATAAGAAAATGTCAGGGGAGATAAATATGGCAGCAATGATGATAAGTATGGCTGTTGGACAGAAATAGCTAGTTCTATAAATAATATGATGTCGGGAATGAGTCTGTCAATCCAAAGTGACATAACACCGATATAGAATGGCAATAGTTCATAAAAACTTAGTCGTGATACCATTTTGATACTAAAAAAGCAAAGAGAATAAAAATATAACTCGGAAAATCCGCAATACAGGACAATAAGGACACAAAAAACACCAAAAATAATGAGATTTTAAGAACATCACAAACGTGAAGGTGGACGTACTGTAGGATCAGGACGTGTTGCTACAATCATCGAGTAATCACGAATAAGCATAAATTAAGGACTTCCAGAAATGGGAGTCCTTTTTTTGATACGAAAATGATACTAATTTTTTACAATAAAATGCTTTAAACGTTCAGTAGTTTATTGACAGTTACTTGGGTAAAGAGCATAGATGCTTTGAAACATCAGTTATTAGAATAGAAATAATACATATTGTTACTGCTTAATAATAAGCGAGATAGCATTTTTAGAATGCGTATGTTAGAATATAAATGATGATAAGAAATAGGAAATTAAAAAGATAAAAAAACAGTGTATTGGGTTACAATATAGAGGGCAGGTATATTTCTGTGGAGGGGGGACAAAAATTTGAAAAAGAGAATGGTGGCAATTTTATTATGTGTAGCAATGGCTGTAGTTAGTCTGACAGCATGTGGAAATTCAGATAAAGCAAACGATAAAGATAATGTATCTGCGGGGTCAATTAGTGAAACAGATACTTTAAATAATACAAATAGTCCCAAAGCGGAACAAAAGGAAGATCAGATAGATTACATTCAGGCGGAGTATCGAATCATAGATGCAAAAGAATTGTATGTAACTGCAGATAACTTGGAAGCAACAACAGATTCCGATGGTAATGAGACATATATTAATACAGAAAATTACACAAATCAGAATGTGTGTGACAATAGAGATAAAGAAACAGTGTTGCAGCAATTGATGGCTTCACTATGCGGTATTGCAGGTGCCATTGATTTAGATACTGCCAGAAATGAAGGAGTATTCGATAATGTAACTGAAGATGGTGCAATGGAGCCGGTAGGATTTGTTGGCGCACCATGTATAGATGAGAATGGAACTGCATTAGGTGATACAGCACCAGTATTTCGAAAAGTATTTGACGATGAGATTTTGAATGATCTTTTTGCTTATAAGCCGGATTGCGAGCTGGTAGAGGTAGACGGCGAGGATGAAAAATGGTATAAATTTACATGGAGTCTGGAGACAACCTATGAAAGTATTTATGCGGAATCTTATTTGCAGGAACTTGCTGGTAAAAAATCTGCGCTTCAAACTGCTGTGAAAGAGGCAAACAATGGCAGCGATACGATTGAATTAACCGTGTCTCCTGAGACTGTGGCAAAATGTCTGGATAAATATAATCTGGATGAGGGTTACTGGTTTGTATTTAATGGTCTGGAAGATTATAATGCGGCTTCCTGGAATTATGATGTGATGTATAACGGTGTTCGTTATACATCAACCGTGACAAATGATGATGTAAAAATCATGTTGGAGATAAATGGTGAGCCACAGACGGTCATTATGCAACAGTGGTATACAGACCTGTTGTTAGACAAAAATCCAGAGCTGACGACAAAGGAAGAAGCGTTCTTTGGCAGTGAAAAATATCAAAGTATTGCGTATTCTGAAGGAAGAATGCTGAAACTGGAACAGAACTCAAAAGCTGCATTTGAAGCTTGTGGATTTAGTATAGATGAGTACAGATAAAAAAGGAAGGATCATATTATGACACAACAGAAGCTGATTGCCAGTATCGAGCAATATCAGCCATATAACGTGCAGGAAGAAATGGATAAATCGCTCATTCTGGAGTGGATAAAAAATAATAACAATGCATTTTTGCGTGAAAATACCGTGGCACATATGACAGCATCTGCCTGGGTGGTAAATGCGGACAGAAGTAAAGTACTGATGGTATATCATAATATTTATAATTCCTGGTCATGGTTAGGCGGTCATGCAGATGGTGAGACAGATCTGTTATCCGTGGCAATTCGCGAAGTAAAAGAAGAGGCTGGTATTTCTAATGTGCTTCCAGTATCTGAGGATATTTTTTCTTTAGAATCGCTTACGGTAGACGGGCATTGGAAAAATGGAAAATACGTATCAAGTCACCTGCATTTTAATGTGACATATTTATTGGAAGCTGATTCAGAAGAAGCAGTTTCGATAAAGGCAGATGAAAATAGTGGTGTAGCATGGTTTGCACCGGAAGAGGCATTGGCAAAATCTGCGGAGCCGTGGTTCGTGGAACATGTATATACGAAACTGATAGAGAAAGCCAAGCAACTGTATTTATAAGAAATAAGAAAGTAGTGAAAGTATGTTACAAATCTCTGTTTTGCATATAGCATAATATTTCTGTACTTCAATATAATTGCAATTGTAACAAACGAAAAATGTATGCTGACCAAAAAGTAGTTTTGGAAAAACAGATAGAAAAGAGGATAAGTATGAACGAATTATATGAATTGATTGAGCAAAAAATAAAGGAGTCAGGTTATCCGAGAGAGATTTCCGGGGAAGCGGTATACAATGATATCTGTGATCAGATTGAGGGCAAGGAGAATGGCATATATCTCCTTTTATCAAAATTTGAGGAAGATGTGATTTTTGAATACCATATTACAATCCGTGACGAGGATTTTAATCTTGGAATCCTGACAATGCGCACCCCGGAAGGCACATTTGAAGTAGATTTTGATGCATAAAACTTTATGTTATAAATACTGCTTTGCATCAGACGTAAGAAGCGCAGAGCAAAATGATTATTTTAATTTATAAAAATAAAATGCAGATTAGTGAAAAATATTCTGCAGGAAATTATTATATGAGCAAGCAGCAAAAGCGGGTTGCAAATGTCTGTTTTGCTAAAGGGAAAAATTCAAACGTAGTTTTGAAATAGTAGGAGGAACTATGGATATCAAAGAACAAATTCATGTATTATCAGAAGAGATGATTGAAAACTTAGGAAAGCTGGTAGCGGTTGATTCCCAACTTGGCACACCGGAAGAAGGGAAGCCATTTGGAGAAGGACCGGCTGAAGTGCTCAGTGTAGGATTAAAAATAGCAGAAGAACTCGGTTTTCACACCGTAAATCTGGACAACTATTGTGGTTATGCGGAAATGGGCGAAGGGGAAGAAATCGTAGGAATCGCAGGACATTTGGACATCGTGCCGGTTGGTGGAGATTGGAGTTATGATCCTTTTGTGTTGACACGTAAGGGGGATTATGTGTATGGTCGTGGAACGACAGATGATAAAGGTCCGGTGATCGAGGCTCTTTATGCGATGAAGCTGCTCCGAGATTCCGGTGTGAAGCTGAATAAACGAGTACGTCTGATCATGGGATGCAATGAGGAGACCGGTTCTAAATGCATGGAGCATTACAACAAAGTTGAGGAGGAGTTATCCTGTGGATTTACACCGGATGCGAATTTCCCATGTATCCATGGTGAAAAGGGCCATATGTCCATGATGGCATATTCCAAACATACCAAAATTATTTCTATGAATGGCGGCTTTGTATCCAATGCGGTGTGCGATAGTTGTACAACCGTGATCCCGGCAGACATCGGTCTGAAAGAAAAATTGGAAGCAGCATTTGCTGATACAAAGCTTCAGGAGTATCAAGTAACGGAAGAGAATGGTCAGATTGAAATTTATGCAAAAGGTGTTCCGGCGCATGCCAGTACACCGGCACTTGGTATCAATGCAGCTGGTGTGACATTTGAGTGTCTGGAAAAAGCCGGATTTGAAGATGATTTTGTAAAATTCTATAATACACACCTTGGAACTTCCTGTGATGGAGCCGGAGTTGGTTTGAAATGTGAGGATGCCTACGGCAACCTGACGTTCTGTAATGGAATTGTAAAAACAGAGAATGGTGTGATTTCCTGTAGCATTGACATCCGTGTGCCGGTTACTTTAAAAGAGGCAGATGTGCGCAAAATGTGCGAAGGAAAATTAGAAGATGAAAATGGCCGAATTGAGATAGAAGAAATCGGTGATCCGTTGTTTTTCCCGCGGGAATCCCCACTGGTAGAAGCGCTGTACAAAGCATATGTGGATGTGACAGGGGATACAGAGCATGAACCGATGGTGATCGGTGGTGGAACCTATGCAAAATCTCTGAAAAATATCATTGCGTTCGGACCGGAAAAATTGGATATAGATTATCATATCCACAGCGCTGACGAATTTATTCTGATATCTGAAATGGAAGAAGCGGTTCTGATTTATATGGAAGCAATTAAAAATCTGCTGGCAATTTAAGCATGGTTTTGCACCGGCCAAACGAAGTGTAGATGTGCAGTGATTGTGAGAAGCGTAAGCTGACATACGCTTCCCGGAATCACGCTCCAAGTTTCATGTGTGTTTGACTTAAAGAACCAGTAGCAAAGAGGATTGCGAATGAACGCTTTTACGGAACAATTAGAACTGTTTGATGATTATGTAAACTTGTGCCAATGACAGAATATTTTGAAACTTAAAGAAAAATTAAGTTTTCTCCTTTATGAAATCTAAGTTGTATTTTCTATAATGTAGATGATTTATAAGAAAAATACAATTTCAGCCTAAGATTTCTTCCATTATTACAGGTGATGAGGAAAAGTGAAAGAAAATAATCGCTGTTGGGAAGAAGCTTTGTCTGTACATTTTTAGAAATCTGAAAGGGGAAACAGGGGATGAGAGCTTTTATTTTAGTAATACTGTCCTTGCTTTTGGGCATATCTGGCAATCGACAGCTGGCAAATCAGTTCAGTATGGCGAATATGTCACAGACTTTACAGGTTGCACTGGCGCAGGGAATAATGATTGAAAATATAGATACGCATGGTGGCTTTCATGGAGATGGACAGTCGTTGACAGTCTGGAAGTTTGATGATAATTCTATATTAGAACAGATTTTGACCGATCCTGACTGGAAAGAATTGCCAATGACGGACAACTTAGAAGCATTGCTTTACGGCGTAGTTTATGATACCGGGTTATCTATAACCGAAATTGGTCCATGTGTTGATTTTTCTGAGGAGCAGCTGCCGCAGATTCAGAACGGTTATTATTATTTTGTGGATCGCCAGGCTGAATCAGAAATGCAGCACAGCGATGCACAGATCATGGAGCGGGCATCCCTTAATTTTTCAATTGCGCTTTATGATGTTGATACGGATACCTTATATTATATCGAAGTGGATACGTAATATAAAACAACAGCAAAAGTGATGAAAAATAAAGGACTGTGCGGATATCAGGAAAATATTTTGCAAGACTTGCTGACAGATATCAAACAAAGCGATAAAGTGAAATAGAAAGAGGAAGAGAAATTGGACGATTTTTTATACATTTTGAAACTGCAGCTGGAAGGACGGCTGAGTGATGAGCAGATTACGGATCAGATGCATATTTATGAGGATTATATTCAGGAACAGCTGGCAGGCGGCAAGACAATGGAACAGGTTATGCGCAAACTTGGAGATCCGGAAAAAGTTGCGGATATGATCGTAGAACATTATGAGAAGCTGGAAAGACAGCAGCAGCGGGAAAACATTGGGAGTATGACCGCGGATGAGATCAATGCCAATGTACAAAATCCGGAACATGGATTTCATGCAGAATTTATCGAAAATGAAGGATGGGATGTCCGGATTGGAAAACTAAAACTAAATACATGGTACGGAACACTGATTATTTTAGGAGCAGTTCTTGGAATTTCTATTCTGATATCAGAAATCATGCATTAAAATCGAAAAAAATATCTGGTGGCTTTTATAGAATGAAATGTCATATGATGACTAAAAAATAGAAAATAGTGTATAAGCGAAAAATTGAAAAAATGTTAATAAAATAACAAAATGAAAAATAAAATGACCAATGGGAAACATTGGTCATTTTAAGGGGAGTATAAATAATTAATAAGGGGTATAATTGAAAAGAATATTGAAGGGAAGATTCTTTTCAATTTGAATTATATAGCATTTGATAAGAAATTGCAAATAATTTAACAAACTTTTTCTGCGAAATTCACTTAAATTTCAGGCAAATTTTTCCATGAATAGAAAAAGAAAAAGTTAGCATACTACACCTGTAAAAACAAAACAGGAGGAATCATACAATGGCAAAAAAATATATGTCTGAAAATGATTACAAAAATGCTGACTACACAAATGGATACGCCAAAAATGAGGCAGATAAGGCAACTGACAAGGGGCAGAATAAGGCTCAGAATAAATCTCAGAACAAGAACAGTACGAATTATTCCGAAAACTGTGGCAAGAATTCTTCTAATGCAAACAGGAACTGCCGTTAGTCAGGACAAGGTACAAACTGCTGAAAAAAGGCATATGATAAAATAACCGAAGGCGGTTAGAAAGCAGAGAAAAGGCGGGCTGCATGACGGTCTGCCTTTTTTTCGTTCATTGACGAAAATAAATCGAGTTTTATAGCATAAAAATAGAAAGGGGAAAGGAGATATGGGATTATGTCTGATCAGCTCGAAAGAAATCAGTGAATATCGGCGCAGGTGGAATGCCATGCTAGTCGATCTGCGGAATCCAAAGGCTTACCGCCAGTGGCATATACCGGAAGCACAGAATGTGCCATTGGAGGAACTGGAATTATTTATGGAGCAGGTTCCAAAAAGCAGACTGGTGATTTTTTACTGCCAGTATGGTAATACAAGCATTCAGGAAGGATGCCGGTATGTAAAACGTGGATACCGGATCTGTTCAGTCGCAGGCGGTATCGATGCGTATCGTGCGTGTGAACTGCAACTGTACAAGGGGAAAGTATTACACGAGGAGAAGAGTTATATTGACAGCATAAATAAGAAACGATTATAATATTTACAAATAACAAAAGATAGCAGGAGAAAAGTGATGGAATTACAGCAATTTATTTCGCCCTGTCATTTCGGTATGGAGGCAATTCTTAAACGGGAAATTTATGATCTGGGATATGATATTGTCAAAGTAGAAGATGGCAGGGTTACATATGAAGGTGACATGGAGACAATCTGCCGGGCAAATATTCATTTGCGGACAACGGAGCGTGTACTTTTAAAGGTTGGAGAGTTCCATGCAGAGACTTTTGATGAATTATTTGAAGCAGTAAAAGCAATTCCATGGGAGAATTATCTGCCGGTGGATGCAAAGTTCTGGGTGACAAAGGCATCTTCCGTAAAAAGCAAGCTGTTTAGTCCATCTGATATTCAGTCTATTGTAAAAAAAGCAATTGTAGAACGATTGAAGCAGCACTACGGTGTGAATTGGTTTGAAGAGACAGGTTCTTCTTACCCGTTGCGTGTATTTTTGAATAAAGATGAAGTGACCATCGGAATTGATTCTTCCGGAGAATCTCTGCATAAGCGTGGATATCGTGTGTTGAGCAGCAAAGCACCGATCACAGAAACACTGGCAGCAGCTATGATCATGCTGACGCCATGGAAAGCAGACCGCATTCTGGTGGACCCGTTTTGCGGAAGTGGAACGATTCCTATCGAGGCGGCGATGATCGCTGCAAATATCGCACCGGGCATGTCACGGACATTTCTGGCTCAGACATGGAACAATCTGGTTCCGATGCAGCTGTGGAATGACAGTTTTGAGGAAGCGAAAGAGCTGGTAACTACTGATATTGAGACAAATATCCAGGGATATGACATTGACGGGGAGATTATCCGTGCAGCCCGTGACAATGCAAAGCGTGCCGGTGTGGATCATCTGATCCATTTTCAACAGCGTCCGGTGAGTGAATTGAAGAATCCGAAAAAATATGGTTTTGTCATTACCAATCCTCCTTATGGCGAGCGTTTAGAGGAAAAGGAAGCACTGCCGAAGCTGTATCGTGAGATTGGGGAAGCATTTGCCGGTCTGGACAGCTGGTCAGAATATCTGATTACTTCTTATGAAGAAACGGAACGTTGTATTGGTAAGAAAGCAGACAAGAAACGGAAAATTTATAATGGTATGCTGCGGACAAATCTGTATCAGTACATTGGTCCGAAACCGCCAAAGAAGAAACGGCCGGAAGCGTAGAAAATAATTGCTTTTTTGCGTGTGAAAAAAGGGTGAACACGGCATGATACAGAAGTTACGACAGAAAAGAAGGACAGGCAGAATGAAACAGAGAATTATATTTGCAACAGGAAATAAAAATAAGATACGTGAAATCCATGAAATTCTGGGAGATCTTGGCTGGGAAATCCTTTCTATGAAAGAAGCCGGCATTGATCTGGATATCGTGGAAGATGGAACAACTTTTGAAGAAAATGCATTGATCAAAGCAAAAGCAGTGGCAGCACAGTGCAATGATATTGTACTGGCGGATGATTCCGGACTGGAGATTGATTATTTGAACAAAGAGCCGGGCATCTATTCCGCTCGCTATGCAGGGGAAGATACTTCTTATGACATTAAGAATCAGATGCTTCTGGATCGCCTGCAAGGCGTACCGAGGGAAAAACGTACCGCACGTTTTGTCTGTGCCATTGCAGCTGTTGTTCCGGGACATGTGCCGATTGTAGTACGTGGAACCATTGAAGGGTATATCGGAGATAAACCGGCGGGAGAAAATGGATTTGGCTATGATCCGATTTTTTATGTACCGGATCTGAACTGCTCTACAGCGGAATTATCACCGGAAGAGAAAAATGCAAGAAGTCATCGTGGTAACGCTCTTCGGGCGATGCGTGAGGAATTAAAGCAGTATATATCAGATGTGAGATGACGCTCCCCTTTGCAGATGGTGAGCAACAAGAATGCCGAGGGCATTCTTGAATAGATTGAGCAAAAGTTGTAGAATGGAGCATATATGAAAGTTTTGATTGTGAGTGATACACATGGAAGACATGCAGGGATTGAGGAGGCTATCCAGCGGGAATTTCCGTTTCAGCGGCTGATCCATCTGGGTGATGCAGAAGGATACGAAGATTATATTGCTGATTTAGCAGAATGCCCGATTGATATTGTTTCCGGAAACAATGACTTCTTTTCTGATCTGCCGGATGAAAAAATCGTATTTATCGATGATTTCCGCGCATTGATCACGCATGGTCATATGTATGGTGTATCCATGGGGTATCAGCGTATTTGGGAAGAGGGACTTGAACGGGGCGTGGATGCAGTGATGTTTGGACATACTCATCGGCCGATGTTAGAGGAAGATGAGGATCTTATCTTGCTGAATCCGGGAAGCCTGTCTTATCCGCGACAAAAAGGGCGGCAGCGTTCTTATATTGTTATGGAAAAAGAAAACGGGAAAAAGCCGACATTCGAGATCCGTTATCTGGATGAATAGCAGATAATATTGGTCCATAGATACTGTCAAAAACGATAATTATTAACTTGAGTTTTGTAAATTTTTTTGAAATACTTTGATTTTTATATGTCTAAAATACCCGCAAAGCCGCAAAATAAAGGCTTTGTGGGTGTGGAAAAAGTTTTTTAAAAAAAATAAAAAAAGTTGTTGACAAAATACGATGTTTGCCATATAATAATTCTTGCGTCGCGGGTAATACAGAAGCGGATGCGAAAGAAAAATACGGGGTGTGGCTCAGCTTGGCT
>ENA-OPXH01001041-OPXH01001041.1-human-gut-metagenome-genome-assembly--contig:-NODE-1041-length-20871-cov-2.671311_pt1 | contig 20871 bp, 14 predicted proteins | sample MGYA00241521_ERZ502034 | MGnify/ENA primary metagenome ERZ502034 (study PRJEB25962, sample SAMEA2042103) | human gut metagenome | biome: human gut; feature: human-associated habitat; material: faeces... | reverse complement strand
ATTTTAAAACTATACTTCATCAATGTAGCAAAGAATACAAGAAAAGTCAACCGGATATCCCTCTTTTTATGACGTTTTTTTTGCAGAAACATGGTATACTAAGTTAAAAAATCAGTTTATCGGCACATAGGTGTTGAATTATACTTGCAAGGGGGACTTTTCTAATGGATATTTTCACTTTCATTCTGGAAATTATTGGTACGGTGGCATTTGCTTCCTCCGGCGCCATGCTTGCGATTGAAAAGAAAATGGATATATTTGGTGTAAACATTTTAGGCGCTACAACAGCAGTTGGCGGCGGTATTATGAGAGATGTTATTTTAGGCGTAACGCCTCCTACTGCATTTGCCCAGCCTGTGTACATTTTATTCGCAATCATTACATCCACCTTATTGTTTGCCATTGTATATACCAATCCTGATATTATTCATTCTAAAATCAAAAATAAATTTTACCTTATTTTCTACGCCGATAACTGGATTAAAGAAGCTTATAACCCGGACGGTCAGATGGGCACTAAAGCTTTTGTTGGTGTATCGAATAATATCACAGGTCCTTATGAACATATTACTTACCTTGAAGGCGCTGGTTGTGATACTAATTTATTTGAAGATGAAAATGGAAAAACGTATGCAATTATGCCTTTCGGAGAAATGTATATACAAGAAGTTGATCTCACAGGTATAGAAGACAATAACATACGACTTATCGGTGAACGGAAAATGATTGTATCAGCCGATAACAGTGATGTTGGCAAAAATTTTGACCCGGACTATATGGAGGGACCCTGGATGACGAAAAAAGATGGAAAATATATTCTCTACACCGGCTCTCCTTATCGAAAAAAAACAGATCCGGAATTCGTTCATGATTTGGAAGAAGGTTACTGGGTAGGAACAGCAACAGCCGATAACATTTGGGGACCTTATAAAAAAGAACCTCAAGTTTTCTTAGGAGGACATATCGCCATATTCGAAGGTCCGGATGGGAAAGAGTGGTTCTCATATAGAGGTGAGGCCGGTGGTATTTGCCAGGGATTACTGAACATCGACCCGGTTACTTTCAATGAAGAAGGTGCAGTCATAAAATCCCCCCCCACAGTAGGTAGTAAAACTATCACCTATATGGGACCCAAAGATAAATAATAAAACATCAAATATTATATATAATATGAAAAATAAAGTTCATTTCCTATTTTTATTATGGATAAGCGGTATCCTTTTGGCAAATGCTCATAACCGCATATCGATAACAGATTTCGGATTAAAACCAAACACCGGAGAAGATACAAGACCATATCTGAAAAAGGCCTTGGAAATATGCCGGCAACAACCGGGAACGACACTTTATTTTCCACAAGGAAGGTATGACTTTTATCCGGATAAAAGTATCAATGATGAAATAGATATTATGAAAAGAGAAACAACAATTGGTTTCTTATTACAAAATCTGAAAGATATTACTTTTGATGGTGGCGGTTCTGAATTTATATATCATGGAAAAATGCAAGTAGCAGCCATCAATTCTTGCACAAATGTTACATTACAAAATTTTTCGGTCGATTGGGACCGTCCTATGATATCTCAAGGAGAAATAATAGAAGCCACAGATAAATATCTGGATTTAAAAGTCGATAAAAAAAATTATCCTTATACCATAGAAAACGGAAAAGTTCTCTTTTTAGGAGAAAACTGGAAATTGCCTATTTTAACGATGTATTCTACTATGTACGATAAAAAATCAAAAGAAATAGCCTACAACACATGGGACAGTACATTAGGATCGATTTTCGAACAGATTGCAGAAGAAACCCAAGAAGGTATTCTCCGTTTCCATGGGAAACCTAAAATAATTCCTCCAAAAGGAACAATGGTTTCCCTCTTTCACGTTCGTTACTTTGCACAAGGTATCTCCATAGGCAGGAGTAAAGATATATTGCTAAAAAATATTACGCTATATCATACTTTAAGTAACGGATTCAGTGGATATCGCTCAGAAAATATTACAATGGACAATGCTTCAGTGAAAGTAAACGATGCTAAAGGACGGTATTTCAGCAGTATTGCCGATGCCTCCCATTTTTCTGAATGTAAAGGAACCATAAAAATCCTCAATTGTGTCCACACCGGACAAGGTGACGATTTCATTAATGTACACGGTACAAGCATAAAAATTACAAGAGTCAATGATAAAAATACAATAGAAGTAGCCTCGCAAGGAAAAGGTTCCGGAAACTCTATTGCCATTGGTGATGAATATTGGTTTATCGACCCGACACTGGCACAACGTGGGGAAACACGTACGGTCAAATCCAAAACCAAAATCTACCAAAATGACCATCACATCGGTTATACGATTACTTTCGACAGAGAACTACCGGCAAATACCAAAAGCGGAGATTTTCTCGAATGTAAAACGTGGACTCCAAGGCTCGAAATCAGAAATTGTCAAATATTAAAACGCCACAGGGCAAGAGGTATATTAGTAACTACCCCCAAAGAGGTTATCATAGAAGATAATTATTTTCGTACTGCAGGAACTGCAATACTTATCGAAGGAGATTTTAATTATTGGTTCGAATCCGGAGCCAACAATAATGTACATATCCGAAACAACGTTTTTGACAATTGTTTGACTTCCGGGAATAAACATGGCTCCAGAGCCGAATGGGGAGAAGCAGTCATTACAATTACCCCATCGCACATACCACAAGATGCCGATGCAGAACCCTATCATAAAAATATAAAAATATATGATAACACATTTAAAGTATTCGATGCACCACTAATACGTGCCGTATCGACAAGAGCTCTGCACTTTACTGGTAACAAAATTATCAAAACATTCGATTATAAGCCTTATACTTGGCAACAAGCCACATTTCTTTTAGATGGATGTCGGGACGTAAAAATCAATAAAAACGTATTTGATAGCAAGTATACCACTCGGGACATTCTGATTGAACACATGAGAGAAACAGATGTCCAAACAGATAAAAAAGACAAATTTATTATAAAACCGATAGAGAATCTGAATACCCATATGCAATGGAACTAAAAAAAGTGATATGAAAAATAGCATTCTAAATTATAAAACATGGCTGATAATTATTTCATTATTCAGCATACAAAGCATTATCCTTACAACCCCAATAAATGCAAAAAAAATTCCAAATGGTATTTCTATTTTATTAGACGGAGACTTTCCGGACCCGACCATAGTAAAAGATGGAGACAATTATTATATGACAACTTCCTTTGGAGGATTTCCCAGTCTTATGATATGGCAATCAAATGATTTACTACACTGGAAACGACTCGATTATGCACTAAAAACACCTGTCGCCGGTGCCGTTTGGGCACCTGAGTTAATAAAGCACAATGGCACGTTCTACCTTTACTTTCCTGCCGGTGGTCATATTTATGTCATGACCGCTACAAACCCAGCTGGCCCTTGGAGTAATCCCCAAATAATAAAGGGCGTAAGCGGAATAGACCCAGGACATTTAGTCGACAAAAATGGTAATCGCTATCTCTATATCGATAACGGTCGAGTAGTACAATTGTCCTCTGACGGATTATCTATATCAGGTAAAGAAACAAAAGTATATGATGGATGGAAATTCAGCAACAATTATGGCGTAGAGTGCTTCTGCCTCGAAAGTCCTAAAATACTATACCGCAGTGGGTACTATTATATCATATCGGCACAAGGGGGAACCGGAGGACCGGCAACAAGCCATATGGCCTCTGTTGCTCGCTCAAAATCACCCTTCGGCCCATTCGAAGATAGCCCATATAATCCTTTAATCAAAACTTTTTCTCCATTTGAAACATGGCGTTCAAAAGGCCATGCAACAATATTCGAAGGTCCTAAAGGGCAATGGTATGCTATATACCATGGATATGAAAACGGACATCTCCCTATGGGACGCAAGACTTTACTTGAACCTGTAGTCTGGACTCAAGACGGCTGGATAAAATCCGGAATAAAAAACACGAAAAAAGCCAAAGACTATTTTTTTACAGAAAATACCCGTCCGAAAAATGATGATTTTTCATCCGGTACTCTCAACAAACAATGGACTTTTACAAACGCTGATGCTTATAATAATTGCAAGTTACAAAATAAATGTTTGACTATAATGTGTAAGCAAGGTAACATAAACGGTCTCATGTTACCGATGTGTGATAAAAATTTTGAAGTTCAGTTCAAAATTATTCCTGACCAAAATATTGAAACTGGACTCGTCTTGTATTACGATAAAAATTATTATGCCGGCATGATTCTGAAAAACGGAATAATAAGTGGAATACACAAAAACAGACAGCCATTTGGAGACAAAATCCCCATACCCGATACATCTTATTTCAAATTAACCATACTAAACTACAACGTCTACATCAGTTATAGCAAAGACGGAGAAACATGGACTTCATATCCTGATGCATTTGACGTCAGCGGTTACCATACAAATATTCTCGAAAATTTCGGTTCTTTAAAAATCGCTGTTATTGGAGACGGAAATGGAAAAATACAAATTGATGACTTCAAATACCGCACCTTATAAAACTTTCATCTAATGAATAGACTTTCTTATATTTTTATTATTAGTACTTTGTTGCTACACTTCGGATGTAACAAACAAAAAAAAGATACTTCCTCGGTAATATTCGAATATCAAAATCCCATCCACTTTGACAAAGCTGCAGGATGGTACACCGACTTAGTACGAAATCCCCATGTTATTAAAAAGGTAATCGATATTATCACATACACTATGACTCCTCCAGATTCTGAAAAGAGATCGAAGTATATTTTAATGGAAAACTAATCGTACAAAAGTCAGGTCGTACTGTTTTCCCAGATGGAAGAGAATCATTCCTCTCGGCCGGAAATACGACTATGGCCAGATTCAATGGGTTTATTGCCTGTTTAATAGATTGGAAAGGAATTGCTTCTGAAAATAAAATAGCACAACCATCAGCAAAAAACAACTAACAATCTTTGTATTGTATAACAACAAAAACATGAAAACAAGTCAGATAACCCTATTAATAATAATACCATTATTATTTTTTCTATTCTCCAAAGTTTCTGCGCAAAAGCAAAATAGAATTTATCTGTCTGGAGAATGGCAATTTTCCCTTGATAGTACTGCTGTCGGTATAAAAAACAGATGGTATTTAAAAAATTTCTCCGAAACGGTCATTCTACCGGGAACCACTGACGAAAATAAAAAGGGAAATAGAAATACAATCTTTACTACAGCCCATCTTTCAAGGATATATACTTATTCCGGTGCGGCTTGGTATCAAAAAGAAATCAATATTCCCGAATCTTTTTCGGATAAACATGTAACTCTCTTCCTAGAACGGACAAAAGAGACAAATGTCTGGATAGACAGCCTATTCATAGGCAGCAGCAGAAATATTCTTACTCCCCAAATTTTCCAATTGCCTTCCAAACTCAAACCGGGGAAACATACATTAACCATTATGGTCAACAACGACCAGCAAGCATTCCCTCAAGAGACAAAAGGCTCTCATGCATGGACAGAACATACTCAAACCAACTGGAATGGCATCATTGGGAAAATGTATATTGAAGCAAAGCCGATAAATCATATAACCGACATACAAATTTCGCCCAATTATCAAACAAAATGTATCTCGGCAAAGGTAAAAATATATTCAACCGAAGCCCGGAATACAAAGAATAAGCACAATGTAAAGAAGCAAACACATCCTATTACCTTACATAAAGGTATAAATAACATCGAATTATCTTATTATCTGGGAAAAGATGCTCTCTCGTGGAGTGAATTCGATCCGACTCTTTATCGCCTGACGACAATACTATCAACAAGAACAGAGCAAGATACCTCCATAACAAATTTCGGTTTACGGGAATTTAAAACCAATAAAAATCAATTTACCATTAACGGTATAAAGACTTTTTTACGCGGAAAGCACGATACCATTAAATGCACAAAGAAATCAATATACCATAAACTGCAACTGGAAATTTATCCGACAAAATGTATCGAGAGCCGAGTGTCCAGACTGCAGTGATAAAGTATGGGAAACAGTATCTATTCCTCATACTTGGAATGCACAAGACGCGATAGATGATACTTCAGGATATTACAGAGGACCGGCTTGGCACCGAAAAAATATTTTTATCAATAAAAATGCCATAGGAAAACGGCTATATATATATTTTGAAGGTGCCAATCAGGAAACGGATGTATTTATTAACGGAAAACATGTTGGCCATCATTTAGGTGGATATACTCGATTTTGCTTCGATATAACCTCTTACATATATCCCGGGCAACACAATCGTTTCGCCATAAAAGTAAATAACCAACACGATACCCGTATCGCTCCTTTAAACGCCGATTTCACATTTTTCGGAGGAATACATCGAGACCTCTATTTGATAGAAACAGCCCAAACACATATTTACACAACCGATTATGTCTCCTCAGGAGTATACATAACAACTCCAACAATCAATGAAAAGTCTGCTGAAATAAATATCGAAACATTAATCTCAAACTTTGAACAAGGAAAAATACCGATACGAGTAGAGAATACGATTTTCGATCATCAAGGAAAAAGTATAAACAAAAGTATCCAACAGACCAAACTTTCCAAACCTGGAAATACAAAAATAAAGGCATCTATACATATAGACAGACCGGATTTATGGAGCCCTGAGAGTCCTATCCTATATCAAGTTGTCACAACAATATATAACGACAAGACCAACAAAGTTCTTGATAAAGTAAGTAATCCGCTGGGATTGAGATGGTTCAGATTCGATGCCCAAAAAGGATTTTTCCTCAACGGGAAACCTTTAAAACTTATCGTAACAAATCGGCACCAAGATTATAAAGAGTGGGGGAATGCCTTACCCGACGAAATGCATATACGGGACATAAAACTAATAAAAGATATGGAAGGAAATTTCCTTAGAGTTTCACACTATCCACAAGACCCGGTCATTATGGAGATGTGTGATAAATTGGGCATATTGACTTTCGTCGAAATACCTACAAATAATCTAATAACAGAATCGGACGACTTTTTCCATCATTCTATTGAGAACTATAAAGAAATGGTCAGACAGAATTTTAACTTTCCATCTGTCATCATATGGACATATATGAATGAAGTAATGATAAAATATCCGCATAGAAATGATTTAAGTTATCGGCTACGATACATACAAAATATTCATAAGCTAGCGCGTCAAGTATCGACAGTACACAGAGAAAAGAAGACCCCAACCGATACACAATGATACCGTTTCACGGAGATTATAAGCCTTATGAAGAATCCGGTTTAACTAAAATTCCAATGATATATGGTTGGAACCTCTATGCCAGTTGGTACTTCGGTACATTTAAGGAATTTGATACTTATATTGACGAAATGCATATACGTTATCCGAACAAACCTACTTTTATTACGGAATATGGAGCAGACTCGGACATAAGACTTCATTCTTTATCTCCAGAAAGATTTGACTACACTCAAGAATATAGTAATTTATATCACGAACACTATCTAAAAGCCATTAAAGAAAGGCCTTTCATCTCCGCAGCAACCGTATGGAACCTTAATTGCTTTTATTCAGAAAGCCGACAAAATGCAATTCCTCATATCAATGGTAAAGGATTAGTAGATACTGACAGAAAACTTAAAGACAGTTACCTCTTCTATAAAGCAAATTTGTCCCCAATACCTATGACAAAAATCGGTGGGGAAAACTGGAAAATCCGAGGAGGCATTCTTTCCCAAGATATATGCAAACAGCCCGTGAATGCATACAGTAATGGAAAATCTGTCAAACTCATTGTGAATGGCCATTTTTTCGGAGAAAAAACACCATTGACGGAATTGCTTCTTTTGATGTTCCTTTCAAAAATGGAACAAATGAATTATATGCTATCGGAGAAAACAATACTAAAGATTATCAACAAATAGATTTCAGGGGAATCAATGAAGAATTATCGAAAAGGTAGTTGGGAATATATTGGCAGAACTACATATAAACAATCATCTAATGGAAACTTTATCATTGGTTCTCAGAGCAATACATCAGGTACAACAAATGATCCGATATTTCAAACGCAACGCATCGGCATCGAAGCATTCAAAGCAGATGTTCCTAACGGGAATTATTCGGTCTATCTCTATTTTGCAGAACTCAAAAATAATAAATTGCAACCCAAATCTGCATTTTATAATTTAGAGAATGATGTCATAGCTACATCAATAGGTAAACGAGCATTTGATATTCTCATTAATGGAAAGAATGTTTCCGACCACATAAATATAGCACGTAATCATGGAATCACGCAAGCCGTAATCATAAAATTCATAATTGAAACAGACCATAACGAAGGTATAAATATAACCTTCAATGCCATACAAAACAGTCCTATTCTAAATGCAGTCCGAATATACAGAAACTACTGATTTTTTTAAAAATTGACTCCGACACCGGCCATAAAATGGAATCCCTGAGCCGGCATAGCATAATAAATATCATATCTACGATTGAGAATATTATCAAATCGTACACGCAGATGTACAGCATCATTTATTTGATAAACCGCTCCTACTCCCAAATCATGAATATCTCTCAGCTTTCCTCTCAAGGTAACAGCTTCATTTACCGTAGGAACATATGGCAACAACTCTAAACTCGTACCGGCAAAAGTATTGAATGAAAGTATCGTTCCACGGCCTAATCCCATAAAATAATCGGCATGGAGAGTCAATTGAGGTAAAATTTTCACTTCAACTAGTGCATTCAATGCATCTGTCGGGCGATTCGTTTTCAAAATATTTTTTTCCCCACCATATATATCGGCTTTCCGAATCTCATGCTTCCATTCTAAAGAGACATTCAATATATCATCAAACTTATATTTTACCCGCGCACCGACATTCCACGCAAAAGCATCTAAATTAGCATAATTGACAACCGGACGAGTCATCCAATCTACTGTTTTTATAATGTCTCTACTCTCTACATCGAACTTCATGCCCAAATAACGATAATCAAACAGCGCATCTTGTGTATATTTAACTCCTCCAAACAAATCAAAAGTAAAACAATTCAAAACATTTGATTTAAGACCGATAATCCAATCTGCCGGAGTATATGAATTATATGGCAAAGTAGACGGGTCGACATATATATTATCTTTCGATAAAGAAGCAAACGTATTCAACTCCTTCCCCCCCAAGATACTACTATACAGGAAAAAATGCTCGATAAATTCCCAATCGAAACGAATATCCGGGGCAAAACGAACGATTGTTCCATCGTTGAAAGAAACATTGGCAACAGCACCCAATCGAAATTTTAACCGGTCCTTATCCAAACTATAATATGGATTCAAAGTAATCATCGTAAAATTATCTAGATCCAAATTTTTATAATCAGTCGAATTACGATTATCAAATATCAGATTGTCCATACTTCCATCTATTCCGATACGTTGATTTGCCGTCACCGGAGCCAATAACTTGAAACGTGTATCAATATGATTTTCATTATTTCCTTTTTCTCCATAATACAACCCTAAGCGGTTAGAATATCTGTGATACCCGACCGACAATAAATAATACAACTCTCTATCTTGTTCTCTTGGAGATCCGAATCCCGTACTTATACTGAACTGCTGTATTTGTTGCATTTCATTTTTATCGACAATCGGAGCATCAACAACATCTCCCAAGAAAGGAAGGTATTCCCTCCCATAATAATTAAATGCATTAAAACGGTAATCTCCATTCAGTGTCCAAATCAAGTTGTTGAAACGATGTTTATATCCCACATGTAAAAGATTGTCATTCCTTTTTTGTTTTACCTTATCATCGGTATCTAAATATTTAACTTTCCCATGAGTCGAAAGGTGCTGATACCAAAAATTCAGCCTATTTTTTTCATTATCTAAAATACGATAACCTACTGAAGCCGATGCATTCAAATAATTTCCTAAAGATAAATCGGCATATCCCCTTTTACGATAAAAGGGTGAACCTGTATCATATACAGCAGCCGGTAATATCTGTAACACAGAGGGAGTAGTTACGGGCACAGTCCAATCGGAATAAAGAATGCTTGTTTTCCGAATACTGGGAGTTTCTACTCCTGGCAATATATTTATTTTAGAAGCATCCTGAACAATAGGCGTAAAATCTTTCTCGATTATCATTTCCCGATTCAGAGCATTGTTTTCCTCTTTCTGTGCAAAGGCCGCAATAAATATAAATAATAATGCGACCGTATATAATTTTCTTTTTTTCATAACTATACTTTTTCCTACTGTCCGATTTGTTTTAACCGCTGTTCTATCATTTCCGCAATATCATCACTTGCATCGTAATTATTCTTCAAACTTAACAGATATTGTTTTGCCTGAAAATTGTCTTTCCGGCTGATATTTATATCTGCTAATAAAATAAATTCCCGAGCCAGCCAATACTGATGAGGTGTACCGGTCTCTATCATCTCATTGATAAGATGCTCGGCATTCTTCAAATCTCCATTATCGAAATAATATTGAGCCAGCCGATAGGATGCTTCCGCACCATAAACGGTACGAGGGTCTTTTGATAATAACTGCAAGTCCGGAACAGCATTTATAGCCTGTCCATTCTGCAAATGCGCCATTGCTCGTGCAAAACGTGCTTCATTAACTAACTCAGGTGACAACTTCGTGTCTGAAAGCAAATTATCAGCAGCAACAATAATTTCCGTGTAATTTTTAATGTATTGTGCACTTCTCATTGCCCCCAGTCTGGCAGCCAAGCGATTATCTCCTGATGTCGCTTTTCCTTCCAAAACCTTATATAAATCAAGAGCTTCCGCATACTCCTGAGTTAGATATTTAATCTCAGCCATCTTTGCTACAGCATCTTCTTCAAACGGGTTATCATTATGCTGACGCACTGCCGTCAGCTCCTTCCAAGCATCTTCATATTGCTTATTATCAAAATAATATAAACCTAAATAATAATGAGCTTGTGTAGTAAATGCGCCCTCAGGAAAACTTTGAAGATACTTAATCAAACTTTCTGATGATGACTTATCCTGCTTTTTCATAAATGACCGTTCTGCTGCTAAATATGTCAACGAGTCTATTTCAGAAACCTGATAAGGAACAGCCCCATTCAACGACTGTACAAATGAAGCATAAGAACCGACGTCATTCTTTTCCAAATAAACAGACTTCAAATCATCAACTGCAATGCGGGCTTCTTCACTACCGGGATAATTCGACACAACCGTCTTATACGCCATTATCGACTGTTCGAGCTGGTTATTATTGAAATAAATCATACCCAACTGTATCCCGGATTTACGAGCAATAGGACTTTGAGGAAACTCTCTAATTACCTGATTAAAGGATTGTATCGCAGCATCAGAGTTTTTTAATTGTAGGTATGTCAATCCTTTTTCAAAAATAGCATCATCCACATATTCAGAACGAGGATAATCAGACACCAAACGATCCATACCGGAAATTTTCTGTTCATATTTTTTTTGCAAACCAGCCATAAATGCCTTTTGGAACAGAGCATAATCACCAGCAGCAGGGTCTAAAGAAACCGCCTGAGAATAATCATCTTCAGCTTGAGCAAACTCACGTGTATAATAATGACAATCGCCTATACGACTATATGCATCAGCCAACACTTCTTTATTTCCTGAAGCAGAAGGTATGGATACATACCGGAGAAATTCATCCAATGCCTGGGTAAATTTGTGTTGTTTAAAATTAGCGTATGCCAAATCATACCGTGCCAGAGCATATATATCTTTATCTTTTTGTCCGGTAGTCGAAAGATAAGCCCGATAATCTGAAGCTGCTTTATCATATTCTCCCTTTCTATAACGACATTCTCCTCTCCAGAAACAAGACTGGGCTTTTATTTCAGAATCATAAATGCCCAAAACAATAGCTTGAGTAAAATTCTGTATTGCCTTATCTATCTGTGAATTAGTAAAATATTCTATTCCCAACTGAAAATATATGCGCTGTTTCGCTTTCAGTATTTTATTATCAGGCTGTTTTATTTTATTAATAGATGTCAAAGCCGCTTGATAATTACGAGTATTGAAATATACTTCCACCAGATAATCATTTATCTGATCGGCATATCTCGATGCCGGAAACATATTCAGAAACTTTTCGAAAACAGTAACCGATTCCCCAAAAGGAGACAATGAAGTCTCATGGATTGTCAAAGCATAATTGTACAAAGCCGTTTCCTGTATCTGTCGATCAAAATTATACTGAGAAGCAATATCAAAGGATATAGCTGCATTTTTTTTATCTCCAATTTTAATATAACTCTGTCCCAAATACAAATAAGCACTTTGCGCCAATCCATCTTCCTTATCTGTGACCCGGCTCAACTGTTTTATAGCATCGACATACTTTCCCTCCCGGTATTGAGCAACACCCAATGTATATAAGCTGCTTCTCAATGGTGAGTTCGTGCTATTTACATATTTAGTCAAATAATTAATCGTCTTACTATTATCTCCCTGATGAGAATAACTTTCACCCAACAGACGATATAATTCCGTATTAAATTCATTATCCGGATTCTCTGACAATAGGTTTTCTCCCGTCTGTATTACCTGTAAATACTGACCACTAAAAAAACGAATTTGAGCTATATAATACGAAGCGGGCGTCCTAAATTCAGAAAAATCCTGCACTTGCAAAAATCCTTTGAGTGCATCATTATATTTTCCCTCCGTATATTGTATATACGCCATATAAAATTGTGCAGCATCTTTATAATCTTTTCCAACTGCTAATAATGCCACAAAACAAGGTTTAGCCTCTACTATCTGACCACTTTTCAAATAAGAAACACCTGTCCTAAACAAGAATGTTTCTTGTTCGGAAGGAACAAGGTCTTCTATCTTTAATTTTTTATAATATTTCAGGGCTTGTCTATATTTTTTTGAAAAGAAATAATAGTTTCCGGACATGAACTCCGCATCAGCTATTCGACCAGTACCCGGATACCTCCGTACAAAATTTTGTAACATTTGTACTGTCTGAGGGTCTTTCCGATAATAAGCAGAAGCAGCGAGCATAAAATCAGCTTCCTGTATCAAATAAACATTTTTCGATAATGTTTTAAAACGTGTCAGCTGGTCTATACATCCCACATAATTACGGGTTTCAAACATCTGTTTTCCTCTTTCAAACCAACTCTCTGACAAATTTGACTGGTATGAAACCTGTGAAAAAGCATTCCATCCCAAGGAACAACAGATCAAACCGGAAATTATAATTGCTTTTTTTCTCATCACATATATCTGATTTTGATATAAAAACATTTCTTAACCAACAAAAATAGAAAACTTTACGGGTACTTTGTCCCTATCTCAAATAATTAACTTTCTTTTAAGTATAAAATTATTTACCATACTTTCTAAAAAACTTATTTATAAAATACTTTACAAATAAAAGTTGCAACAGACATAGACTAAAACTCTACTGTAATACCTAACGTTGGCAATATAATACCACTTTGCTGGGCTATATATTTCATTTCATAACGCCTAGCCCCATTTTCATCGGTATACTCTTTTCCCGTACTTACCAAAACTGGAGGATTATCATATTTTGTATTTAAAACGTTTTGTAAGTCAATATAGAACCCCAACATCACTCCCTTAAAATAGAAAACTTTATCTAAACGAAAGTCAACTTGCGTAAAGGTCTTCAATCTACCGGTATTATATCGCTCATAGTCGTAATAAGGTCGTGATGTAGCATCCCACGCATCTACCAACGATGATGTATATTCGTCATAAGGAGTATAGGGCACACCTCCCATCAGACGAAATTTCAAGCCTACATCCCAATGCTTAGGCAATTTATAAGTTCCTGATAAAGTCAACAAATGCCGGTTATCCCAAGCAGAAGAAATGTAACGATCGGTTAGCGGACTTTTAAATTGACTTCGGAAGAAAGTATAAGAAGCCAACATATTAAAACGTTTACTGCCAAACCATCGAACCATCGTTTCGATACCGAATGCTCTACCCTGCGAAACCGAAACTGCAGCTTCATTTCCCGAGGCCCCGTAATCCGTCCCTTTACAAGCCAAAGGAATACTATCGGTAAGAGATAAGGGTGCATGGTCATATTTCTTATAAAAGCCTTCTACAGTGACTCTGGCATCTCTACCCAAACGATACTCCAAACCGGCAACTGCCTGATCAGAACGAATGTACGTCAACCCATTATATTTATTTACCAAGACATTATTTTCCTTATATCCCATCGTGGTATAGGCTGGGAATTGATAATAACGGCCGATACTTCCATTGACCCACACGTCTCCCCACAAATTATAAGATAACGATAAACGCGGAGAAAATTGCTTCAACGGATTATTCATTCGCGAAGAATAATTATTTGCATCCAATCTCATTCCCAAAGAGGTAGAGAACCGACCATTATCCATTTCATACGAAACCGTACCAAACACCCCCCATTTAAACACCCCCATATCCGTACGATAGTTATACTCGGTCGCCTGATTATGAGCAAAAGCTTTTTGCAAAGTACGATTACGATACATTGCATAATCGAGATTCACACCAGCATTAATTTTAAACAATCTCAATGTCGATAAATTTTCGAAACGGAAATGGCTTTCTACTTCATCTGAACGATATCTCAATATCAGATTCTCTGGACGGCTTTCATCATTATCCAAATATTTCGTATTTTTATTATTCATAAAACTATGGCTGAGGACAACCGTTTGTATATGCCGACCGCCATAATGTTTATAAACAGCACCTAATGTATACGTATTCTGTTTTATTACAGGCAGATAATTCAATATATATTGTTTTCCTTCATCTGCAGGGTCAGTATCTTTATTGAGTCTCATATCATCTATCGCGCCCAATCCCAATAACGTCAACTCATGATACCGAGAAAAACGAGTTTTTATCTTGAACTGAGCATCAGTATACCGGGGCAAAAACGGCATATCGAGAATAGAGAATAACAACTGAAGATATGACTGGCGAACAGATACCAAATAGGTTGTCTTATCACCTATATGTCCATTTGAAGTCAACGAAACCTCTGAAGCTCCAACTGTAGCCTTTACACTACATTTTCGTGCATCTCCATCTAACAATTTGAAATCGAGTACAGAACTCAATGCATTTCCTCGACTAGTAGGAAATGCTCCGGTATAAAAATTGACTTCCCGAATAAAATCAGCATCAATAATTCCCATCGGTCCTCCCGAAGCTCCTTGTGTACTGAAATGATTAATATTAGGTATCTCCACGCCATCAAGATAAAAACGATTTTCCGAAGGCCCTCCGCCTCGAACCAATAAATCATTCCGATAACCACTACCTACCGTAGAAGCTACCCCGGGAAAAGAATTCACAACTTTGGAAATATCCCGATTGGCCCCCGGGCTTTTTTCTATTTCCTGCAAACCGATTACCCTCATTGCAATAGGGCTTTCTACCGAACGACGAAAAGGCGATGCCGTCACACTTACCTCTCTCAAATTTATGCGATTTTCTTCTACTTCTATATCCAGTGTATAATCATGCGATGATAAACGAAACTCCGGAGTAATGACAGTCTTATATCCCAACCCTGAAACTTGGAGCCGATATATCCCCGGAGTAACTCCTGTAATAGAAAACCGGCCCAAACTATCGGTCTGAGTCCCTTTAGAAGAATTCCAAACGGCTACACTAACATAGGGTATTCTCTCCCGGCTGTTTCGTTCTGTTACCGTACCTATAATACGATAAGCCTGCTGTGCAGTAGCAGAAAATGCCAATAAACAGAGAAGAAAGAAGAATAAACTCTTTTTCATGCTTATCATAAATTTATTACTTTTGCTGTATAACAAAAATAAAGGCAAAAATAGCGTAAAAAAAAGTATTTGTTTCCATTTTATAGAACAAACATGAAAAGGCTCATTAAAGAAATGACTGCCGATGGTTCGGCAACACTATATATTCCAGAAATAGACGAACATTATCATTCTATAAAAGGGGCTTTGGAAGAAGCCCGTCACGTATATATCGAAACAGCATTACACCAAAGTAATTCTTGTCCTGTACGGATACTGGAAATCGGATTTGGAACCGGTCTAAATGCTTTTCTGACATTACTCGATACCATAAAGAGACAGATACCCGTGATTTATACAACTCTCGAACTCTTCCCGCTGGTCTGGGATGAAATCGAACCTTTACAATATCCAGAAACAATCGCTCCTGAATATAATCGGCTCTTCCGGCAATTACACGAGACAGAATGGAATAAAACAACAGCAATAACTCCCGGATTTACTCTTCTAAAAATACAGACGGACCTTACTCAACATACTTTTAAAAAACAATATGATGTGGTATACTTCGATGCTTTTGCTCCCGAAAAGCAACCAGAACTGTGGGAAGAAGCTATTTTTTCCAAAATAGCAGCAACAATGTCTCCCGGTGGAATTTTAAGTACTTACTGTGCAAAGGGAGAAGTACGCAGACGTCTCCAACGATCAGGATTTATCGTAGAACGCCTATCCGGACCTCTAAATGGAAAGAGAGAGATATTACGAGGAAGAATCGCATGATTATATATCTCAATAGTTGCCGAAAAGTAAAATTATCATTCTTGATAATCTATCCAAACTTTCATTTTGCCAGCCTCTCTATTATCCCAAGCATAATAAGGCAAGAATAACAATTGTTGATTTTCAGTTACAGCCTGTATTGTCGTAATTCCTCCTAAAAATTCAGTTCTTTGTTGTACTTTGAAATGGGTAGAAGTTGTTAACTTCGACCGATCGAAATCTTTTTTATTATCAATTTCTTCTAAACAATATACCAACGGTCCTCGCTGTACTGCTCGTTTGCCCACATTTTGTTTTACCCGAGGGTCTGCAGCAACTTTCTCAACAGGCATATCCATATTTAAAGAAATAATATCACCCGATTTCCAATTGGAAATTACAGCATATCCTTTTTCGATAGGTGCATCTATATCCTTATCATTTATCGATAAAGAATAGCTTTTACACCAACCTGGAATACGAATACGGAGCTCTTTATTCAACGGCAGATTTGATGCAATAGAAAACTTTACCAAACCGTCCCACGGGTAATTTGTCTCTTGCTTTAAAATAACATCATTCCCATCTATAGCCAACTGGGTAGTATTACCAATAAACAAATTTACCCACAAAGCATTTACAGAAATTCCATAAATATAATTTCCGACCGACGGTAAAAATCGAGAAATTTGGCTCGGACAACAAGCACAACCATACCATTCCTGACGATGATGGTCTCCCTTCGACTCCAATGGATTTACATAAAAGAAACGATCCCCAGACAAAGAGACCCCTGCCAAGGCCCCATTATACATCGACCGTTCCAGTACATCTATATACTTCGAATCACCAGTAAACTGATTCATCCGTTGGTTCCAATAAACCATACCAACTGAAGCACATGTTTCACAATAAGCTTCCAGATTCGGTAAGTCATAATCGTCTGTAAACCCCTCATTATTTTTAGAAGAACCTATACCTCCCGTAATATACATATTCCGTAAAACCACATCATCCCACAGGCGGTCCATCGCTGCTATATAAGCTGTATCGTGCTTTAAAGCTGCAACATCAGCCATTCCACAATACAAATACATGCAACGTACTGCATGACCAGATATACTTTCCAAATCCCGTACGGGGACAGCATCCTGATAATAAAAAGGATCCCACTCGCCCTCATTACCCTTACTACCATAACCGTGACCACGTTCCTCTAATAACCAATAAGCAAAATCAAGATATTTCTGTTCTTTAGTTATCCTATAGAGTTTGACCAAGGCCAATTCTATTTCTTCATGCCCTGGAACCCAATGCCGCTTGTCCGGACTGAACAGAGATATCATATGATCAGCCATACGAATACTTACATCTAATAACTTACGTTTGCCCGTTGCCTGATAATAGGCAACAGCAGCCTCTATCATATGACCGGCACAATACATCTCATGTTTATCCATATTTGTCCAACGATTCTCAAGTCCCGTCAAAGTATAATATGTATTAATATATCCATCCTCTTGTTGAGCTGCAGCAATCTTGTCGATCCATTCATCAGCTTTTCTCTCTAATTCCGGATTAGGATTATTTATTAGACTGTAGGCAATTCCCTCCAAAGCTTTATAAACATCTGAATCATCAAAAAATATTCCTGAGTGCTCTCCCTTTCCTATAGCGGCATTTACAAAATTCTGCATACGCCCTGTTTGATTTTCTATTTGATTAATACAAACAGGCAAAGTCACCGATACATGTTTATCTAAACGAGGTGACCAAAAATTATCAGTAATTTTTACATGCGAAAAATCGACCTGCCGAATCATCTTTAAAGAGTCCTGATTCTGAACATCTTTTCGTCCGGTACAATTCCACAATACCAGACAAACTGTTGATAATAAAATGTATCGTTTCATGGGTATTATTAATGTAAACTGGTATAAACTATAACATCAATATTTGCATATATTTTCGATACCAAATTAGTAATTGTTTTTCAGAATAATAAGTAAAATCCTATATATTTTCAATAGCATTATTTCCTAAACAAAAAATGCCCAAACAACATAGTGTTCGGGCATTCCTCTTTTTCATTTTATGTTATTTTACTTCCACATTGTCCTACTGGAAACATTACCCAAGTTATCAATAATTTGTATAATATAAAAACCCGGATTTAAGGCAGATGTATTGATTTTAGTCACATCAGTCTCAGAAATTAAACATACTCCTGCCATATCAAATACATTGACCCGGGCGGCTTCGGTTGCCAGATAAATCACATCAACAAAAGGATTAGGATAAGCAAGTACCATTGTTTCCCGTTCTGTTTTTTCTATTCCTACTATACCCCCATACTCATAAGCTCCGACATCTTTGTGCCCTCCTACCATTTCAGCACCTCTAATATCAAAATTCGGAACAATATTTCCTCCACCGACAGAAACACTATTAACTCCAGCATCAATAGCAACAGAACCTTCATTCAATGCAAGGTAAGGTGTACCTATTGCCGGGATTATCAGCTCTTCAGATAACTTAACATCTTCATTTGATAAATCAGCTTTATTGCTCTCGTCCTGTACCGCTGCATCAAAAGAAGGAAGACGAGTACCACCAAAACCGGCATCCATAATATTACTCTGAACTTTAGTCGATTTAAATGCTATCTGATTCTCTTCATTGAATACAAGGCCAAAACCCAACTCTCCATTCTTATCCAAAACTATGTTATTGGCAACGACTAAATCAACCGGTAATGAATTCATAAACAAAGAAGATTGTACCGCATTATCCGTAAAATTTTTATAAAAAGTATTATTAACGAATGCAACAGTACCTTCTATTTTGTCATATGATCCCCAGCTAAAATTAATTACAATTCCGTGATGCGCAGCATTATAAGATAATTTATTACGTGTAAATACGTTATTGATGAAACGTATATCTATGTTTTGGTTTTCATCTTGTTCTACTCTCTGAAAGTTAAATGCTCCTCCTGCACTTCCACCATCATTATTATAAAAAGTCGAATTACTTATATATACTTTAGGATTTGCCCCTCTTAAGTAAATTGCTCCTCCAGCCGGATATTTGTCTATATGCTGGCATATATTGGAATCAAAATAACACTTGTCAAAAGTTACATTTGCTTGGTCTGCAACATCAATACAAACAGCGCCCCCCATTTTATAATCATCAATATCTCCACAACTATTATTCTTAAAAGTACACCCCTCAAATGAAACCGGGCTGTTTCCATTTATAAATACAGCACCACCTTGACGAGACACACAATTTTCAAAAAGAACATTTTTACAATTTAGTTTTCCTCCGACCCAAATAGCACCACCGCCTGTTGCTCCGCCTAAAAATACATTACGTATGCTCACATTTTCCAGATTTAGCGTAGAGTTTACATCTACATTGAAAATACCACCCCATCCCGCTGCTCCGTCAGAACTATTCATATTTGCTATTTCAAGATTTTTTATCGTAATTGTCTTTCCATCAGATATGTTAAAAAAACGCTGGCATTCCGATGGTACCTCTTCACTATCATCGTATCCTAAAATAATAGGAAGAGCATCTACACTCTCCTCCCCAACCAATGTAACATTACAAGGAATAGATATAGATTGAGCAACATCCAGAAAAACTAACGATTGAATAACGACAGTACAACCATCAGTCCACTTTCCCGGATTCAGAGTTGCCCACGGAGCAGATTTTGTACCTGCATTATCATCACTGGTATTATCTGCAAATGGATTTACATAAAAAGTATCGGCTGCTCGCATAGAAGCAAAAAACGATGCCAACAACAATAATAGAAAGTAAAAATTTTTTTTCATAGGTATAAAAAATTAATATATGAATAAATAAGGACTTTAACTCAAAAAAGCCAGCCTGATGACTGGCTTTTTTGAGTTATATCTATTTTTGCTTTTTCTGTACACATACAGCCCCTTTGTTATCAACAATACGAACTATATAAAAACCAGAAGGAAGGGCAGAAACATCAACAGAGGCTACTTGCTCTGATGCCAAGACACATGCACCTGTCGTATCGAAGATAGATACTAAAGAAATCTTCTTATTAAAAATAATAATATCCTTAAACGGATTGGGATATGCATCCACACCTTTCGTCCCAATTTCTGCCTTCTCTACTCCCAATATTTCTCCATTATACTCATACGCACCCAAATCT
>ENA-OPXH01001020-OPXH01001020.1-human-gut-metagenome-genome-assembly--contig:-NODE-1020-length-21257-cov-3.674465_pt1 | contig 21257 bp, 19 predicted proteins | sample MGYA00241521_ERZ502034 | MGnify/ENA primary metagenome ERZ502034 (study PRJEB25962, sample SAMEA2042103) | human gut metagenome | biome: human gut; feature: human-associated habitat; material: faeces... | reverse complement strand
TGGATAACCGGGATACTCTGGAGATCCAGTGTATTTCTTGTATAGGATTCAAATGTACGGACACCGCGCTCACATAAAATAACATTTTCATTACCGGATGCCATAATGTATTCTGCAGACATCAGCCACTCTTCGTAGGTAGCGTTTAGACCACGTTTCAGAAGAATCGGGCGGTCTACCTGTCCTAACTGTTTCAACAGATCGAAGTTCTGCATGTTTCTTGCACCAATCTGTATCAGGTCAACTTTTTCGTTGAATACATCCAGATATTCGGCGGACATCAATTCTGTAACGATTGGCAGTCCTGTTGCAGCTTTTGCTTCACAGAGGATATTCAGACCTTCAAGACCGAGTCCCTGGAATGAATATGGACTTGTACGAGGTTTGAAAGCACCACCGCGGAGCATGTTGGCTCCGGAAGCTTTCGCAGCTTTTGCAATCTCAAGAACCTGGTCTACAGACTCTACAGAACAAGGTCCGGCGATCAGCGCCAGATTATCTCCTCCAACCTTGACTCCGGACACATCGATGATGGAGTTGTCCGGGTGGAAAGCGCGGCTTGCTAATTTGTAAGGCTCCTGCACATGCATAACTTTTGTGACAGCAGGATCAACTTCGAAGAGTTTCGGGTCGATACGTGATGTGTCACCGATACAGCCGATGATTGTCATCTCTGCTCCTTCAATTACGTGAGTGTCCAGGCCTCTTGCTTTGACCATATTTTCAACACGTTCAATATCTTCCTTTGGGGAAAGTGGTTTTAATACAATAATCATAATAGTAACTCCTTCTATACCTTTATATATGTAATGTCTATAATATTCGCACTGTAAAATTTTAGTTGTTTAAAGTGTGAAACTAATACATATAGTACCCCGTTAGAATAGCATTTGTCAATGGGTTTTATGAAAATATCTCTCATTATGTTCCAGTTTAATTAAGTTGACTTGATACAGGGCATTTGCTAAAATGAAAGAGGAAAAATAAGGGTTTATCTAGCAACAAAAAAGTTTACAAAGACAGAAAATTTTCAAGGGAGAGTAAGGGAAATTTAATAAGGAGGAAATGCGATGTTAGAGTTAACATTTGGGGAACAGGTCAAAATCGTTCTGAACCGTAAAGATATGACGATCAAGCAGCTTGCGGAGATGATTGAAGAACGAACAGGAAAGAAAATGTCCAGACAGAATCTGACGCAGAGACTGGCCAGAGATAATTTTCAGGAACAGGACATGCGTTTAATTGCATCTATATTAGAGTGCCCATTTCATCTGAGTATACTGGAAGAGAATGCGGATAGTGAATATACAACCCGTGAAAATATCAAAATCGATAAGCGAGCTGAAAATAATATTATTATAGATGAAGAACCACAACAGCTGACACTGAATCTGGAGTATGATGAACCAGAGCAGGTACAGGAAGAACAGCCGGTAAAAGCAAGGGAATTTGGCATATCTGGAGCAGAACGTGATATTACAATTGGAGAACTGGTAGATATCCATAAAGATTTAGATCAGATGGAAGAAACATCAGAATATGCAGACCAGACAGAATATGCAGACCAGACAGAATATGAAGAATCGGTAGAATATGAAGAACCGGTAGAATATGAGGAGCCGGCAGAATATGAAGAATCGGCAGAATATGAAGAAGAGCCGCAGTCTTCGGAAGTTCCTGAGTACAACAAGCAGGAGGATGTGAAGGATATTCTGGAAGAAATGGCTGCGATAGAGGCTGAAGAGAAGAAGGCAAGAGAAGACAGAGAAGAAAGAGAAAGAGAGCGAGAAAAGGAACAGGAAAAAGAGCAGGAGAAGCCACGTGGCTGGAGGGCTTATTTCCCGCGCCGTAAGAAAAAGCAAGCAGAGGCGGTTCATGAGGACAAGCAGGAAGCTGCCACAGAACAGTTGGAGGCAGAATCTGTGATGAATCAGGCGCAGCCGGAAGACAAGACAGAAGAGGCTGTATCAGAAGAACCGTATCAGGAGTCGGAAGAATATCAGGAGCCGAAAGAATATCAAGAAGCTGAAGAGCATCAGGAGCCGGAAGAATATCAGGAAGCTGAAGAGTATCAGGAGTCAGAACCGTACCAGGAAGAGGAGCAGGCATACGAAGAATATGTTGAGGAAAATCAACAGGACATGGAAGAAGAGTTTGCTGATACCGCACAGGATTGGGAAGCGCCGGAAGAAGAAAATGTGGGTGATATCAACCCATATACGGGCATGGAATATGAATCCAATAGTGTGAGAATGCATCCAAAGAGAATCGGTTATGTCCAGGTCTATGACAGAAGTGATCATCAGTGGACCGACATGACAGAGTGGGCATTCCTTGGATATCAGGAGCGCAAGAAAGCGCTTCTCGGCAAGGATTACGAGCCTCCGATTTATCTGGATTAAGTAATAGTAGATCATTTGTGAGGAGAAATAAGAAGATGAGATGGAAAGAACTTCTGTCGGCAAAGAGATGTCGGGGCGGACAGACGAGAGGGAGAAATGCTAAAAGTTCAGACTTGCGGAGTGAATTTGAAAAAGATTACCATCGAATTATTGGCAGTGCTTCATTTCGAAGACTTCAAGATAAGACACAGGTATTTCCACTGGATAAAAGTGATTTTATCCGGACAAGACTAACTCATTCTCTGGAGGTTTCTTCTTTTGCAAAATCTCTTGGACAGAACATCGGAGAAAACATTTTAGTTTACAAAAAAGATTCTGAGTTTACACCACAGATGAAAGAAGATATATGTAATATTTTGCAATGCGCAGGGCTGATTCACGATATCGGGAATCCGCCCTTTGGGCATTTTGGAGAAGATGTGATCCGGGAGTGGTTCGAACGGAAGCTGCCACTTATGACATATCATGGAAAGCCGATGGAACAAGTGATGAGCCGGCAGATGGTAGAGGATCTGTATCATTTTGAAGGAAATGCACAGGCGTTCCGGCTTGTGACGAAACTGCATTTTCTGGTGGATGAGCGAGGTATGAACCTGACGTATGCGCTTCTGAGCACCATTGTAAAATATCCGGTGCCGTCCACAGGAATCGACTTGGATTCCGGGGATATTAAGACGCGCAAGATGGGATATTATCTGGCAGATGAGAAAATGTTCCGTGAGATCGAGAGGGAGACTGGAACGAATGGCTGTCGGCATCCGTTGACGTTTATATTAGAGGCGGCAGATGACATTGCATATAAGACTGCGGATATCGAGGATGCATTTGTAAAAGGGTACTTAAGTTATCATACATTGCTGGAGGAACTTAAGGAACTGCAAATGATGTATCATCAGGAAACGAATATATTTCGCCCGGCAGATAAGCTGGAAGAGTTATATTTTCGGGGGAAAGAGATGCATGTGGCAAATCCAGAGGAGTATGCAGTAAAGAACTGGATCATCCGTGTGCAGGGATTTGTGATCAACTGCGCAACTTATGGGTTTACATCGAATTATGATGCAATTATGAAGGGTGAATATAAGTATGATCTGTTTCACGGTACTTACTGTGAGCGGCTGATGCAGCTTCTTGGTGACCTGGCATACAGAGAAGTCTTTACATCGGAACCTATTTATCGAATGGAAGTGACAGAATCTGTCATGTTGAGTGACCTTTTGGATAAGTTTATGACAGCAATCATCAAATATGATGACCCGTCGCGGAAATTAAATTCCATGGATCTTAGGATTGTGTCATTTATTTCTGATAACTATAAGCGGGCGTATCATTGTCAGGCAGAGGGCAAGACGGAGGCGGAAAAACTGTATTTGAGGATTCTGCTTGTGACAGATTATATATGTGGAATGACGGACAGCTATGCAATGCGTCTTTATCAGGAAATGCGAGGAATGTTTTTGAGTGGAACAGAATAGACTGTGGTAAATGATACAAGTCAGGACGGATAGGATTGAAGAGGTTTATTCGATATCTGTATGAATATGAAGGGAATCAGAAAAAAAGAAATGTCGGGTTTGTAAAAGTCGAACAAGATGGGAAAGAAACAACGATTTCTGTACATGGGAAAGGGCTGTGTGGAAAAAGCAATGAAAACATTTCCTGTTATCTTATAAAATTGGATTCTGAGATGGGAAATATACTTTTCGTTCCGGCAGGAGAGATACAGATTGGAATGATTTCCTGCGGGGGATGTTTTTGCTATACAGAAGAACTGATAAGAGCTGGCTATGGAAAGACAGAGCAGAGTGTCGGGCAGACGTGTGAGAAAAAAGACGACATTTGTGGGCTTGGTCTTGGTGATCTCAAGGAAGCATTTTATGTAGCGCTTTGGAATGAGGAAATGTATGGAGACCTTGATATTGCGAGGGCGAAGGTCTTTCAAGAATTCGATAGTGATAAAACCGCCGGGGAATCTAAGAGTATTAAGAGTATAGACGAAAAAGAGGCAGAGGTAGAAACGCAGTTCGGGGACGATGAAGAGACAGAAAATCTGGAAGAAGAACAGCCAGAGAAAAAAGAACAGGAAACAGTAGAAGAATCCTCGGAGAAAAAGGAACAGGAAACAGTAGAAGAGCTCCCGGAGAAAAAAGAACAGGAAACAGTAGAAGAATCCTCGGAAAAAAAAGAACAGGAAACAGTAGAAGAATCCTCGGAGAAAAAAGATCTGAGAAAAGACGATAAAGACATAGATTTGCAAAATTTCCGGCGGCAGATCATGAAAATCCAGCGTGGAGAAATCAGTATCCTGCCACGATGCGAGTGGAAACTTGCCAATAATAATTTTCTGCTTCATGGATATTATAATTACCGGCATCTTGTTCTGATCGACGAAGGTAATCAATTAAAGCTGGGAGTTCCTGGCATTTATCATGAACGGGAAGCAAGAGCGGCGGCAACATTTGGATTTCCGGAATTTATTGCAGAAGCAGATGTGAATGTGACGCTTGAACCACAGGAAAGAAATGAAAATCAGCAATTCGGCTACTGGTGCCGGCAGGTGCGAAGACCGCCGAGATAGTAAGGAGTAAAAATGACTGCAGATGAAAAATATATGCGGGAGGCAATCAAACAGGCGAAAAAGGCATATGCTATCGGAGAAGTTCCGATTGGCTGTGTAATCGTGTATCAGGACAAAATTATTGCTCGCGGATATAATCGAAGAACAATCGATAAAAATACACTGGCTCATGCGGAGCTTCAGGCAATCCGTAAAGCAAGTAAGAAAATGGAAGACTGGCGGCTGGAAGACTGTACGATGTATGTGACTCTGGAGCCGTGCCAGATGTGCTCCGGCGCAATCGTTCAATCTCGAATGACAAGAGTTGTAGTTGGCTGCATGAACCCAAAGGCAGGATGCGCAGGATCTATATTAAATCTGTTGCAGATGCCGCAGTTCAATCATCAGGTAGAGCTTACAACAGGGGTTCTGGAAGAAGAATGCAGTCAGATGATGAAAACATTTTTTAAAGAACTGAGGGAAAAACGTAAAAAAAAATAAGCAATAATCCGTAACTTTGGATTATTGCTTTTATTTGTGCACGAATAATATTTTTTTCGTGCGTTGTGCGTCGAACACGATCCAACGAACGTTACCCTGGCAGTAAACTCAACCCAGGCACCCTTACGGCACCCGAAAGATTCCACTTAGTGCTGCTTCGTTCCCGACCTGACACGGTTCATGGATTTTCGTCGCGTAAGACCCAGATATCAACGCCACATACCAGGGGCGGCTTCACCAGACCAATGCCCTCGGCACAACATCACCCCTGCTATAGCGGATTGCAGGTTCAAGGTACCGCTACCACCCCGGCTGCACAAGTCCATATTATAACGGAAGATGGTGGAAAAGTCAATTGGGGACGGGGTTTTTTCAGTTTTACCCCGGTTCTTTTTCAAAAAAACCCCGTCCCCAATTGAACTTTAACCTGTCCCTTTTTGATTTCAGGTGGTATAATCGTTCGAAAAGGAGCATATATTTATGAAGATTTTACTTGTCGCGATCAATGCGAAATATATACATTCGAACCTTGCCGTGTATTGTCTGAAGGCATATGCCGAAAAGAATATGCCGCAGGATGTGAATGTTCAGATAGAACTGGCGGAATATACGATCAATCAGAACAGAGATGAGATTTTAAAAGATATTTATAAGAGACAGGCAGAGATGATCTGTTTTTCATGCTATATCTGGAATCTGGATTATGTGGAGTCGATGATTCGGGATGTGAAAAAAGTTATGAAAGATGTAATCATCTGGGCAGGGGGACCGGAGGTGTCCTATGACTCCCGGGAGACTTTGGGGAGGCTGCCGGAACTGACTGGTGTGATGAAAGGGGAAGGTGAGAAGACATTTGCAAAATTATGTAAAGTGTATGGGAAGCGTTCCGAAACATCAGAATTATCGCTGGAGCAGATAGACGGGATTACATTTCGATGTCCGGATGGGACAATCTGTGAGCGGCCGTGGCGTGTGCCAATGGATCTGAGTGAGGTCCCATTTGTCTATCACGATATGAAAAAGTTCGAGAACAAGATTATTTATTATGAGACGAGCCGGGGGTGTCCATTTTCATGCAGCTATTGTCTGTCTTCGATTGATAAGCGGCTTCGATTCCGGAGCCTGGATCTGGTGTTTAATGAACTGCAGTTTTTCCTGGATCATAAGGTTCCACAGGTGAAGTTCGTGGATCGTACATTTAACTGTAAACATGACCATGCTATGGCAATCTGGAAATATATTCAGGAGCATGACAATGGAATCACGAATTTTCACTTTGAAGTTGCGGCGGATCTGCTGAATGATGAGGAAATCAGACTGATCCGGCAGATGCGTCCGGGACTGATCCAGCTGGAAATCGGGGTGCAGTCTACGAATACGGATACGATTCGGGAGATTCGAAGAACAATGAGGCTTGAGGAAGTCCGTGAGCATGTGGCAAGGATAAAAGAAAAGGGAAATATCCATCAACATCTGGATCTGATCGCAGGACTTCCGTATGAAGACATAAAAAGCTTTCGAAAGTCATTTGATGATGTCTACAGCATGCGCCCGGACCAGTTACAGCTTGGTTTTCTGAAAGTGTTAAAAGGTTCGTATATGCAGGAGATGCAGCAGGAATATGAGCTGCGATATAAAGATGAGCCGCCGTATGAAGTACTTTCTACAAAATGGCTTCCATATTCAGATGTAATTGAGCTGAAAGGGATTGAAGAAATGGTGGAAATCTACTATAATAGTGGACAATTCACCCATGTAGTGGAAGCGTTAGTGAAAAACTATGCATCTGCATATCAGATGTACCAAGATTTGTGGCAGTATTATGAAGAGCATGATTACATGGGGATTCAGCACCGAAGAAGCGCCCGGTATGAGATCGTGCTGGATTTTGTGAAAGAAAAATATCCAGAGCAGGCAGACGTAATGCGGGAACTTCTGACTTATGATTATTATCTCAGGGAAAATGCGAAGAGCCGTCCGGAATTTGCAGGCGAAGATGCAACAGACAAGCGGTTTGTCAGAGCATTTTATGAAGAAGAGGAAAAAGAACGAAAGCATTTGCCGGGATATGAACAGTTTGATAGAAATCAGATGCGCAAGATGACGCACCTGGAATATTTCCCGCATATGGGGAAAATGTTACTTTTTGATTACAAGTTTCGAAATCCATTGAATCAGGAAGCGAGGACGTGTATGATAAAGAAAGATTCGTTGGAAAGAAGAGGATAGAGAATGAATTTCAATGATAAAAAGACAAGGAGAATCATTTCAATCGTAGTACTTGTTGTGATTGTCGCGATGGTGGCAACGATGATTATCCCTTATATGATGGCCTAGAATAAACCGGAAAGGATGCAGAAAATAAGATGGCGCGAAGAAGACGCAGGAGAATGACCAGGAAACAGGCGAGAATGAGAAGACGTAGAATCAGGATTGCAGGATTTTGTCTTGCAGGCTGTATTCTGATACTTGGAATTGTCTGTGGCGCGTTTCATCACTATGTATCACAGTTTCCGGAGGATAAGATTGCAGAGAATATCTATGTGGGAACCGTAGATCTGTCCGGGCTTTCAAAAAAAGAGGCACTAGAGAAACTGGCCGGTCAGAAGAAAGCAGATCAGAAGCAGACGGTATCGTTGACTGTGGAAGGTCAGAAGGCAGAAGCGACACTTGAGGAATGCGGATTTGATTACGCAGACGTGAAGGCGAATGTGAAGGCTGCCATGGACTATGGAAAAAGCGGCGGACTTTTTGGACGATATAAGAGTCTTCGTAAACTATCTAAAGAAAAAGTTGTCCTGAGCCCGGAATATACATTGGATCAGAAAGCGACGGAGAATATTCTGGAAGAACGGGCAGTTCCATTTGCAAAGCACGCACAGAATGCGACCATTACGAAAAGTGGAAGCGGACTTCAGATTAACAAAGAGGAAATTGGAGAGACCGTAGATAAGAGTGGAACTATAAAAGCAATTAAGAAACATTTAAATGACTCCTGGGATCATGGATCATTCGCCATGGAGGCAAAGGTAAAAGAAGAACAGCCAAGTGTGACAGAGGCGGATCTGTCCACGATACAGGATGAACTTGGCTCATTTTCTACAGATGCCGGAGGCGGAGAACGCTGGAAGAATCTGAAAAATGGTGTGGAGAAACTGAATGGTACAGTCGTGATGCCGGGAGAACAGATTTCGGTTCATGATGTAACAGCACCATATGATGAAGAACATGGATATGTGCAGGCAGGTTCTTATGAGAATGGTCAGGTCGTAGATACATATGGCGGTGGCATCTGTCAGGTTTCCACGACACTCTACAATGCAGTGCTATTCTCTGAATTGAAAGTCGTAAAACGGTATCCACATTCGATGCTGGTGTCCTATGTACCGCCGTCAAGAGATGCGGCAATTGCCGGTGACACGAAAGATTTTGTGTTTGAAAATAACTATGATACTCCGATTTACATTTTTGGAGAGATTGATGACGATAATCAGCTTTGTTTTGCAATTTACGGAAAAGAGACAAGAGATAAGACAAGAAAGATTGAATTTGAGTCGGAAGAGGTATCGACAGAAGAGCCGGGAGTCAAGTATAAAGCAGATGCTGAACTGGCGCTTGGAGAGATGGAAGTGACCGGAAGTGCACATACGGGGAAAGAAGTAAAACTTTGGAAGATTGTCTATGAGAATGGTAAGCAGGTGAGCAAAGATGTCATTAACGAAAGTACTTACAGCAAAGCGGACAAAACCATTTCTGTAGGAATCAAGACAAAGAACAGCAGTGCGGCAACGGTTGTGAAAGAAGCAGTCTCAACACAGGATAAAGCAAAGATACAGGCGGCGATCAGCGAGGCGAGTTCCATGGAATCTTCGTCTGAGCAGTAAGAATGCCGGGAGGAATTTTCTGCCGGGTAAAAAGAACAGATTTGTTTTTTTAAAAATCAGGAAATCAATGAGAAAATAAATGAAATAAAAGACAGGAGGTGAACAGACAAGATATGAAGTTTGAGACAGAACATGGCTGTGTGGTCAGTGAGATGGCAACAGCTTACGGAAATTCAAAACAGATAGGAAGATATGCAATTGCGGCGGCAATGAATGAAGTGCTGACGCGGGCGGAACGGGTGGATCAGATGGAAATTAGAGTCTGTGCACCGCTGGAAGAAAAGAAAACGCATCTTTATGATGTGAAAGCTGAAGCCGCGCGCTGCGCAAGAGAACACGGTCAGACGTTTTGGGAGCCGGAGATTATCCGCGCAGCCTGGGCAGCAGGTACATTTGTACAGGTGAACGCTTTGGCGGCTGATGTAAAGCAGCAGGCGTGGAACAAGGAGACGATGCGAGCCGGTCAGGACATTGTCCTTACAAAATGGATTGGTCTGGAGGGAACTCTACGTATTCTGGATGAAAAAAGAAGAGAACTTGGAAAGCGTTTTTCCGGAACTTTTTTGCATCAGGTAGAGGAATTCCGAGAGACCATCTTCGCAGAACGTGAAATCAGGGTTGCAAAAGCCGGAGGCGTATCTGTCATGCGCCAGGTTGGAGAAGGCGGTATCTTTGCCGCACTTTACAGACTGGCTAAGGAAGCTGATACCGGACTTGTAGTGGATCTCAAGGCAATGCCTGTGAGACAGGAAACAATCGAGATTTGTGAATATTATAAGCTCAATCCGTATCAGCTTGCTTCCACGGGAAACATATTAATGATATGTGATGACGGGGAAGCACTGGCAGATGCGCTTCGAAAAGAGGAGACAGAGGCGGCTGTAATCGGACGCCTTACGGATAATAATGATAAAATAATACAGAATGGGGAGGACATCCGCTATATCGACCGTCCTGCTCCGGACGAATTGATGAAGATATAGCAGAATCCTCCAAAGTGGAGGTTTAAGATGAACGAAATTCGTAGTGAGATATTAAAACATCTGGAAAAGAACAGCAAAGCTGATCTTGGGGAACTTGCAATTTTACTTGGGACAGACGAAATTTCTGTTGCAAATGAAATCGCAGATATGGAGAAAGAAGGGATTATCTGTGGTTACCATACACTGATCGACTGGGACAAAGCCGGAAGAGGTTTTGTGAATGCATTGATCGAAGTTCGCGTGACCCCGCAGAGAGAGCGTGGATTTGACCATATGGCTGACCGTATTGTGAACTATCCGGAAGTAACTGCAGTTTACCTGATTTCCGGATCTTATGATTACCTTGTCAGCATTGACGGAAAGACACTGATGGAAGTATCAAGATTCGTATCAGAGAAGTTATCGACTCTGGAAGGTGTAGTAGGAACAACGACACATTTCATCTTAAAGAAATATAAGGATCATGGAACGATCCTGAAACATGAGAAAAAAGAAGAAAGGATACCGGTGATGCCATAATGAGAGATCCATTATCTAAGAAAATAACCGGCATTGCACCGTCAGGTATCCGTAAATTTTTTGATATTGTAAGCGAGATGCCAGATGCAATTTCCCTTGGAGTGGGGGAGCCGGATTTTGACACTCCTTGGAGAGTACGGGAGGAAGGAATCTATACTCTGGAAAAAGGACGTACATTTTATACGTCAAATGCAGGACTTAAGGAACTGCGTCAGGAAATCAGCAACTACCTTGACAGAAAGATTCATGTGCGTTACGACTATGTGCATGAGGTTATGGTAACGGTTGGCGGAAGTGAGGGAATTGACCTTACCATGCGTGCTATGCTAAATCCGGGAGATGAAGTGCTTGTGCCTGAGCCGTCTTATGTATCCTACGCACCGTGTGTCACACTGGCAGATGGTGTGCCGGTGCCGATTCCGATGAAAGAGGAGAATGAATTCAAACTAACGGCAGAAGAACTGGAAGCTGCAATCACACCGAAGACAAAAATTCTGGTGCTTCCGTTCCCGAATAACCCGACCGGTGCGATCATGACAAAAGAAGACCTGGAACCGATTGCCAAACTTGTAGAGAAATATGATCTCTATGTATTGTCTGATGAGATTTATTCAGAACTGACTTATAAGACAGAACATGTTTCCATTGCATCCCTTCCTGGTATGCGGGAGAGGACGCTGGTCGTAAATGGATTCTCAAAAGGTCTTGCCATGACGGGATGGAGACTGGGGTACATATGTGGACCGCAGATCATCATGGAGCAGATGGTGAAGATCCATCAGTACGCAATCCTGTGTGCACCGACAAACAGTCAGTATGCAGCAATCGAGGGATTGAAGAACTGTGATGATGAGATTCAGAAGATGCGCACAGCATATAATGAGAGAAGACGTTATCTTATGCATACGTTTAAAGAAATGGGGCTTCGTTGCTTTGAGCCATTTGGAGCATTTTATGTGTTCCCGAACATTCAGGAGTTTGGGATGACGTCTGAAGAATTTGCGACGGAACTGCTTCGAGAGGAGAAGGTCGCAGTTGTTCCGGGAAGTGCATTTGGTGCAAGTGGAGAAGGATATATCCGAATTTCCTACGCATATTCACTGGACGATTTGAAAGAAGCGCTCGGACGGGTAAATCATTTTATCGAAAAACTGAGAAAAAAATAGAGGCTTTGATATTGTTAAAAAAGTGCTAATAAAGCCTGAAAATAAAGAAAAAATGAAAGGGAAGAGACATATCTGCAAGCATACAGGTATGTCTCTTTCTGCAAGTAATTTGTTCATAATATGCAAAAAATATCAATTAGAATAGAAAGAAAAACACATTTTTACTAGAAAAACCATTGACTTATTGTACAAAATTAAGTACAATTTTGTACAAATAGTTTTTTTGAATAAATGCAGAAAGGTGATAGATAAATGCTAAATATCGTACTGCACGAACCGGAGATACCAGCGAATACTGGGAATATCGGACGCACATGTGTGGCAACTAATACCAGATTACATCTGATCGAACCATTAGGATTTCGTCTGGATGAGAAAAACCTGAAACGGGCCGGTATGGATTACTGGGGAAGTCTGGATGTGACTACATACATTGATTATGCGGATTTTCTGGAACGCAATCCAGGAGCAAAGATCTACATGGCGACGACCAAGGCACCGAAGGTGTACACGGAAGTGAGTTATGAACCGGATTGCTATATTATGTTCGGAAAAGAGAGTGCGGGGATACCGGAGGAGATTTTGGTACAACATCAGGAAGATTGTGTAAGAATTCCGATGGTGGGTGATATCAGATCTTTAAACTTAAGCAATTCCGTGTCGATTGTTCTTTATGAAGCTCTGCGGCAAAATGGCTTTGCAGGGATGAATCTGGAAGGACATCTGCACAGATTACACTGGGGAGACTCAGGGAAACTATTATAATAGCCTTCATGAAAATATAAAAACACTCTGTAAATATATGAAAAAATGATAAATTTATAGATTTTCCAGGTTTGGTATATTATAATTTCAATTAGAAGGTTTATTCTATCTAAAGGGAGAGGTGGTGAGCAAACGGCAGAAGCAGCCATTGAGAAGAAGGGGGAACGGAAAACCTCTGGAGTTCTTAATGTGAAGCTTGGGGAAGCTTTGTACTGCTGAGTCCCAGACACGGACAATGGGATGAAAGCCTGAAAGAAGAATTAAAAGTCCGAAAAATGCCATAACAACAGATGCTGTGGCATAACAGAACCAAGAAAATAAAGAAAAGGAAGTGAACTTATGGAATTACAGATTCAAGACTTAGTTTCGTCAATCCGCAAAGACGGAATTGAGGCGGCTAATGCAGAAGCAGAAGCAATTATTTCAGAAGCTAAGAAAAAAGCAGAAACAATTGTAGCAGATGCGAAGGCTGAGGCTAAGAGTGTTCAGGAAGCTTCAGAAAAAGAGATCGGTATTCTTAAAGAAAGCGCTGCAATCAGTGCAGAGCAGGCAAAAAGAGATGCTATGCTTGCATTCAAAACTGAGGTACAGGCTGAATTTGAAAAGATTCTTTCAGCAAAGATTGAGAACAATCTCTCAGACGCAGCTCTTGGAAAACTGATCCACGCTGTAGTATCAGATGAAGATGTGAAGAATTATGCAGTTGAAGTTTCAGAAGTGAACGATTCACTCAAAGCAGAACTTGCAGAAGAGATCAAGAATGGACTTGAGATCAGACCTACAAAGGGTGTCCGCGCAGGATTCCGTTTGGCTGCAAAAGACGGTTCAGGTTATTTCGACTGTTCTGATGATGAGATCATGCAGATGCTGATGCCATACTTCAGAGATCTCGATTTCTAACAGGAGGTGCATATGGCTTCATATTATTACTTGATATCAAGCCTGCCGGACCTGAGAACAGACGGGGAGATGCCATTTTCCTATGAGGAATTTCTTGGCATGTGCCAGTCAAATGTAAGTGAATCAAAGTATGAGTGCTTAAAGAACCTGACACTTTCGTCAGAAGAGGGACCAATCATGAAAGAGTGGGCTGCCTCTTATAAGAATCTTATGAGCGAACTCAACTATCAGAGAAGTGTAAATCTGGGAAGACCATATCTGGCATCCTATGATAAGGATTCTGTGACTGCACAGGTAGCAGGAGCAGCGCTGGCTGCAAAGAATCCGCTGGAAGCAGAGAAGATCTTGCTGGATTATGAATTTGATAATCTTGATTCATTGGTAGGCTTGCATACTTTCGATGATGTATATTTATTCGGGTATGCGATTAAATTAAAATTGCTTGAACGCCAGAGCTGTTTTGTTCAGTCAAAAGGACAGAAGGAATTCAAACGTCTTTTTGATCAGGTGCAGCAACGCGTATATAGCTTATAACAGGAGAGAATTGATGGAAACAGTAACAGGATATGTAACTGGTATTAACGGAAACCTGGCAAACGTCAGCTTTGATGGTGCAGTTCATAAGAACGAAGTTGCTTATATTCTTGTTGATGGAAAACGTCTTAAAGGAGAGGTTATCCGAATCAACAATGGTGTTGCCAGCATGCAGATCTACGAGATGTCAAATGGTATCAAAGTCGGAGATCAGGTAGAGTTTACTGGTGAGCTGATGAGCGTAGAACTTGGACCAGGTCTGTTAACCCAGGTATTTGATGGACTTCAGAACCCGTTGCCGGATCTTGCAGAGCAGTGTGGATTCTTCCTTGAGAGAGGTGTGTATCTTGATCCTATTCCAGATAGAGACTGGGAGTTCACACCATCTGTAGCAGTTGGAGATTCCGTAGAAGCAGGAGATTCAATCGGTAGTGTTCCTGAAGGATTATTTAAACATGAAATTATGGTTCCGTTCACACTGAAAGGTAGTGACTGGACAGTTAAATCTATTAAAGAAAAAGGCTCTTATAATGTAAGAGCAACAATTTGCGTGATCGCAAACAGCAAAGGTGAGGAGAAAGAACTCAGCATGGTAATCTCACAGCCAATCAAACAGGCTGTAAAATGCTATGATGAGAGACTTCGTCCGGACGAGCCGCTGGTAACACAGCTTCGTTGTGTAGACGCATTCCTCCCGGTAGCAAAAGGTGGAACATTCTGCGTTCCTGGACCTTTCGGAGCTGGTAAGACAGTTCTTCAGCATATGGAAGCAAAGAATGGTGAGGCAGATATCGTTATCGTGGCAGCTTGTGGAGAGCGTGCCGGTGAGGTTGTAGAGATTCTGAAAGAGTTCCCTGAACTGGAAGATCCTAAGACAGGAAGATCTCTTATGGAAAGAACAATCATCATCTGTAATACATCTTCCATGCCGGTAGCGGCCAGAGAGGCTTCCTGCTACACAGCCGTAACACTTGCAGAGTACTACAGACAGATGGGACTTGACGTTCTTCTTCTTGCAGATTCTACAAGCCGTTGGGCACAGGCGATGCGTGAGATGTCAGGACGTCTGGAAGAGATTCCAGGTGAAGAGGCATTCCCGGCTTACCTTGAGTCTACAATCGCTTCTTTCTATGAGAGAGCTGGTAAAGTAAGACTTAAGAATGGTAAAGTCGGATCTGTTACAATCGGTGGTACAGTATCACCAGCCGGTGGTAACTTTGAGGAACCTGTAACACAGGCAACACTGAAGGTAGTTGGAGCATTCCACGGACTTTCAAGAGAGCGTTCAGATGCTCGTAAATACCCTGCAATCCATCCGATGGATTCATGGTCTAAATATACCGGTGTTGTAGATATGGGACGTATCGAAGAGGCTCGTGCAATCCTTACAAGAGGAAACGAGATCAATCAGATGATGAAGGTAGTTGGTGAGGAAGGAACATCCGCAGAAGACTACATCATTTATCAGAAAGGCGAACTTCTTGATGCTGTATATCTTCAGCAGAACTCATTCGATCCGATTGACGCAGCATGCCCACCGGAGAGACAGAGACAGGAATTCGATAAACTTTATGAAGCATTAATGGCGTCCTATGATTTGGAAGACAAGAATGAAATTCGAAGCTTCTTCAACCAGTTGAGACAGGAATTCCTTGACTGGCATGGTACTGTCTTTGAGACACCAGAATACCATGAGCAGGCGAAGAAGATTGAGGAATTCTACAAGTCAAAAGCAGTTGAGTAGGAGGTTCTAAAGTGCAGAAAGTATATACAAAAATTGAATCAATCGTCGGTAACGTTGTTACTGTTAAAGCAGAAGGTGTTCGTCTTGGCGACCTTGCTTTAGTAGGTGACAGTTACGCGACAGTTATTAAACTTGACAGAGACATTGTATCTCTTCAGGTATTTGCAGGTGCACAGGGTGTTGGAACCAACGATTCTGTTCGTTTCCTTGACAGACCTATGATGGTTTCCTTCTCAGAGCATCTGCTCGGACGTGTATTTGACGGAGCAGGAGTTCCAAGAGATCACGGTCCGGCACTTACAGAGAACATGATTCCGATCGGTGGACCTTCATTTAACCCTGCAAAACGTATTCTTCCTAAGAATATGATCCGTACAGGTATTCCGATGATCGACGTGTTCAATACACTGGTAGAGAGCCAGAAACTCCCGATTTTCTCTATTTCAGGTGAGCCTTACAATGCGTTACTTTCACGTATCGCTCTTCAGGCAGAAGTAGATGTTATCGTACTTGGAGGTATGGGTCTGAAATATGACGATTACCTTACATTCCGCGATACACTTGAAAAAGGTGGAGCAATGAGCCACACAGTTATGTTTATTCATACAGCAGCTGACCCGATCGTTGAGTGTACACTGGTTCCAGATATGTCTCTTGCTGTTGCAGAGCAGTTCGCTCTTGCCGGAAAGAAAGTACTTGTACTTCTTACTGACATGACAAACTACGCAGATGCACAGAAAGAGATGGCTATCACGATGGAGCAGGTACCATCAAACCGTGGTTATCCGGGAGACCTTTACAGTTGCCTTGCATCTCGTTATGAGAAGGCGGTTGATATCGAGGGTGCAGGTTCTATCACAATCCTTGGTGTTACAACAATGCCAGGTGATGATGTAACTCATCCGGTACCTGATAATACAGGTTATATCACTGAAGGTCAGTATTATTTGAAAAATGGACATATCGAGCCATTCGGTTCTCTTTCACGTCTGAAACAGAACGTAAATGGTAAGACAAGAGATGACCACCGTGCATTGATGGATGGCATGATTCGTCTGTACTCACAGTACAAGGAAGCTCTCGAGAAGAAATCCATGGGATTCCTTATGAGTGAATGGGACGAGAAACTCCTGAAATACGGTGAATTGTTCGAAACAAAATTAATGGACCTTAGTGTTAATATCCCACTTGAAAATGCACTTGATCTTGGTTGGGAAATTCTTGCAGAGTGCTTCGAGCCAAATGAGACTGGTTTGAAGACAAGTCTTCTGAAAGAAAGATGGCCAAAGAAAGAGGCATTAAACTAAAAGGAGTAGTTGATGGCTATCAAACTTACAAAAAATGAGCAGAAGGTGCAGAAAGACCACCTGAAACAGTATCAGCGCTATCTTCCTACTCTGCAGCTTAAAAAACAGCAGTTGCAATCGGTAATTATGAAGACGAAAGCTGAACTGGAGCAGAAGGAAGTCGAACGTGCTCAGATGATTGGAGACTTGGATGACTGGGTTGCAGTTTTCGCGGAGAATGAAATCTTCGATGAAGAGAAAAAACTCGATCACCTGGTACAGCCAGAGACAGTTATCTGTAAGAATGAGAACATCGCAGGTGTAACGGTTCCAACATTTCAGGAGCTGACATTTAAAGACATTGTTTACGATGTTGACGACTATCCTTTGTGGGTTGATACTGCAATTGTAAAACTTCGTGAGATTGCTCGTCTGGATGCATTGGTATCTACACTTCGAAAACAGGAAACACTTCTTGAGAATGAGCTTCGTGCTACATCTCAGAGAGTAAATCTGTTCGAGAAAGTTAAGATTCCGGAGGCAAAGGAGAATATCCGTGTGATCGGTGTATTCCTTGGAGATCAGCAGACAGCGGCAGTTGTTCGCGGAAAGATTTCAAAGAAAAAACTTGTGGAGGCGGCAAAATGATTGAAAAGATGAAAATGGTCTATGTCGTGTCATCCGTCTCCAAGAAAGATGAGATGCTCGATGGACTTCGGAATCTCGGACTTCTGCATCTGGCAGAGAAGAAAAGTCCGGCACGCGCAGCGTCAGAAAGATTTACAACACTTTCTAAGACTGCCGGAGTATTATTAGACTATGCGCCGGATAAAAAATCCAAGGGGAAAGAAGAAGCTCCGATCCTTTCAGACGAACAGTTTGAAGAGATGTATCAGGGCGTGCTTGCAGCACTAGACAAAAAGTCAGCGCTGTCCCAGGAAATGAGTGCAGCAGGTGCAGAGATAGAACGAGTAAAAGCATGGGGCGATTTCGCACCGGCTGAATTAAAAGAATTAAAAGAAGCAGGGTATGATCTTCATTTTTACCGTCTGGCAAAAAATGAATTTGAGATGGCTGAGCAGGATCCGGAAGTTAAAATGATCCGTCTTGCTACTATTGATAAGATGGATACCGTTGCTGTAATCGGAGCTTTACCGGCAACAATTCCGGCAGCAGAGTTCGCAATTCCGGAAAAAGGAATCAGTGAACTTACAAAAGAGATTGAGGAGTGCCAGCGTCAGAACGCAGAGTGCGACGAGATTCTTAAAAAAGCTGCTGTATATGATGCCAGTTTTCAGGCTCAGATGCTCAAAGCTCAGAACGAGGAGAATTATTCTTCCGCAAGTGAGACCGCAGAAAGCGATGAGGATTTCGTATGGATTTCAGGATATCTTCCAGAGGAAGACCTTCCAAAATTCAAAGAAGCGGCTTCAGCAAATAAATGGGCTTGGGCGCAGGAAGACGTAGCAGAGGACGACGATCAAGTGCCTACGAAAGTTAAATACGGAAAAGTCTCCGGACTGATCCAGCCGGTATTTGACATCTTAGGAATCCTTCCGGGATACAGAGAGTCTGATATCTCACTTTGGTTCTTCCTGTTCTTCACACTGTTCTTTGCAATGATCATCGGTGATGCCGGATATGGTATGCTGATTCTGATCGGAACAATAGTATTTGCAGTGAAGACAAAAGGCGAAAAGAAATATAGCAACATAGTTTACTTATTATTTGTACTTTCAATTGCAACCGTTATATGGGGAGCGATTACCGGTACCTGGTTCGGAATGGAGTCAGCAATGAATGTTCCGTTCCTGAAAGCACTGGTAATTCCAAGCTTTGCAAACTATCCGGATTACTTCGGAGTTACAGCTCTTGCACAGCAGAACATGATTATGAAGTTCTCATTCTCTGTAGGAGCAATTCAGATGGCGCTTGGTAGTCTGATCTCTATTAAGAAAAAGATTGCTGAGAAGAACCTGAGCTGGGTTGCAGACCTTGGCTGGCTCGTAGCAATTGTAGCAATGTATTTATTATCACTTTATCTGGTAATCGGAGAGAGCATTAACATCACACCGGTATTTGCAATGATTGGTGTAGCATTTTTACTTGTTGTTCTCTTCGGTGCAATGTCACCGGATCGTACATTTGCACAGGGACTGAAAGCTGGTCTTGCAGATGCGTTTACCGTATTCCTGAATACGATCAGCTGCTTTGGTAACGTAATGAGTTATATCCGTCTGTTCGCAGTAGGTATGGCAGGACTTGCCATTTCTCAGAGCTTTAACGGAATCGCAGCAGGATTCCACGGACCGCTTATTATTCTCGCTGTTGTAGTTGTACTCATCGGACACGGACTGAATATTATCATGTGTTTCCTGTCAGTCGTAGTACACGGTGTCAGACTGAACGTTCTGGAGTTCTCAGGACAGGCAGGACTGGAGTGGACAGGAATTGCATACGAACCATTTAAAGTAAACGATAAAATTATTAAATAGTATTTAATTAAAGGAGAAAAATTATGAATTTAGCATTTGTTGGAATGGCAGCTGCACTTGGTTTATCTGCTTCAGGATCAGCATTCGGTGCAGGATTTGCAGGACAGGCAGCAGTAGGAGCATGGAAAAAGTGTTATGCAAGTGGAAAACCGGCACCGTTCATCATGATCGCGTTCGCTGGAGCACCTCTTACACAGACAATCTACGGATTCCTTCTTATGAACTTTATCAAATCAGCAGTAGAAGGCGGAGCAGACGCAGGACTGGCACTTGGTGTTGGTATCTTCTGTGGACTCGCAATCGGACTTTCAGCATTATTCCAGGGTAAATGTGCCGCTGGAGCATCTGATGCATTAGGAGCAACCGGAAAAGGTACAGCTAACTACTTCATCGTAGTAGGTATCGTAGAGACAGTAGCCCTCTTCACATTGGTATTCGGCTTACTGCTCTTAGGTTAATAAAAAACAGAATACAGAAAAATTTGAGCGGAACAGCAATTGCTGTTCCGCTTTTTTCCTTTCTGCATATGATAAAGCAGATGAATTTTGTGGGAGTGTATGAACATGGATGAAAAACTTCCTTACTATATGGCGTATCCAATGCCGCTATTATATGATGATGAGCGTCAGAACCAGAGGGATTATGAATATATGAAGAGTGTATATCCAGGAACGGCAAAGCGTCTGATACCATATATCGAAGAGGAATGTGACCGTCTGGAGTATACGGGGAGCGTTATGTATGACGAATATCCGGACCGGCTGCAGTTGCTGCTGCTTTGTAGAAGAATTTATAATCGCGCGAAAGAAGATGAAACAAAGAAAGATGAAGCAAAAGAAGGCGAGGAAACAGGCGAGTGGCTGCAGAATCTGATCCAGGTCATGACTTATCAGGAACTGTGTCAGAGAAGACGGGAAAACAGAAGTATGAGACGGAAATATTATTGATTTAGCTGCTTAAAATCGGGTATTATTAGAATTCTCAATAAAGAAGAAAAAGATAAGGGATAGGAAAAAGAAAAGATTCGTGATAAAATATACAGTATCTTTTATAGCTTGAAAATTAACAGTGAAGGAACACGGAATGCATAAGTGACATATCTTGTTGGAAAAGCGGATAAATGCAATTAAGTCATGCATAGCATATGTCGTGAGATAGGCTGATATCCTATAAATTATGGAAAAGATAAGGAGATAGGAATGGAAACAAGAGTAGACAAAGTTGCAGAAAAACATAAGAGTGGATACAACTGTGCACAGGCAGTAGCGTGTGCATATTGTGATCTGGTTGGAATTGATGAAGAAACGATGTTTCGTATGACAGAAGGGCTTGGCCTTGGAATGGGCGGCATGGAAGGGACATGTGGAGCTGTCACAGCAGCCTGTGTAATTGCCGGTGCCAAGAATAGTACTGTGGAAATGGGTGGTCCGGGAAGTAAAGGGGCAACTTATAAAATATCCAAAGAAATTGTGCGCAGATTCAAAGAGGAGAGTGGCAGCGTAATCTGTAAGGAATTAAAGG
>ENA-OPXH01001019-OPXH01001019.1-human-gut-metagenome-genome-assembly--contig:-NODE-1019-length-21283-cov-2.492416_pt1 | contig 21283 bp, 17 predicted proteins | sample MGYA00241521_ERZ502034 | MGnify/ENA primary metagenome ERZ502034 (study PRJEB25962, sample SAMEA2042103) | human gut metagenome | biome: human gut; feature: human-associated habitat; material: faeces... | reverse complement strand
TTTCACTGTCAATTTCCGGCAGAAGGGAGGCATCATTTTCCTCCTCCGCCATCTCAATCAGCGTTTTTGTATCTTCCAGTCCCCGGACTAAAGCATCATATTTTTCAAAAGAATCCTTTAAGGCTTTTAATTCTTTCATCGCCTTCTGGGACTTTTCCGTATCGTCCCAGAAGCCCGGCGCTTCCATATCCGCCTCCAGTTCTTCAATTCTTTTCTGCTTATTATCTAAGTCCAGTGAATTTTTAATCTGTTGAAGCGGCTTATCATAATCTGATATTTTGTATCGATACTGGTCTAATTCTACCACTTTCCATACCTCACAATCAATATTTATGCCTGTCTTCCACAGCAGTTTTTATACTTTTTGCCACTGCCGCACGGACACAGGTCGTTTGGATAAACCTTTTTTTCCACACGCTTTACAGGACCTTTTACGGAAGCACCTTCATCTTTATTGGTTCCCGTTACTTTGGCTACCTGCTCACGTTCTACTTTCTGCTCAACACGTACATGGAACAGGAGACGGACGGTATCCTGCTGGATGGACTCGAGCATTTCGTTAAACATGTCGTAAGCTGCCATCTTGTACTCAACCTTCGGGTCTCTCTGGCCGTATGCCTGCAGGCCGATACCCTCGCGGAGCTGATCCATATCATCGATATGATCCATCCACTTCTGGTCGATAACCTTCAGAAGAACGACACGCTCAAGCTCACGAATCTGCTCCTCCTCCGGGAATTCTGCTTCTTTCTCCTCGTAGAGTTTAACAGCTTCCTCTTTTAACTGCTGTTTCAGCTCGTTTTTGGAAATCTTCTCTACGCGCTCTTTTGTCACTGCCTTCACCGGCATGATGGAGAGCAGCATCTCATTTAATTCTGTCAGATCCCACTCGGACTGCTCGGTGTTCTCGCCGATGCAGAGATCTACGGTATTGTCGATGGTGTCGGCAATCATCTTGAAGATGGTGTCTCTCATGCTCTCGCCGTCCAGAACGCGGCGTCTCTCTTTGTAGATGATCTCACGCTGCTCGTTATTGACCTGGTCATAGTCGAGCAGGTTTTTACGGATTCCGTAGTTGTTGCCCTCGATCTTCTTCTGCGCTTTTTCGATGGCGGAAGAAAGCATCTTGTGCTCGATCTGCTCATTTTCCGGTACGCCGAGGGATTTGAAAATGCCCATCAGTTTTTCGGAACCGAAGAGTCTCATCAGATCGTCTTCCAGGGAAATGTAGAAACGGGACTCACCCGGGTCTCCCTGACGGCCGGAACGACCGCGGAGCTGATTGTCGATACGGCGGGACTCATGACGCTCGGTGCCGATGATCTTTAAGCCGCCGGCAGCTTTTGCCACATCATCCAGCTTGATATCGGTACCACGGCCAGCCATGTTGGTTGCGATCGTTACCGCACCGTGCTGTCCTGCTGCCGCTACGATCTCTGCCTCAAGTTCATGGAACTTCGCATTTAAAACAGTATGCTGGATTCCCTCTCTCTTTAACATTGCACTGATCGTCTCGGATACATCGATCGTGATCGTACCAACCAGTACCGGCTGTCCTTTTGCATGTGCAGCTTTTACTTCCTCGACAACTGCATGATATTTTTCTTTCTTGGTCTTATAAACAGCATCCTGTTTGTCCACACGGATGACTGGTCTGTTGGTCGGGATCTCGATAACATCCATACCATAGATATCACGGAACTCTTTTTCTTCGGTCAGGGCAGTACCTGTCATACCTGATTTTTTATCAAATTTATTAAAGAAGTTCTGGAACGTAATCGTTGCAAGCGTCTTGCTCTCACGTTTTACTTTTACATGCTCTTTTGCCTCGATTGCCTGATGCAGACCGTCTGAATAACGGCGTCCCGGCATGATACGTCCGGTAAACTCATCAACGATCAGTACCTCATCATCCTTTACAACGTAATCCTGATCGCGGAACATCAGGTTGTGTGCACGCAAGGCAAGAATCACATTGTGCTGGATCTCAAGGTTCTCTGCATCTGCAAGGTTGTCGATCTTGAAGAACTGCTCAACCTTTTTCACACCTTCCTGTGTCAGGCTGACAACCTTGTCCTTCTCATTGACAAGGAAATCTCCGGTCTCTTCCTGCTCAATACCCATGATGGCATCCATCTTGGAATACTCCGGTACATCCTCACCACGTGTCAGCTGCTGCGCTAAAATATCACATGCTTCATATAATTTGGTGGACTTGCCACTCTGACCGGAAATAATAAGAGGTGTACGCGCCTCATCGATCAATACGGAATCGACCTCATCGATGATCGCATAGTGCAGACCTCTCTGTACCAGCTGCTCCTTGTAGATCACCATGTTGTCACGCAGGTAATCAAATCCAAGTTCGTTATTTGTAATATATGTAATATCGCAATTGTAAGCGTCGCGGCGCTCATCGTTGCTCATATCATTCAATACAACACCAACGGTCAGTCCGAGGAATTCATGCACTTTTCCCATCCACTCGGAATCTCGTTTTGCCAGATAATCATTGACCGTGACGATATATACCCCTTTGCCCTCCAGCGCATTCAGATAAGCCGGAAGTGTAGATACCAGTGTCTTACCTTCACCTGTCTTCATCTCTGCAATACGTCCCTGATGCAGAATAATACCACCGATAATCTGTACTCTGTAATGCTCCATGCCAAGCACACGGCTTGCTGCCTCACGTACGGTCGCATACGCTTCCGGAAGCAGATCGTCAAGTGTCTCTCCTTTTTCCAGACGCTCCTTATATTCTTTTGTCTTTCCCCGTAATTCTTCATCCGAAAGTGCCTTCATCCCGTCACGATAAGATTCCACTTTATCTACGAGGGGCGTAATTCGTTTCAACTCCCTGTCACTGTGTGTACCAAAAATTTTAGTCAATGCACTCATAATATATTTTGCTCCTAACTCGCATAGAATATAGGTATTGTACCACTTTCTCCACATTTACACAACTCAAAGGCCATGAATGTTTTATAAACTTTTTATGAACGAACGGGATTCTGCTATTGAAAATTTGTAAACAGCTTGCTATGATAAGAGGACGATTATTGTATTCCAAACACAAGGAAGAAACAGAAAGGAAGGTAACAATCCATGTCTTATATTTACAAAACAAAAGGCACCTGTTCCACACAGATCGAAGTGGAGCTGGACGGAAATATTGTTAAAAATGTTAAATTCACCGGCGGCTGTCAGGGAAATCTTCAGGCAATTCCCCGTCTGGTTGAGGGCATGACTGTTGAAGAAGTGGAACGCCGTATCTCCGGTATTCACTGCGGCATGAAAAACACCTCCTGCGGTGATCAGCTTGCCAAGGCATTGCGCGAAGCCTATGATGCACAAAAAAATGCATAATACCATTACCGGATTATGTAAAAGCCTCACCAGACAGATCTGTCTGGGGGCTTTTTTATCCCCGTACCACCGGCTGCAACTGCTTTCCTTCCAAAGCTGCCGAAATCGTCTCCGGCAAAAGTTCCATTTTTGCCACCATCGAATTTGGCTTTTTTTCATAATTATCCTGTGCGAATGGCACAAAATAAATATGTTTCGTATTCATCAACATCCCGATATTTTTAAAACTGGCTCCCAGTGCATCGTTGGTGGATATGGCAATTACCAGTGGTTTGCCATTGCGCATATGCGCTTTGGCAGCCATCAGAACCGGAGTATCGGTGATTGCATTCGCCAGCTTCGCCGCAGAATTTCCTGTACACGGTGCAATCACCATCACATCCAGATATCCCTTCGGTCCGATCGGTTCTGCCTCCTGAAGTGTGCGGATTCCAGGGTTCCCCGTTATGTCACAGACTTCTTCCATAAACTCTTTTGCCGTTCCAAACCGCGTATCGCAGTTCTGCGTCTGATAAGAAAAGATGGGAATCACATGTGCTCCCATCTCCGTCAGTCTCTGAATCTCTTTCCTGGTTTTTGCGAATGTACAGAAAGAACCGGTAATCCCATACCCTATATTGCGATTTGATAAATCCATGTCTTTGCCTCTTTCCTGTCCTGCCTGATTTTACTGTGTTCAAGAATTGCATCTGCCAGCACTTTGGCACTGCTCTTTGTCGTATACAGCCCCGGAAGTCCCAATGCTGCCACAACTTTGATTCCATATGCCTCCGCCGCCATCAGATCCGTACCGCCGGGTCTTGATGCAATATCAATGATCACGGCATCCGAATGCATTTCACGGATCATCGGCTCACGGATCACAAGTGCCGGAACCGTGTTTACAACCGTGCGTGCCCCATATGCTTCCTCCGGTCCGTATGAAAAATCGACTGCCTCATGTCCTTCCGTTCGTGCCAGCCGGCGTGCCTCTGCACTCCTTGCCAGCACTGTCACTTTCGCTCCCATCGCAGACAAAACTCTGGCGATCTCCCTGCCGCATCTTCCATACCCGCTGACAATAATTTTCTGCTCCCGAATAGAATAATCACTGTATTTTAAAATTTCAGCAACCGTTGCTTCTGCCGTAATACATGCGTTGCGGTGCACAACCACTGCATCTGTCATCATATCATAATATTCCGTTCCCGCATCCTCACAGCGCTGCCTCCATTCCGGTCCGAAAATTCCTCCAAACAGCATCCAGTCCCTTTCTTTTTCCCTCGTCAGTTCCTCCTTTAATATAAGGTTTACATCATGGTTTCTCTCAATCTTTGTAACAGGAACCGGCAGCACCAGATACCTGCTGTTGTCCAGCACTTTCAGCGCCTCTTCCTTTTCCACTCCCCGTCTCCAGTCCAGTCGGTGTATCTTTCCCGGAAGACATGCGGCAAGATTGCTTTGTCGCTGATCCGTAACAAAAATCACGATATTTCCGGTCATATAAAAACGCTCCCTTCCATATAACATATGAAAGAGAGCGTCATAAGGTGCAGAATCATTATTACTAAAGTCTGGTCTCTACAAAGATATCGTAGATTGCCTTGATGGCAGCCTCGAAATCGTCATTGCTGACACCAATAATAATATTTAACTCGGAAGATCCCTGGTCAATCATCTTGACATTGATGTTCGCATGGGCCAGTGCAGAAAAGATTCTGCCTGCAGTACCGCGGGTAGATTTCATTCCACGTCCCACGACAGCGATCAGACCCAGATCAGCTTCCAGATCAATCACATCCGGATGGGTCAGACGGCGGATGGAGCTGATCACCTGCTGCTCCTTGCCTTCAAACTCTTCCTGATGCACAAATACGGTCATGGTGTCAATACCAGATGGCATATGCTCGATCGAAATTCCGTTTTCCTCAAATGCCTGTAATGCTTTACGACAGAAGCCAACTTCGGAATTCATCATATCTTTGTCAATGCTTACTGCGACAAATCCTTTTTTACCGGCAATACCGGTAATCGTGTATTCCGGTTTCTGGCAGGTACTCTCTACGATCAGTGTGCCCTTGTCCTGTGGAGCATTGGTGTTGCGGATATTGATCGGGATGCCGACTTTACGGACAGGGAAGATCGCATCCTCATGAAGTACAGTTGCCCCCATATAAGAAAGTTCACGAAGTTCACGGTAGGTGATCGTCTCGATCGATTTTGGATTTGTAACAATGCGTGGATCTGCGATCAGAAATCCGGATACATCGGTCCAGTTTTCATACAGGTCAGCCATAGCTGCACGGGCAACCAGAGAGCCTGTGATATCAGAACCGCCGCGGGAAAATGTGACAATGGTTCCGTCTTCTTTCGCACCGTAGAATCCCGGGATGACAGCAAATTCTTCCCCTTCAAGACGAAGAGAGAGCAATTCGTTTGTTTTCTCGTCATCCAGACTGCCGTCTTCATGAAAGCGGATCACTTCAGCTGCATCGATAAAACAAAATCCCAGATAATTTGCCATAATGATACCATTTAAATATTCTCCCCGGGATGCAGCATAATCTCTTCCGATTTTTTTGCCAAAATTTTCACGGATCATATCGAATTCATGATCCAGTGAAAGTTCCAGATTAAGACCGTCGATGATTTCGTTATATCTTGCATGGATCTCATCCAGAAGGCTTGTGAATTTCTTTTCACGGATCGCAAGATTGTAGCAGCTGTAAAGCATATCTGTGACCTTTGTGTCGCTGGAACTGCGTTTTCCCGGAGCAGAAGGTACTACATAGCGTCTGGACTTGTCTGCCCGGATGATATCTCCTACTTTTTTGAATTGTTCGGCACTAGCGAGAGAACTTCCACCGAATTTTACTACTTTCTTCATCTTCTTTCCTCCAACTGTATATTATTTCAAATTAGATGCATAGATGTTTGTAAAACGCACGCTCTATCATTTCGCTTTCCTATTATACAGGGTATTTTCAGGATTGTAAATCATAGATTTCAAAAAAACCGAGTGTACTCCGAAATGTTAAAAAGTAACATCAGCATATTGTGCCTGTGTCACGTTCTTTAAGTCATCCGGAGAAAGCTTCAGCTGCATTCCAAGCTTTCCGCCGCTGACATAGATATAATCCAGCGTTTGTGCGTTCTCCTGAATGGTTGTCGGAAATGCTTTTTTCATACCGATCGCGGTACAGCCGCCCCGTACATACCCGGTCACAGTTGTGATCTCTCTGACAGGGAGCATTTCCACAGACTTTTCTCCTACTGCCCGGGCTGCTTTTTTCAGATCTAGCTCTGCTTCAATGGGGATGACAAACACATAATGAGAACCGCTCTTTCCGGTTGTGACCAAGGTTTTATACACCCGTTCATGAGGCAGCCCCAGTGTGTCGGCTGTACTGATCCCATCGGTAAAATTGTCACATTCATAAGTCTGGTATTCGTAGGAAATCTTGCTGCGGTCCAAAATGCGCATGGCGTTTGTTTTTAATTCTTTTTTACTCAACGTGTTCACTTCTTTCTGGTGATTTTTCGGCTTTGTCACGGACGCATTCGTGAAGCGGACGCCGTACTTTTTTACGGGTTACTTCTACTAACTGGAGTGCTGTGACATCCACAACGGACGTCTGAATCGGGTCTTCTCCAAGAAAACGACGGAATTGTTTTAACAGCTCCTGCATCATGTCCGGATCATCCATGTTGATAAAGTCAATCAGGATAATTCCGGAAATATTGCGCAGGCGGATCTGCCGTGCTGTTTCCTTTGCCGCTTCCAGATTGATCTTTAAATACGTTTCCGCACTTTTCTTTTTTGTCTTCGCAGAATATTTTCCGGAATTGACATCTACCACGGTCAGTGCTTCTGTCGGCTGAATGACAAGATAAGCGCCGTTTTTCAGCCAGACGTATTCTTTGAGTGCGCGTTCCACGGCAATGTCGGTACTGTAAAGTTTGGAAAGCGGCAGAAGCTGTTCCTCATAAAACTGAAGTTTGGAGAGATCTTCCGGCTGCTCTGCCTGCAAAAATCCGTGAATCTGCTGATACAGCCTGGGATCATCGGTAATGATTGCTGACAATCCGTCTGCGTATACATTTTTCAAATCTGTAATATAAGACGGAGGGGCCTCCTGCAGACAGGAAAAGCAAGTCCGAAACGGAGCAGTTTCTTTTAACTTGACACAGGTATTCTCCAGTTTCTGAATCTCCTCAAGTACCGTTTCAAAGGGAACGTCCTTTGCATTCGTACGAATGATCAGCCCGTAGTCCTCATTTTTGAGATAACTCAGTTTTTCTTTGTACGTATCCCGAAGAGAACGGGGAAGCTTCCCGGAAGTACCGATCCTGGTATTTCCGGTTGTCAGTACTGCATACCGCCCGGTAAAATTGATATTGCTGCTGACAGTCGGCGCTTTTGTCTTGACTGCTTCCCGGCTGATCTGAACGACCAGTTCGTCTCCGATACAAAGCGGTTTTTTTCCGATTTTATGGGTAAAGATCGCCTGAGGCGCCTGACTTAGGTCGTAGTAGCATTCTTTTCCCGGAGCAATCTCGATAAAAGCGGCTCCGATATTCGCCGCGATATTTTTTACTTTTCCGATGTAAATATCTCCGAGTACAGGTTGTCTGTGCTGATCAGAGTCCGGAAGACTGCAGTGGATCTCTGCGATTACATCATTTTCAAGAAGAAAGGTCCAGATCTTCCCTTCTTTTTTCAGCATTAAAATTTTTCGTACTGCCATTTATTATGATACCTCTCTTTTTTGTACTGTCCAAACACAGCAGGATTTATTCGATCACTGTGCCAAGAGATTCTAAGGTTACCAGATTTCGTGCGTTCTCATCCCCGGAATCAGCATACATTTCCAGACGGCACAGTGCAAATTTTAACTGTGTGGCATCTGCATCTAAAAACTGGCAGAATGCTTCCATGACAAGCCCCGGTTTTAAATTCTCCACACTTCCGGCAGCGAGCTGCATAAAAAGCTTGTGATCCTGCACTTCCATCTGGTAGATCAAAGGTTTGATGTCCACTTCCTTTTCGCTGCGTTTTGTCTGTTTTAAGATGCGGATCTCAGACTGCGCGAGAAAGGCATCCACCTGGGTTTCCCAGTCGTCCGGCAGTATTCCCGGCACAAGATCAAGAAGATAGTCTGCTGCCGCGACAATCGCCATTCCGGTCATCTTCTTTTCCTCTGCGATCTGGCGGAAACTTAAAACTTCGATTCCCTCTACCATAACGGCATTTAAACGGGATACCGCTTCAGCACTGGAAATGGACTCTTTCAGTTCAATATCAAAATATTCTCCTTCGCTTGTAATCCCGATTCCCAGCGGATTTGCAAAGGACATGATCATATGAGGACTGTAGCCCCCGGTATAGGCGATCGGAATGTGCGCCCTGCGGATTGCCTTCTGGAAGAAGCGCATAACATCCAGATGTCCGATAAAGCGCAGTGCACCGCATTTTTTAAATTTAATTCTTGCCTTCAAAACAGACACCTCCTCCAAATTTTGCCGCACCACATCCGGAACACTGCATTCTGCAGTTTGGAGTAACCTGTGCGTTCATTGCTCTCTCCCATTCTTTTTTCAGGAAGTTTTTGGTTACACCGATATCGATGAAATCCCATGGAAAAAGCTCATCCATGGAACGTTTCCGCATGGTGTAAAACTCAATATCCACTCCGGTATTTGCAAATGCCTGCATCCATTTTTCATTGTCAAAGCTTTCGCTCCAGGAATCATACAGACATCCCAGACGGTATGCTTCTTCGATCACCTTTCCAACTTTGCGGTCCCCGCGGGCAAATACCCCCTCCAGCACCGTGACATCTGCCTCGTGCCAGTTATATTTCAAACTTTTTTTGTTCAACTGCTGTAAGAATTCATGCTTTACAATCGTTGCACGGCGAATGTATTCTTCACTTGGAAACATCTGTGCCCACTGGAACGGGGTGAACGGTTTCGGAATGAAGAACGAAGAACTGGCCGTGATCTGACATTTTCCATTGCGCTGTTCTTTCGGAATTTCATAATATCTTCTGGCAACCTTTTCTGCCAGATGGGCAATGGCTTTCATGTCTTCTTCTGTTTCTGTCGGCAGCCCCAGCATAAAGTACAGTTTCACCTTGTTCCAGCCGCCTTCAAAGGCCTGTCCGGCTCCTTCTAAAATAATCTCTTCTGTCAGTCCTTTGTTGATCACATCACGCATTCTCTGGGAGCCGGCTTCCGGAGCAAAGGTAAGGCTGCTTTTTTTGATATCCTGTACTTTACTCATAACATCCAGCGAGAACGCGTCAATTCTGAGCGACGGAAGGGAAATATTGATTCCCTCTCCTTTAAATTCATCGATAAGGAAGGTGACGAGTTCTTTTAATTCCGAATAATCGCTGGAGCTTAAAGAACTTAAAGAAATTTCTTCGTGTCCGGTATTTTCAAGCATGGCTTTTGCATACTGTTTTAAACGATCTACGTTTCGCTCCCTGGTTGGCCGATATAACATACCCGCCTGACAGAAACGGCATCCACGGATACACCCTCTTTGAATTTCTAACACAACACGATCTTGTGTTGCTTTGATGAAGGGAACAACAGGCGCCTGTGGATATGGAGCATCGGTTACATCGAGTACCATCTGCTTTTTGATGACAGCAGGTGCGTGTTCGTTGTTTGGGGTAAAAGAAGCAAGAGTTCCGTCCTCATGATATATGGCATCGTAAAACATCGGCACATACAATCCTTCGATCTGTGCGGCGCGTTCCAAAAATTCGATACGGCTCTTTCCTGCTGCCCGATACTCTTTATAGGCATCCAGCAGTTCATCGTAGACAGTCTCCCCTTCTCCGATATAGAAAATATCAAAAAATTCTGCCAGCGGTTCCGGATTATACGTACATGGACCTCCTCCGATAACGATTGGATCTGCTTCACTACGGTCACGACTGTGGATCGGAATCCGGCTTAAATCTAGAATCTGCAGAATGTTGGTGTAGCACATTTCGTACTGGATCGTGATTCCAAGAAAATCAAATTCCCGGATCGGATCCTGAGACTCCAGCGCAAACAGTGGAATCTGCTCTTCTTTCATGATCTTGTGCAGATCCAGCCACGGAGAATAGACCCGCTCACACCAGACGTCCTCTCTTTGGTTGAACATATCATATAAAATCTGGATTCCGAGATGTGACATTCCAATCTCATAAACGTCCGGAAAGCACATGGCAAATCGGATATCTACCTCGTTCTTGTCCTTCATCACCGAGTTGACCTCATTCCCGATATAGCGGGCCGGCTTCTCGATTTTTAGTAATATTTCATCATTTAAAGCTAGTTTTCTCATGTTTCTCCTTTCGTTTTTGTTTAATATATACAAAAAAGTAATCTTCTTTTCTTTTTCGATTTTCACGAAAAATGGCTGTTTTTTTATGGTTTTCAGTAACGTTTTTTGCATCAAAAATGCTGTTTTTTACCTCATTTTTGCTCTTGTGTAACAAATTTACTTTTTTTCTACTGTGCAGCACTATGTATAATTATACACCATTTTCATGGTCTTGCATAAAATATATTCTGAAACAGCACGTTAACCCGCCATATTATATACTTTTTGCGGAAGGAGTTCAAGCAAATCTTTCTCGGATATAGGAATGCCAAATATAAACTCGTTACTGTTCACATCAATTCCCGCCTATCCATGCCAAAAAAACGAAACTGCATTCTCACAGCTCCGTTTTTCTGGCATCTGATTATGTTTCGATGTAGGATTCCTCTGCCAGTTTTACCTTACACCGTTTCATATAACACGCAATCCCATATTTCAAAATTTTGTCCACTCCGTTTTCCCTAAGTTCCTCATCATACTTTCTTTCCTCTACCTGCTTTAAAGCTCTTTCACAGGCAACATCCAGGTTTCCGTCACCTGCATATTTCACTTCGATCAAAATTGCAGTTTCACTGTTCTCTGTTTCTATCAGGATATCGCTGTAGCCTTCTCCGGTTTCCTGATTGGAAAAGACTCCCCATTCTTCTTTGATACCCAAAATTCCAAGCAGAATACCATGATAAAAGTTTTCTTTCATTTCCTTTCTTACAAAGGTGTCCCGGATACTGATGGTCTTTTTCAGGTAACTTTCAAAAATATCTTCAACCTTCTTTTCCTCTCCGTTTTTCAGTGCCTTACAAAATCTGCCAAGCATATCCCCGTCTTTTGCAACACTTTCTTTGAAATATTCCATAATCTGGGTTTTAAAAATATCCCGAATTTCCAAATTTGGGATCCGTAGCTTAAACTTTCTCGCATCCACCTGACCGGACTGCGTTAAATACCCGGTTGCAAACAGTACACTCCAGATATTCTCAATGGACTCATACATTTCCTTATAAGTCAGTTCCGGATGAATGGTTTTTGTGATACTCTCCCCGGCCATCAAACGCTCAATCTCCCTCTTTGTGGTCAGATTTTTTGACTGCCGGATAAATTCCTTCACTTCTGCATTGCTACTTGTATTGATCCAGTAATTCTGAGGAATTGCTTCTCTGTTTGTACGCAGACTTCGAAGATAGGAAACTACATCCCATGGACAATATACGTCCACGTTTCCAAAGCGGTATCCATCATACCATTCTTTGATACTTTCATACTTATCCGCACATTCATAATACGTTAAAAGGTCACGTACCTCCTGATCTGTAAATCCAAAATATTCATCAAAATCGACATCTGCGATCGTAAAGATTGTAAAATTATTAAGTCCTGTAAAGATACTTTCTTTCGAGATACGCATACATCCGGTCAGCACTGCAAGCTTCAGACTGCTATTTGTTTTTAACGCCTGTTCCAACAGATTGCGGATCAGAAATACCATCTGGTCATAGTATCCATTTGCAAAGGCTTTTGCCAACGGAACGTCATATTCATCAATCAGCAGGATCACTTTTGTGCCGTAATGCTTCGCCAGCAATTCCGACAGCCTTCTTAGTCCGCTGCAAAAAACAGCCTCACTCATGTTACTGTCCAAAAGCTTTTTGTAAGCCTCTTTATCATGTTCGCTCAAGCATTCACTATCGCAAAGAAACTGAAACGCTTCTGCCGCTCTCTGCATAATCTGCACAGCAAAATCAAAAGCGCCCTCATAAGCAGCCGCATTGATTCCTTTCAGGGAAACAGAGATCACAGGATATTTTCCCATATATTCGTCGCACAGCTTCGGATCTTTTAAAATTTCCAAACCATCAAAAATACTTTTATCTCCCTCTATGGAAAAAAAGTACTCCAGCATACTCATATTTAAAGTTTTTCCAAAGCGCCTTGGTCTGGTAAAGAGATTTACCATTCCACCATTACGGATCAGTTCAGAAATCAATCCTGTTTTATCAACATAATAATAGTTATCTTTTATAATCTGCTCAAAATTTTCCAATCCTACCGGAAGGCGTTTCTTTTCTTCACCCATGTTATTCACGCTCCTTCTCTGTTGGCTATATTATAACAAAGATCCGCACAAAAGCCTATACCTAACTTTTCTCATCATTCTCAATCAGTTCTTCTATGATCCCGCCAGGATTGATGATCCGATACTCCTGCATTCCGTACGTTGCAAAAGTATACTCTGAACGATAGGCTGTTTCACTGGCCAACTTGTAAAATTCATCGAAAGTGATCGAATCATCTGCCTGACATGCCAGAGCGTACATACCTGCAACATAAGGTACGATGGAACTCATTCCACCCCAACAGCTATAGGTATAATTCTCTTTTTAATCATTCTTTTTTGCCATAATACAGTACCAGTCAACCAGTTCGAATTCTGGCATTTTGAAATATGATGGGAAACAATACACAGAAATATTCGTATAACCCATCATCTTCAGTTTACTTAGAATCATCTCTTTCTTGATTGGATAATATTTTTCTTCAAATATTTCTCTTTGAACTATTTGATTCTCTTTTTCAAATGTATATAAAAGATTAAAAGTTATAGTGTCTTCAGAACTATAATCCCAGACTTGAACCAAATTGACTCTGCATTTCTTTGCAAAAACGGGATTATACAGATAGAATCTTCTTTTTTCATTCAAAATTTTTTCCCAATTTCTAGTATCCAGATATAAATATCCGCCTTTTTTTACCAACGAATTCATTTGCTCTAAAGCTGTAAGTACATCATCATTATTTACATGCGGCAATGAATTTCCCGTACTGGCAACACAGTCAAATTGTTTGTCTTCCCAGCAAGAAAGATTCCTAAAATCACAACTCTTTAATTCAATCTCATATCCTGCCGCAGAAGCTTTTTCTTTGCATTTTCTTATCATTTCTTCGCTCAAATCGGAACCTGCAAGTTGAACACCCAACTCACATAACGGCAACGTTACACTTCCTGATCCAATACTAACGTCTAAAAAAGAATGAACATTTTTTCCTTGTAACAACGTTTTCCAATGTTTTTTATAGGCACTCCAATGGGTTTGATCTTCTAACAAATCATAAATATCGGTTCTGTCATATATACTTGACATTTCTTTTCTCCTTCAAATTCAATCACGATGACTTTTCAGCGGAATAAGAATTCTCAGATTTTAGCCGTCACGATGGCTTTTTTGAGCTTTCTCCGCACAAAACAGTAGCAGATTACTTGTAATACAATGGTAAGAAACCATGATGCAGGGTAGGAAATAAAAAGTACATCTAAAGAACGATGTTTTGGGAATACCCAAAATATCCAGACAATCCTGGTTCCTACTGTTCCGATTACAGACAGGAGCATTGGAACTGCTGAAAATCCCATGCCGCGCAGTGCTCCCGGAAACAGATCCATCAGTCCGCACATAAAATAAGTCACTGTCGTATACAGGAGAATCTCCATGCCGCATTGTATTACTGCTGCATCCGATGTGTAAACCCGCAAAAGCTGCGGCCCCATCAGATAGGATCCGCCTCCCATAACAATTGAGACTGTTACCGACAAAAGGATACAGTTTCGAAGAATTTTATCCATTCGTTTCCACTTTCCAACACTGTAATTCTGACTGGTAAAGCTCATACAGGCCTGTGTGATGGAATTTACGGATGCAAACAAAAATCCAAAAATATTGTTGGCAGCAGTATATCCAGCCATTGCCACAGAACCGAATGAATTTACAGAGGATTGCAAAAGGACATTCGAAAAATTAATCACCGTACTTTGGATTCCGGCCGGAATTCCTACCTGAAAAATCTGCTTTAAATAAATCCATTTCAATCCCATCCTTGAAAATCTGAATTGATAGCTGCTGTCTGACCTGTAGAGACACCGAAGCACTAACATACAGGAAATCATCTGTGCGATTACGGTCGCAATCGCGACTCCTGCAACTCCAAGATGCAGAACGATGACTAAAAACATATTCAGCAATGCATTTGTTACGCCCGCAATCATCAAGAAAAAAAGCGGACGTTTCGTATCTCCTACTGCACGGAGAATGGCAGCTCCATAATTGTAGAGCATAAAAAACGGCATTCCGGCAAAATAAATCCGCATATACAGAGCAGATTGTTCAATTACATCTGCAGGCGTATCCATAAGTTCCAAAGCGGTCCTTGAGAAGAACAAACCGACAAACACCATTACAATTCCGCTGGTCAAAGCGAATGTAATTGCTGTATGTACAGTCTCTGACATCTTCTTTTCCTGACCTGACGCATAGAAGCGCGCGGCCAGAACATTTGCTCCAAGTGAAACTCCGATAAACAAATTCGTAAATACGTTGATCAAAGCAGTTGTTGATCCAACTGCTGCCAATGCCTGACTTCCTGTAAATCTTCCAACCACAATGATGTCTACGGCATTGAATAAAAGTTGTAAAATTCCTGATAACATCAAAGGAATGGAAAATGAAATCAACTTATCCAAAACGGTACCGTTACACATGTCTATTTCATATCTGTTTCTTTTTACTGCTGAATCCACAGTATCCCCCCTAATCTGAATTTTATAAATTACCAACACCATTATATCTCAAAAAATCCATAAAGATAAGAGGAAAGTGTTATATTTTGCACTGCATCAAACTTATCACCGATTGCTGTTCCGCGTATCTTTTCTGAAATTAAAAAGACTTTGCATCTTCACAAAGTCTTTATCTTTTGTCATCCAAATCTCTTGTATCTTTTCTGTTTATTCCGTTTCCTGCACTGTTTCAGATACGGATTGAGCAGCTCCTTGAGCAATCTCTTCGCCGACCTGTTCCAGCCCTGTAAAATTGATATTTTTGGTTGTTTTTCCTTCAAAAGTTTCTGCACGGATGATTTCGTTCATATCGATTCCGGTTGCTTCTTTTACGGATTCCATGACTTTTCCCATGATGATCGGTACATTTCCTGCAAGATCAGATACCCCTTCACTGTTGCCTCCAATTACGGTGACTTTATCAATTGCAGATAATGGTTCAGCCACACTTTTGGCAATATCCGGAAGAACACCTACGATCATTTCTAAAATCGCTGCCTGCCCGTATTTTTTCATAGCTTCTGCCTTTTTGTCCAGAGCTTCTGCTTCAGCCAGACCTTTTTGCCGGATGGCTTCTGCCTCAGCCAGACCTTTTGCACGGATGGCAGCAGCCTCTTTTTCTGCTTCATACTGCTGTGCTTCTGCATCCTTCTGACGGCGGTATAATTCTGCGTCCGCATTCTGCATCTCTGCATACTTGTCTGCTTCCGCTTTTTTACGGATCTCAGCATCCAGCTTTTTCTCAGCAACTTCGGCTTCTTTTGTCTGCAGTTCAATTTCTTTTTCCCGGCGGGCAATATCTGCTTCCTGTTCCCGGATTTCTACCGTTTTTCGGGAGGTCTGCTTCTGAATCTCATATGCGGCATCCGCTTCTGCTCTTTTTGTATCTTCCCCAATTTTTAATTCGGCTTTGCGGATCTCCAGATCATTGTTACGCTGTGCAATGGCAAGTTCTGCCGCCACTTTTGCTTCACTGGCCTTGTTTGCCGCTTCTGCAGATGCAACTTCTACATCACGATCCGCATTTGCTTTTGCAACCCGTGCAGTCTTACGAATTGTTTCGCGGTTATCAATTCCAAGATCATCGATCAGTCCGTCTTTATCGTTGACGTTCTGGACGTTGAAAGAAAGAATGCGGATTCCCAGTTCTTTCATATCCTGTTCGGCATTTTGTTTGACTTCCTGACTGAATTTTGCCTTGTCTTGACAAATGCTCTTTAAATCCATGGTTCCAATGATCTCACGGAGATTTCCCTGTAAAGATTCGGTGATCATAGATCGCACATCATCTGCCTTCCGGTTTAGAAAGTTTCGCATGGCAACGGCAGAAACCTGATTGTCGGAAACCTCCATTGCTACCTGGGCAATGGCATCAACTTTGATATTGATAAAATCTTTGGTTGGAATATAATCTTCGGTTACAACATTGATGTTGATCTGTCCGACTTCCAGCCAGTCAACACGTTCAAAAAACGGTACTTTGAAGCCAGATTTTCCAAGCAGGACTCTTGGATTTTTTGAAAGCCCGGTAATGATCGCCGCTTTGTTTGGTGGGGCTTTCACATAACCTGCAAACAAGAAAATAAGTAACAGTACTGCAATTGGTATAATGATATATAACACTTTGACCCCTTTCCTTTGGATGACTCTGTAATACAGGAGAAAACTGTATTTTTTTCATTATAAAATAGTAAAAATATACTGTCAATCAAAATAAATGGTTTAGAGTCTCATCGTTAAATAGAGTGTACCCTTTGCTTTATTTTTTATGGTTTATATCATAGACCGTTTCTATAAATCTCATTTATGGCCGCCTGTGTTCGTTCCATTTCTTTTTTCTTTCTAAATTCTTCCCGATCACTTAAGATTGCAATCATTTCATCTATCACATCTTCCATTCTAGGTTCCGTATAGCGATACAAGTACCCCAACATCCTGGTCGCTGTATAATCGGTATTCAAAATGTTATAAGCTATTTCTGAACAAAGTTCTTTCGGATATCCTTTGGTAAGTAAAAACTTGTACAACTCATCTGTTCTTTCTGTTTTCATAAAATATCTCTCCTCAAGTTTCAAATTCTGTCATTTTCAATTTGTATCCATATATTCAAATTCCACTTTTATATTGTACAGTTAGAAATAATATGTATTCTAATTTATTTTTTGTGCGTTCTTCTCCACAAAATCTTTTATCATCATCTTATTTCCGTGATCCGTTTCCATCAATTACAATTTCATTCTCACTAAACACATCGTCAAGATCTTCCCATGTCATTGGCTCTGAGATGCTAAGAGGAGATATTTGAGAATAAGAGACTATCCGATCTCTTCCACTAATTCCTTCATTAAAATTTAAACTATTATTTTTCAATGCTTTTGCAAATCCAGAAAGTACATAATCTACACCACCATTTTTCCGTTCCTGTTGTTCAAACAAACCATATTGATACAACGACGAAACCATAGCAGTTAGATTCGTTGTTTCCTCATAATCAAAAGAAGCGATATAATCTAGTTCTTCAGGTGTACACATAATTAAAAATCTTGCAAGTTTATAATACAAAGCATTTTCCATTTCAGTTAAGAGATAGCACCTAGTAAGTTGAGCAAAATAATCAACTTTTTTATCATCATTAATTTCATTGATAAGATGAATCTGCCTTTTTACAAATTTTTCATAATCCATATTTTCCTCATTAAATTTTCCCGCCATCTTTACTTGTTCAGCATAATTCCTAAATGTACCGAACATATATCTCTGCATTTTGTCATTATAGCCGTATGGGCATAAAATCCAATACGAACCGCGTACATCTATCGTTTTCATCATATCAAGTGTCGGAATATAAACCATATCATCAACGTAATACTTATACGCACTTTCCGAAAGGTCTGCAACCTCACTTCTTGTAGCACTCCAATAATGAGTATGGTCACCGCTCACCGCAAGTCCTCTGTCGTTATAAGTAAGCATAACTTCGTTTTCCTTTGGCTCAATTCTTGCAAGTTCGTCCATTGTGAACTCGCTTATAAAGTCGGAATTAAGCCACTGTCTTAAATCGCTTGTTTCCCACATATTATTTTCGTCATCAAAAATTCTTTCGGTAACGCAATCCTTGGTAACAATAACCTTACTGCCGTCATCATATTCCTGCATCACTTCCCACTTAAGCGGCTGACCGTTATATGTTCCGAATTCAATAGTTTCCTTAGGCGGCTCAATCTGCAATACTCCTACCGCAACGGCAAGTGCCGCTATCGATGCAATCCTGTTACGCAGCTGCATATTTACTATTCCTAAAATAATTACCGCAAAAAGCACGTCCATACAATTTGCAAAAAGGAACATATGTTTCATAATATCCGCCTCACCATTTCCGACAATCGGAAGACACATATTAATCCACAATCCGACTATAAGCACATACATTGCCATAATCATATACAACCTTTTTTCATCGGTTTCTTTATGATTTTTAACAAGATATATGTGTACAAATATAACATACAACGTCATTATAATCGCCATTGCAAACACGATATACGGATTATACAAAAACTTTGTCGCCACTCGCAGGTTACTCCACAAACTGAAACGGTTTGAATACTGCATTAGTACCGTTTCTGAATTACCCGAATTAAGCGGTCTCAGGCATGACGCGTTTTCTATCGAAAAAGCGATTTTCTTTACGAACCTTACAGGGTGTCTTAAATAGAAAAACACAACATTCGCTTTTGATATTCTGTCGTAAAAATCGTGCTGAAATTCATCTGTTGTTATATCAATCGGATATTCACCGTCATCCATATAAGCATGAGTATTAACAAGCGGTAAATACTTTTCGTCAATACCGAGCTGTTTTAAATCCTTTTCGGGCGTTTCACTTTCCTTGACCGCACCGAAAAATACCGACTGATACGTTGTATCATAGTGCATCCATGACGGAATACTCACATACAAATTTGTTATACAAACCGCCGCCAAAATAACGCATATAAGCACGCCGATTCTGTAAAGCTTGCCCTTACGCAAATATGCAAAAGAAAGTGCAAGCACCGAAACTATAACCGAATACGGCACATTCGCAAGTTTTGAACCTGCGAAAAAGTACAGTGCCACAAAAAAGCAAGCTATTTTCGGTATAGTCGGTCGTTTGTATATCAAAAGCCCCAATGCAATAAGTATCATAAGCGACACATATTGCAGCGGTTCTCCGTACAGCGAATTGAAGTACAGCAAATACCCCGCATCACAAAATATAAATATAAATATCAGAAATACAGCTATCTGCATTTTTCTCGGCTCATCCGCAAAAAACGTAAATATTCCCCATGCCGCCGTTGACAGCATAAGTATGTATATAAATGCCAAATACGCAATATTGTATGTTGTTTCATCACGCGAAGTTATTTTGTTTGCGACAAAGTTCATAACCTTAGACGCTTTTATGATTATAAACTGCGGTGATGAATATATATCTTCTTCGCTGTTAGACTCACAAAGATACGTTATCTTGTCCCAAAATCCCGCGCCCTCGACTTTCATCTTATAATCCTGTTTGAACAGATAATAATAATTGCTGTCGTTTTCATATTCCATATTATTTACAAGCAGTACTCTCCTGAAATCACCGTTATCGGAAAGTCCGATATTATCACCCATATAAAGTACAGAAAAAGAAAGTATAAAAACTATAATCGCACCAATAAGCGGAAATATTCTCTTGTTGTTTTTCAATAATTCCATCTGAATCTCCTTATTTGCTTTTATAGCAAAATAGGCGGAAAATACCCTTTCCGCCTACAAAATTCTATTAAAATGAATGAGTGTTCTTTCTGCTGTAGCCGCCTGAACGCTTTGAATCGTTATTACGTCTTAATGTCTGCATTTTTTCATCACTGTCCTGTTTGAACTTTGAAAGTTTATCTTCAAACGACAAACTGTCCGATGATGACGCACTCCAATCTATATCAGCAGGACGTATAGGACCTTTGTTCTCTTGTCTGTGTCTTGGAGCTCTTTCCTTTTTTTCTTCTGCCTGTTTCATTGAAAGACTGATTTTTCCTGACTCATCAATTTTGATGACCTTTACTTTTACATTATCGCCTTTCTTTACGCAGTCATTTATATCCTTAACATATCTTGAAGAAAGTTCGGATATGTGAACAAGACCGGACTGTTTATTTCCGATATCCACGAATGCACCGAACGGCATTACACTTACAACCTTGCCCTCTAATATACTACCTACTGAAACCATATTATTTTGTTTTTCCTCTCTGTTTATTGTTGTTCACCCGATACGTCCACAAAAACCTTAGCGTTGCTCTTGATTAAACCAAGTTTTTCGCTCGCCATTTTTTCTATGTACTCATCGGTATTAACTTTGCCTTTTAATTCTTCAATTTCCTTCTGACGTTCCTGTTCGTATTCGATTTGGTTTGTCAGCTTTGCAACTTCCGCTTTACTTGCATTTATCTGCGGAATTTGCATAAGACCTTTAAATATCATTCCGCCTACCAAAAATACAAGTAATGCTATTTTTAGTCCCTTTTGATGTTCCTTTACAAAATTTATTATTAAGTTTTTGTATTCATTCATCATGGGTATCATGACCTTTCCGTCGTTTATTTTTTATAACTCCAATTATAGGCACTATTAAAATTTTATACAAAAACTTCGGCGGTGTCAAGAGTATTTTGAAAATAAACTTAGCAAATTTCAAAATATTTTCAAATATAAACAAAAAAAGCTTTAAAATCCATTTACTAAACAGCAAAAAGTAGAAAACAGCGCCTAAAATTATCCCAAGCGGTTCGTAAAACCTAAATATTCCGCTGTTGAAATTCCACGCCGCCGCACTTATGACAAATGCCGCAAATATCCAAAACAATATATCGCTTGCAGAAACTATTACCGCAGACGGATTTAAAACCATTCGC
>ENA-OPXH01001000-OPXH01001000.1-human-gut-metagenome-genome-assembly--contig:-NODE-1000-length-21554-cov-3.735337_pt1 | contig 21554 bp, 26 predicted proteins | sample MGYA00241521_ERZ502034 | MGnify/ENA primary metagenome ERZ502034 (study PRJEB25962, sample SAMEA2042103) | human gut metagenome | biome: human gut; feature: human-associated habitat; material: faeces... | reverse complement strand
GGCGAGCCGGATGTTGATATGGAGCTGGCGACCCACTACTGCCGCCTTGCTTATGAGGCGGGCTTTTCCCCGATCTGCCCGCTCTTGTATCTGCCGCTGTTTTTGAATGACAGCGTTCCCGAGGAACATAAGGCCGGGATCGATATGCGCCGGGATATGCTGCGGCGCTCCCACACCCTGATCGTCTGCGGCAGCGCTGTGGACGAGGATGTGAAAAACGATATTGCGGTTGCCGGACGGCTGGGCATTGCGGCGACCACACTGGAAGGGGTGCTTGCCGTGAAGGGACACGGCACCCCGGGCCATGCCGGACATTAAGCTGGGGAGCCTTTTCGACGGGATTGGCGTGTTCCCTCTGGCTGCTTCCCGGTGCGGTATCCGTCCGGTCTGGGCCAGCGAGATTGAAAAAGCGCCCATCTCCATAACCAAAAGGCACTTTCCCGACATGGTGCATTTGGGGGATATTACGAAGGTGGACGGCGGGAAAATCCCGCCGGTCCATGTGATAACCTTCGGCTCTCCCTGTCAGAACCTTTCTCTGATCGGCAACCGCTCCGGCCTTGCCGGGGCAAAATCAAGCCTGTTCTATCAGGCGTTTCGTATCATACAGGAAATGAGGGATGCTACTGATAACCTATATCCAGCTATCGCTGTTTGGGAAAACGTCATGGGAGCGTTTTCTACAAATGACCGGATGGACTTTAGAGCCGTCCTATCCGCCTTCTCGGACACCGAAGTTCCAATGCCTCCTTCGGGAAAATGGGGAAACGCCGGAATGGTGCGAGGGGGAACGCCTGATGTGTGCTGGCGGCTCATGGACGCCCAGTATTGGGCAGGCTCCCGAAGGCTGGCACGAAGGCAGCGGATTTTCGTCGTGGCGGATTTTGGAGGCAGATGTGCCGCAGACATACTATTTAAGCCCCGTCCAATGCTCCCACTTCCTCCGCCTTGCGGAGAGGGCGGGCGGGCCGCCGCCGAAGGAGATCGAACAGCTTCTTTTGAAACAGGGCGGCAGATACCAGTCATCCACCCATTTCAGTGCTTCCGTATGCGGGGAGCGGCAAAAAGGCAGGAAGAAACGGCCTTCCGAAACAGCTTCGGATTACCAACTGACCCTTTTCCCACTCTTTTAGCCAGTGATGTAACGCCCTTTGCCTTCTGGTATGAGGGCGACCCGGAGGGCGGCTGTATCCGTTTTCTGACGGAAACAGAAAGCGAACGGCTGATGGGGCTGCCAGAGGGCTGGACAAAGTACGGGGCGGACGGCGTGGAGATTCGGCCTCTGCAACGCTACAAGGCGCTGGGAAATGCGATTGCCCTCCCTTGCGCCGATTACATTATGGCCGGGATTTATGAGGTGCTGGCTGACCGGGCCGGAAAGGAGGAATGAGCCCATGTTTGAAGCCTATATAACCAATACAGCCCTATACCCCTTAATGGGGATTGAGGTAGGGACAACGGTACATTTCCCCATGACGACACAGGAGTTGCAGGCCGCCCTTGCCAAAATCGGGATAGACGGAAAACGGTACAGCGAAGTGTTCTTTACCAGCTTTGACAGTGATGTGCTGGGGCTCTACGATCATCTCTACGAATGTGAGAACATCGACGAGCTGAACGAGCTGGGCCACGCCCTGCTGGAAGTACGGGATAAGGGCGGACTGGAAACCTTTGAAGCCGCTCTTGTCTTAGGAAACCACACAAGGAGCGTGAAGGATTTGATAAACCTGACGCAGAACCTTGACCTTTACCGCTTTTACCCGGATATTTCCGATGATGAAGGGCTGGGCCGTCTTTACGCCGACGAGCTTGGGACTATCGACATACCGGAGCACATTCAGAACTACTTCGATTATGAAGCATATGGGCGGGATGTGCGTATCAACGAGGGCGGCGTATTCGCTCCCGGTGGGTATGTGTCGGCAGTCCCGGAGGGCTTCAAGGAGTATTACCACGGGCCGCAGGACATTCCGCCGGAACACCGGATATTTGCCTATCCTGAAAAGGCCGAGCCTGTCCACTCCATTCTCGCTGCACTCAAACGGTTTCAAGAAGCCCCGCCCGCTCCGAAAAAGGACAAGGCGGGGCCTTCCCATGAAGAACGGTAAGACTTCGGGCCAGCATGGCCCGAAGCATGAAGGAGGTGCATACCATCAACTATTACCCTATCAATGAAGGAGCCGCCTGCCGGGCAAAGGAAATGAACAGCTTTTCCGACTACAAGGAAGGGAGCGCAACGGCGGAATACCGGGCAATGGTGGACAAGGCCGCCGCCATAGCGGAACAGCAGAAATCCCGGGTGGACCCCATGTACCATGAGAAGATCGACCATCTGTTAGACACCTACGCCCGCAAGCTGGCCGAAAACATGAACCAGGGCTTTGCCATTGACGCGAGGGTTCCCTCTGTGCTGATCGCCGGGCCTTCCAATTTCCCGGTGGGAAAGAAGGAAAAACAGAACCGGGCGCGGGACAGCAACATGGAGGAATGGCGGTATATTCAAGGGCTGCTGGATAAGATACGCAGTACCGGCATGGGCGGGATCAGCGCCGATGACCCGGCAGCGATTGAAAAGCTCCAGAAGAAGCTGGACGGGCTGGAACGCTCCCAGCTCATTATGAAGGAGGTCAACGCCTATTACCGCAAGCATGGCAAGCTGGACGGCTGTGCGCTGCTGTCGCCGGACCAGATCGAAAAGCTGAAAGCAAGCATGGCGGCAAACTGGCGGAGCGACCCGAGGCCCTTTGAAAGCTACCAGCTTACCAACAACAATGCGGAGATCCGCCGGGTAAAGACGCGTATCGAACAGCTCTCCAAACAGGCGCAGCGGGAGTTTTCCGGCTGGGAGTTCGACGGGGGCCGTGTGGAGATGAACCGGGAGGACAACCGCTTGCAGGTATTCTTTGATGGAAAGCCTGACGCGGACACCCGGGCCGAGTTGAAAAGCAGCGGTTTCCGCTGGGCTCCCAGTGTAGGCGCATGGCAGAGGCAGCTCACGGACAACGCCATCCGGGCGGCTGACCGTCTGGAATGTATCAAGCCGCTGTCCGGCGAAAAGCCCTCCCAGCTTCAAAAGAAGCCCTCTATCTTGCAGACCATGCGGGAACAGGACGAAAAAGTCCAGACGGAGCCGGAAAAGAAAGCTCCGTCCGGCAGAGATGCCGAGCGGTAAGCCTCGGGCCACATTGGCCCGAGGTTTTCTGTTCCCCGAGATTGTACGGGGGCCTCCCGGATAGCGGGAACCCCGACGGAAAGACTAACTATTAAAAGTCAAGCCCCAAAACAAAATTTTCGAGAGGAATTTTAAGGTGGTGAAAATTGGTATAGCAAACAAGAGCATCCGTTGTCGGATACTCGCTCCGTATAAAATCGCACGCTTAATAATCAGCTAAGAAGGCTTTCCCAGAACGCTGCATAGCAAAAATAAGCCTTACCAGCTTTTTAGCAGCATGAGAGATGGCAACATTGTAATGCTTTCCCTCAGAACGCTTCTTTTCAAGATAGGCCGAGAATGTAGGACACCAAAGGCAAACATATTTGGCGGCATTGAAAAGAGCATATCGCAAATATCTGGAGCCACGCTTTTCCATGTGAGCATAACAGTTTTGCAGTTGCCCTGACTGATATGTAGATGGAGAGAGTCCAGCAAAAGCCAGCAGCTTGTCTGCGCTTGCAAAGTTGGAAAAATCTCCAACTTCAGCAAGAATCATTGCACCCATATGTCGGCCAATACCGGGGATTGTAAAGATGGGAGAATCCATCTGAGATGTAATCTTGTCAATTGCGGATTCTACCTCAGAAATTTCTTTGTCCAGCTCGCGGATGAGAGCAATCGTGTGTTTCAACTCCATAGACTTAGCAGGCATTTTCGAGCCAATGGAGACCCCTGCGGCTACTTGGATTTCCGCGGTTTTAGACTTGGTATAACGACCTTTAGAGGCGGTGCAAAGAATCTCAGCGAGTTCTTCAGTATTGGCGTTTGCGATATAGCTTGCACCCGGATAGTTGCTCAGCAGTGCGTATACAACAGCGATGTGCAGGCTTGAAACCAGCTTTTCGAGCTCCGGAAATAGAATATTCACTAACCGCGCAACGGAGCTTTTCAGCTTGGCGCGCTCTTTTACCTTATCAAATCTGTATCTGGTTAGTGACTTTAGCTCTTCATTGTGGTATGCTGTATTTGAGTAGGACTTGAGGTCCACATCAGACATGAGCATCATTGCAATGGTACGCGCGTCTATCCGATCTGTTTTGGTTCTTCGCAGGCTGAGACTTTTCCGGTAGAGGTTCGTGTGCAGAGGGTTAATGACATAGGTTGCCAGGCCGCTGTCTAAAAGAAACCCCAGCAGATTGTAGCTGTAATGTCCTGTGGCTTCAAGCCCTACTTTTATTTTGCTTTCACCTTGGGAACAGCTTTGGATTCTTGAAAGAAGCGTCTCAAAACCGATGCGGTTATTGGCAATGGTAAATACATCTGCCAAGACCGTTCCTTCCGAGTTGAGGATAAAGCAATCGTGCTTGTCCTTTGCAACATCGATACCAACAAAAATCATTTCTTTTTACCTCCGGCGTTTTATTTTACAGTGCTGCTTAGAGCCACACCTCTTTGCTATGTAACCTCGTTCTATATAAACCGTCTGGCGGTATCTAACTGATTAACACTAAAAACAAAGAGCCGTGGTTGGAGCCTTTCCGAAACCGTCTTGCGGTAGGAGGTTTAAACCAATCCACAGCACCTTGTCTATTGTAGCATTTTGTCCTTGGAGAGGGACTTTAATAACTACTACTTTATAATACGAGGAGGTTTTATGCAGGAAGAAGTAAACCAAAAAACGGTTGCCCTTTCGATCAGGACAACGAAGCTCACGGGAAAAGTGCTGGCTGCCGCTCTTGGGAAGGTAGCGCGGGCGCTGCAAAAGCACCACCGGAAGGCGCTGACCCCGCAGGGACGCCAGAGTGTAAAAAAGCTGATGAACCACTATGGCGGCAAAAGCGCCATGCCCTATGTGGGAGCCCCAAAGGATTTTGACCGGATCGCAAAGGAGTTCCATGTGGACTACGCTTTCCATAAAGTGAGCCCCGGTCATTACCTACTGTTTTTCAAAGCCAATCAGGCGGACGCTATCACGGCGGCCTTCCAGAAGTACAGCGCAAAGGTGCTGAACAAAGAGCAGGACAAGGCTTCCATCCTCGGCCAGCTTCGGAAATTCACGGAGCAGATCAGGACGCAGGCAAAGGAAAAGCAGCGGACCAGAGAGGCGGTGAAGGACGGACGTTGAGTGACAAGATTAGAAAATATGTGCTCCCAAACCTGCCGTACCTCTTTGTGTTCTGGTTCTTCTCCAAAATCGGGACGGCCTACCGGATCGCCCCCGGCACAGACTTCGGGACAAAGCTCATGGGGATGCTCGATACCTTCCCCAAAGCCTTTGAAACCTACTGGCCGGGGCTTGGCGGTATTGACCTGCTGGTGGGCCTTGCCGGTGCGGCTGGGGTGTATCTGCTGATACAGTCAAAGATCAGGCAGGCGAAAAAATTCCGGCGGGATGCAGAGTACGGCACCGCCCGCTTTGGAACAAAGGAGGATATAAAGCCGTTTGTAGACCCTAAATTTCAGAACAATGTCATTCTGACCGGGACGGAGTTCCTGACCATGAACACCCGTCCGAAAATACCCGCCAATGCCCGGAACCTAAACGCCTGTGTCATCGGCTCGTCCGGCTCGGGAAAGACAAGGTTCTGGCTGACCCCGCAGCTCCTTCAAGCCCATTCCTCGTATGTGGTGGTAGACCCGAAGGGCGGCACCCTCGACCAGTGCGGGCGGTTTCTGCAACGGGAGAAATACAGGGTGCGGGTGTTCAACAGTATCGACTTTTCAAAATCCATGCACTACAATCCGCTGGCCTATATCAAGACGGAAAGCGATGTTTTGAAATTCGTTACCGCCCTGATCGCCAACACCAAAGGCGACGGCAAGGAGGGCGACGAGTTCTGGACTAAAGCTGAAACCCTCTTGTACTGCGCCCTTGTGGCCTACATCGTCTTTGAGGGGCCGGAGGAAGAACGCAACATGAATACGCTGGTGGAAATGATAAACAGCATGGAAGTCCGGGAGGATGACGAAACCTTCAAAAATGCGGTGGACTATATGTTTGACGGGTTGGAACGTCGCAGCCCCCAGCACTTCGCCGTGAGGCAGTATAAGAAATACAAGCTCGCCAGCGGCAAGACAGCCAAAAGCATCTTGATTTCCTGCGGTGCAAGGCTGGCTCCCTTTGATATTCCCCAGCTTCGGGAGATCATGTCTTATGACGAACTGGAGCTGGATAAGCTGGGGGATGAAAAATCAGCGCTGTTCTTTCTTATCAGCGACACGGACACCACCTACAACTTTTTGGTTGCCCTCGCTTTTTCGCAGATGTTCAACCTTCTGTGTGAACGGGCTGATAACACCTATGGCGGGCGTCTGCCCTACCATGTGCGGGTGCTATGGGACGAGGCTGCCAACACCGGACAGGTGCCGGGGCTGGAAAAAATCGTGGCTGTCATCCGGTCAAGAGAAGTCAGTCTGACCCTCTTTTATCAGGCCATGAGCCAGTGCAAGGCCCTGTATAAAGACAACGCCGAAACCATCATGGGCAACATGGACAGTATCGTATTCCTCGGAGGCCGGGAGGCTTCCACCCTAAAGGATATTTCGGAAAACTGGCTGGGCAAGGCCACCATTTCCATGCAGACCGAGGGTCGCAGCCGTGGACAGTCTGAAAGTTACAGCCAGAATATGCAGCGGCTTGGCCGGGAGCTGATGACCACCAGCGAGATCACCACCATGCCCGGAGATAAATGTATCTTGCAGCTTCGGGGGCTCCCGCCTTTCCTGTCCCCGAAGTATGACTTGAAAAAGCACCCGAATTACAAGTACACAGCCGAATTTGATAAAAAGAAAAACGCCTTCCGCTTGGAAAGCCTGTTCCGCCACCGGCCATTGAGACTAAAGCCGGAGGACGAATACACGGTGTACGAAGTGGACGGCTCCGACACGGACGAAGAAGCTGACCTGTTGAATTTCGATGATCTGGACAGCGACGAGTTTGTGTAACTTCGGGCCATGATGACCCGAAGCGCCGCCGATGTGGGCGGCTTTTTTTGTACCCAAAACCATCAAACAAACAAAATGGAGGAACGTATATGGAATTTTTCAATCAGGCAATCGACATTCTTAAAATTCTGGTCATGGCTCTTGGCGCTGGTCTGGCGGTATGGGGCGTCATCAACCTTCTGGAAGGTTACGGGTCGGATAACCCTGCGGCAAAATCACAGGGCATTAAGCAGCTCATGGCGGGCGGCGGTGTCGTTCTGATCGGCCTTCAGCTTATCCCTCTGCTGTCCGGGCTGTTCAGCTAAATGTCACCCGTTGTCCCTTTTTCCAGAAAAGGAGCTGATATATGGACTTTATCATCGACGCAATCGTTGAATGGCTGAAAGGTCTGCTCGTCGATGGTATCATGGGGAATCTGGACGGCCTTTTCGATAACGTCAATCAGAGCGTTGGCGAAATCGCCACACAGGTAGGCACGACCCCGGCGGACTGGAACGCCGGGGTCTTTTCCATGATACGACAGATCTCCGAAACTGCCATTCTGCCAATCGCCGGGGTCATCCTCACTTTTGTCATGACCTATGAACTGATACAGATGCTCATAGAACGCAACAACCTCCATGAAGTTGACACATGGATGTTTTTTAAGTGGGTGTTCAAAACCTTTGTGGCTGTGATGATCCTGACGAATACCTTCAATATCGTGCTGGCGGTCTTTGATGTGAGCCAGCATGTGATCCAGCAGTCAGCGGGCATTATCCAGAACGGGACAGAAATCACGCCGGATGTGCTGGACAGTCTGCGGACAGAGCTTGAAGCGATGGAGTTAGGCCCTCTGTTCGGACTCTGGCTACAATCCTTCCTGATCCAGCTTACCATGATTGCCTTAAACATCGTGATCTTCGTCATCGTATATGGCCGTATGATTGAAATTTATTTACTCACAAGTTTAGCGCCTATCCCGTTTGCCACAGTCCCCAACAGGGAAACCGGACACATGGGGCAGAACTATTTCCGCTCCCTCTTTGCGGTGGGCTTTCAAGGTCTGTTGATCTTAGTCTGTGTCGCCATCTATGCGGTGCTGATCCAGAGTATCGCCGCCGACGGCGACCCCATCGGGGCAATCTGGGGATGCGTGGGATATACGGTGTTGCTGTGTTTTACCCTGTTCAAAACGGGCAGCCTTGCAAAATCCATCTTCGGCTGCCATTAAGAGACTTCGGGCCATGCTGACCCGAAGCGGAAAGGAGACGGTATGCCACGGCGCTACAAACAGGGTGCGGATAGACAGCCGCACCCTGCTTTCTACGGAAAGCTCCCCGAAGAATTTTCTAAAGCAGACACCATGCGCTTTATGGTGGAAACCGATCTGAAACTGTCCGGGTGCGTATCGGCGGACACGCTGGCGGCACTCCGGGCGGAAGGCTATGACTACAAGGACGGGAACCTTGTTCCCGCCGGAAAGGAGGAAACCATGCAGGAAAAGACTGCGGACGCCACCCCCGCCGCACCGTTGAAGCTGGATGTAAGCGTGCGGGTCATCGAACCTGTGAAAAATCTCATGGGCTTTGCCAGCGTGAAATTCAATGACTGCTTTGTGGTGGAAAATCTGAAAATCGTACAGGGCAGCAAGGGCCTCTTTCTTGGGATGCCCAGCCAGCCGGACGGCAAAGGCGGCTATCGGGATATGGCCTACCCTGTCACAAAGGAGTTCCGGGAACAGCTCAATACTGCTGTTCTGCAAGCCTATGAGGCAAAGTTGGAACAGATGGCGGAGCGCGGCTCTGTGGGGCGTGCGTCCATCAGCGACCAACTCAAAGCCGGAAAAGCGGCTGCCGAACAGGCAAAGGCAGAGCGGCCTCCGAAGGAAAAGCCCAGCCGCAGTGCAGAGCGTTGACCTCGGGCCATGCTGGCACGAAGCAGAAAGGAGGCGGGAACCATGCCACGCAAACGGACGGGCTATGACGCGGCCTGCTATTACGACGGAAAACTGCTGGGCCGCTGTACCAAAGCGGACAGCGACGCCTATACCCTGTTGATGAACGCCTGCGGCGGGGAGGCCGCCCGTGTCCTTCGGGAATATGCCTATTTTTCCCCGGAACTGAAAGCCATCTTAGAAAAGGCAGCACTCATGCAGGCAGACCGGAGCCGGACGGGCGGAATGTTCCATGCGCCGAAAAGCTCCCCGTGGGGCGAGGTGCAGAATTGTGAAACCCTCTGTCCGGGGGTGTTTCTGGTATCTACCGCCAGCCACGGCGGAACGATGGTGGCAAACGAGGTAGCCGCCGTTCTCTCCCCAGCGGCCAAAAAATGCAGCTTCAAGGACAAGGGCTATATCTGCTATGAGGAGGACGCACAGGAAAGTGTGGTGCTCCGGGAGCTGCTGGACAAAAAGCTGTGGAAAATCCCTGACCGCATTAAGGACAAAGGACAGTTTGAAGAAAAACTCAATCAGTCCATCCGGCAGTATCACCCCGAATACTGGCGGGCAAGGCAGAGCGGACGAGAGGCCGCCGAAGCTGCCCGCAGCACAGCCCCGGCCAAAGAGGCCGCAAGATAACCTCGGGCCATGCTGGCCCGAAGCAATAAAGGAGGTGTACCAAAATGGCCTATGTGCCAGTACCAAAAGACCTTTCCAAAATCAAGACAAAGCTGGCCTTCAACCTAACGAAGCGCCAGCTTGTTTGTTTTTCCAGCGCGGCGGCGGTGGGCCTCCCGGCTTACCTGTTTTCCCGTGGCAGTATCGGGAACAGCGCCGCCATGTTCCTGATGATCGGCCTCATGCTCCCGTTCTTCTTTCTGGCTATGTATGAACGAGACGGTCTGCCGCTGGAAAAAGTGCTGAAAAACATCATCCGCACCCGGTTCCTCTATCCCCGTGTGCGGCCTTACAAAACCGAAAACTTCTATGCGCTGCTTAGCGCCAGAAAGGAGGCGCAGCCGATTGCGAAACAGCAGAAGGGCCGGAAAGCCCGCAGGCAGAAAGCCTGAAAAGCAGGGCCTTACCGGCCTGTTCACAAAAGGAAAGAACATTCCCACCACCGCCCAGCAGACCCTCCCTTACCGGGAAATGTACCGGGACGGGGTGTGCCGGGTAGCGGACCGCTATTACACCAAAACCATTGAATATGAGGACATCAACTACCAGCTCGCACAGTCCGAAGATCAGGCAGCCATCTTTGATGGGTGGAGCGCCTGCCTCAACTACTTTGACAGCAGCCTTCCGTTCCAGCTTTCCTTCCTCAACCACCGAAGCCGCCCGGGCAGCCGGTACAGCGTGAACATCCCCATGCAGGATGACGATTACAACAGCGTCCGGTGTGAGTATGTGGAAATGCTGGAAAACCAGATCGCCAAAAGCAACAACGGCATTGTCCGCACAAAGCTCCTGACCTTCGGCGTGAACGTGGACGACCTTCCCATCGCCAGGGCAAGGCTGGAACGTGTAGAGGCGGACATTTGCGGGAACTTCAAAAAGCTGGGCGTCAAGTGCCGCTCCCTTTCGGGGCTGGAACGGCTGGAGCTTCTTCACGGGCAGCTCCACCCCGGCAGCGGCTCCCCCTTCCGGTTTTCATGGGATATGATCCCCAAAACCGGGCTTTCCACCAAAGACTTTATCGCCCCGGACAGCTTCGACTTCCGTTTCAGCCGTCTGTTCCGGGTGGGGACGACTTGGGGCGCCGCCTCCTACTTGCAGATTTTGGCCTCGGAGCTCTCGGACAAGCTGCTGGCGGAGCTTTTGGAAATGGATGCGGAAATGACCATCACCCTCCATATCCAAACCGTCGATCAGGCCGCCGCCGTAAAATCCATCAAGGCCAAAGTCTCCGACATTGACAAGATGAAGGTGGAGGAACAAAAGAAGGCAGCCCGGTCAGGGTACGACATGGACATACTTCCGCCCGACCTCGTAACATACAGCAACGACGCAAAGACCCTTCTGGAAGATTTACAGAGCCGGAATGAAAGAATGTTCCTGCTGACCTTCCTTGTGGTAAACATGGCCCCGACCCGCCGGGAGCTGGACAACGACCTGTTCACGGTGTCCGGTATCGTCCAGAAATACAACTGCACCTTGAAGCGGCTGGACTTCCAGCAGGAGGATGGTTTTCTTTCCAGCCTTCCGCTGGGCCATAACGGCATTGAGATCAAGCGCGGCATGACCACCAGCTCCACGGCTATTTTCGTTCCCTTTATGACGCAGGAGCTCCGCATGGACGGCGAGGCCGTCTATTACGGGCTCAACGCTCTTTCCCATAACGTCATCATGGCAAACCGGAAGAAGCTCAAAAATCCCAACGGCCTGTTCCTCGGCGTGCCGGGCTCCGGCAAATCCTTTGCCGCAAAGCGGGAGCTTGTGAACGTGTTCCTTGCTACCCGTGACCGGATTATCGTGGTGGACCCGATGGGCGAATACTCGCCCCTTATCAAGCGGCTGGGCGGACAGGTCATCGAGATCGCCCCGGACAGCCCACACCACATTAACCCGATGGACATTGATTTGAGCTTCGACGAGGAAAACCCGATGGCGCTGAAAGCCGACTTTATTCTGTCGCTGATGGAGCTGATCGTTGGCGGCAAGGACGGCTTGCAGCCGGTGGAGCGTACCGTCATTGACCGCTGTGTACGCCAGATGTACCGGGAACACTTGCAGGACCCGGAAACAAGCAAAATGCCGACCCTCCAAACCCTGTATGACCTGCTCTGTTCCCAGCCCGAGGGCGAGGCGGTACGGCTGGCAACTGCCCTTGAAATCTATGTGTCGGGCTCCCTTAACGTGTTCAACCATGAAACCAACGTGGACTTAAACCGCCGTCTGGTATGCCTTGACTTAAAAAAGCTGGGGGCCGGGCTTCGGACGATTGCCATGCTCATTATGCAGGACTTGGTAAACTCGCAGGTGTCCATGAATTTCCTGCGTGGTATCGCTACATGGTGCTACTTCGACGAGTTCCATGTGCTGCTCCGCGACCGGCTGACGGCAAGCTATTGTGTGGCGATCTGGAAAATGCTGCGAAAAAAAGGGTGCGTTCCGAGTGCTTTAACGCAGAACGTAAAGGATTTTCTGGCAAGCCCAGAGATTGAGAACATCTTTGAAAACTCGGACTTCCTTGTGCTGCTCTCGCAGGCACAGGGGGACCGGCAGATTTTAGCTAAACAGCTTGGGATCAGCCCCCACCAGCTTTCCTATGTGACCCATACCAATTCCGGCGAAGGGTTGCTGTTCTTCGGGAATACCACCATCCCGTTTGTTGACCGCTTCCCGCAGAATACCGAGCTGTACGCCATTATGACCACCCGCCCGGAGGACAAAAAACAGGAAATGAACCGGGCATAACACACTTCGGGCCATGTTGGCCCGAGGTTTGGAAAGGAGGGATACGTCATCGGAAAGAAACCGGACAAACGGAATTTTCAGAGGCCGGGGCCGACGGAGGATACCGGGGGCAATCGCCCCGGACCGGCTGAACGGGAAGGACCTTCCCACGCACCATCCCGGCGTCTGCGGTTTGAGGACGAGGATACCGGACAGGACAGCCCTTCGGGCCATGATGGTCTGAAGTCCAAAAGCGGTAAGTTTCAAGAGGACAGCCGGAAAAGCCGTCCCTCTGACCGCATGAGGCAGGAAGATGAAGCGGGCGGGCCGCAGGATACCGGCAAGGCACAGGAGCCGGAGGGCTCCGCCGAGAAGGTCGGGAGCAAAAAGGGCAAGTACCAGAAAGCACAGGCAAAAGCGGAACACGCCGGGGAAAAGCTGGGAAAGGCCCGGGAGAAACTGGACAAGACCGAGGCAAAACGGGCAGCGAAGAAGCCGCCGGGGCTTGCAAAAAAGGCAGTCCGGGGAGCCCGTACAGAAGCGTGGTTCTATGTCCACAACAAGATACACGAGGTTGAGCATGAAAATGTGGGTGTGGAAGGAGCCCATAAATCCGAGCTGGCCGCAGAGGCCGGAGCCCGGAAACTGACCCGCTATGCCAAACGCCGCTGGCGGGAACACCCAGCCCGGAAGGTGGCAAAGTGGGAACGGAAGGACATAAAAGCCCGGGCCAATGTGGATTTTCAGAAGATGGCCTCCGAGCACCCGGAACTTGCCAGCAATCCGCTTTCCCGTGTGCAGCAGAAATGGAAACTGAAACGCCGGTATTCCAAAGAGGCAAAAGCGGCTGCAAAACAGGGCGCAAAGGCCGCAAAGAAAACCGCTGCCGCTTCGGGAACTGCGACCCGGCGGGCGGCGCAGTTTGTGACCCGTCATCCCGTGGCGGTGCTGGTCCTGCTCCTGCTGTTGCTGCTCTGTTTTCTTGTGTCGGCGGTAAGTTCCATTTTCCCCACGCTTGGCAGCGGCCTTGCCAATGCGTTATCCGGCACCTCCTACGCCTCGGAGGATACGGACCTGCTGGGGGTGGACGAGGACTATACAGCGTTGGAAAACGAGCTGGCGCAGACGGTGGCGAACATTGAAAGCACCCATCCCGGCTATGACGAGTACCGCTATTCCGTGGACGAGATCGGCCATAACCCCTATGATCTGGCATCCTATTTCTCTGCAAAGTACCATGTCTATTTCCGGGAACAGGTGCAGGACGAACTGCGAGAAATCTTTGAGGCACAGTATGAGCTGACCTTGACGGAGGAAGTCGAGATACGCTACCGCACCGAAACCAGCACCGACCCGGAGACAGGGGAAACCACCACCGAGGAAGTCCCCTATGAGTATTACATTCTCAATGTGACCCTCACAAACAAAACGCTGCCTGCCGTGATCCTGCCGAGGCTTAACGAACAGCAGCGGGAAATCTACACTGTTATGCAGCAGCTCAAAGGCAACAAGCCCTATCTGTGGGAAGGGATTTACAACGGCGGTGAAGATACCGGCCCCAGCTATGAGATACCCGGCGAGGCGCTGGATGACCCGGCTTTTGCGGCGCTCATGAAAGAAGCCACAAAGTACATCGGCTGGCCCTATGTATGGGGTGGCTCCAGCCCGTCCACCTCCTTTGACTGTTCGGGCTTTGTCTGCTGGGTGTACACGGCCAGCGGCGTCCACAACCTGCCCCGTACCACGGCGCAGGGCATTTACAACCAGTGTGCTATCATTTCCCCCTCCGAGGCAAAGCCCGGCGACATTATCTTTTTCACGGGAACCTATGACAGCCCCGGCCCTGTATCCCATGTGGGGATTTATGTGGGCGGCGGGATGATGCTTCATTGTGGTTCGCCCATCCAATACGCAAACATCAATTCAAGCTACTGGCAGACACATTTCTATGCCTTCGGGCGTTTGTGAGCCAGAGGAAAGGAGTCCTTGCATGAACAAGATCGACAAGCTCGATAAGGAACTGGAAAAAGCACGGGAGAAGGCTGCTGAGTGGCAGGCCAAAATCCGGGAGTTGGAAAAGCAGAAACAGGAGGAAGAAAACAGCCAGATCGTGCAGGCGGTGCGCTCCCTTAAACTGACGCCCGCCCAGCTGATGGCATTTCTGAATGACCCCAAAAACAGCCTTACCGCTTCGGGCCATACTGACCCGAAGCCGGAGGCACCCGAAAAGGAGGACACAGCCCATGAAGAAAACTAAATTTCGCAGGCTGGCGGCGATGGCTGCCAGCCTTTTGTGTTGCCTGATCTTTACGGTCCCGGCCTACGCCCAGAGCAGCGAGCCGCAGCCGGAGACAGCTCCCGCCCCGGCAGAAACCGAAGCGGAGCCGGAAACCCAGAACCCCTTTACCCCGGACGGGACGGGAACCGTGGTGGACAACGCCACCGACGAGGACGGTAAAGAGTTCTACACCATCACCACAGCAGACGAGAGCGTGTTTTATCTGGTGATCGACAAGCAGAAAACCAGCGAGAACGTCTATTTCCTCAATACCGTTACCACAGACGACCTTCTGCCTCTTGCTGAACAGGGTAAGGAACCGCCCAAAGAAGTGACCCCTGAGCCAGAGCCAAAGCCCACCGAACCGGTGGAGGAAGTACCGGAACCCGAGCCGGAGAAAAAGGACAGCCCCCTTCTCTCTCTGCTCCTGATCGGTGCGGTGGTGCTGGCCGGCGGTGGGATTGGTTACTATTTCAAGATTTACAAGCCGAAGCATGAGGCCCCGGATTTGGAGGATGATTACTGCGAATATGAGGACGGGGAGCTGGAGGAGATCGCAGAGGAACCCGAGGACGAAGATACCCCGCCGTGGGAGGAAGATACGGAGGAATGAGAATGAATTTTACAAGCAGCCCTTTTGAACGAATGATGAAGGAAGTACCGCACCCCGGCTGGGACAATGACGACCCTTGTAAGGGATGCCGTTACTACAAGGAGTGCAAAGGAAAGAAAAAACAGTGCCGGAAGAAGTTCCGGGCGCTGATCGTGGAGCCCCGCCCTTCGGGCCATCGTGGCCCGAAGTCTTAAATGGACGCCCGGGAGCTGACCCGTGACGAGAAGAAGAAAATCCGCACTCTGGTCACGGGGATGTGCGCCAACTATGACCGGGAAAGCGGCCTGTGCCTTCCTCTTGACTGTGCCTGCTATATGCTGCACAAGTGCTGGACAGGGGCGTACTGCCGTTATTTCCGTGAGGCTGTCCTGCCCCTTAACCTGGAGCTTCAAGCGGCGCTGACAACGGAAGGCATCTCCCCGGAGCTGCGGGTCTGTGCGATCTGCGGAAAGGCATTTTTGCCCGAGGGGCGTCAAGCCTACTGCTCCGACGCCTGCAAGGCCGAAGGGAACCGCCGGAAAAGCCGGGAACGCATGAGGAAAATGCGGGAGAAAAGGCCGGGCGGCTGTTACGATTTGCCGCCTCCAAAGGCTTGACATTCCGGGCTTTTTTGAGGGTGTTTCCGGGGTGGGAATATCTTATTACATTCCTCCCCGGTCTGCCCTCTTATTTCGTAACATCCAGCACTTCGGGTCATGTTGGCCCGAGGCACAGAAAGGAGGGATCTCTTGGAGACAGTACAAGGATATGTGATTTTGAAAGCTGCCACCTTTGAAACCGGACACGGCTTTGCGCTTGGGCATAATCCGGGAGCGCCGAGCCCCTTTGTGACCTGGCAGTTTACCGAGGGGGAAAACGGCCATCGGGATTACTACTGGGGCCGCTATGGAACCAGTCAGGCGTGGGCGCAGAGGGACTTTGACCGCCGGGTGGACGACTATCAGCAGCTTTACCATGCGGCGGTCAAGCATACCGAGCTGGGACCGGAGGGCGTTTACCGCTATTATTCCACCCAGCGACCCGTGGACATAGGAACTTACCCGAAGCCGCCGGATAACCAGCCTCTTTCCATTGTCAACTACGACGATGACAGGCGGCGTCCTGTGGCAGACGGCAGGCTGATGGCATGGGGCGAACTGACCTACGCAAAGCCGCTGACCGAAAAGCAGATGGAGGATTATGAACTGAAACCAGCACCGGGCAATCCTGACCGGGTGCGCCCATCCATTACCGCCCGGCTCAAAGAAGGAACCAGAGGGCAGGCCCCCCCGAAGGAGCCTGGCCAGAAGCGGAGCCATCAAAACCATGAGGAACGATAAAGGAGGATCGCCATGCACGAAAAAGACAACTATCTGAAAACCGCCGAGCTCTCCACGGAGCAGAACTGCAACATGATCGACGGCGTACCCAACAATACGCCCATCCCACCCACGCCCCCGGAGCTGGACGCAAAGCCGCTGGACAAGGTAAAGGAGCCCAAAGAGCGCCGGAAAGGCCGGGAGCTGGAACGCTGATGGAGAACCGCAAGCGGAATGTCCATCTGCACGTCATGGTAACGCCGGACGAGCTGGCAGCCATCCATGAACGGATGGCTGAGGTGGGCATTTCCAACGCCGGGGCTTATGTACGGAAAATGGCTCTGAATGGGTATATCCTGCACATCGACCTTGCGCCCGTAAAAGAGCTGATCTCTCTGCAACGGCGCTGTTCTAACAATCTCAATCAGGTTGCCATACACGCACATACCTATGGCGTGTACCCGGAGGAAATCGACGGATTGAAGCGGGACTATGAAAAGCTGTGGGGCGAGGTGTCAAAGGTGTTGCGGGAGCTTTCCGAGCTGGTGGCAAAGTAAGACAAGGGCGGCAGGTTCCGATGTTGGGACCTGCCGCCTTGTTCTTTTTACCATCTATATCTATGTTTCCGAAAATGTAATTCCCGAAGTCCAGCCTCTTTACAAATAGACGATAGAATTTTTAGTATTTCTTCTCGTGTAGAATTAAGCCATTCAGCAAGCTCACGATCATAGAAACAATAAGCGACATCTTCGCCTGTGCCATATGTCGAATAGGCTTTTTCCTTTTTGGCTATTTTCAATCGTCTGCGAATTGCTGTTAGCATGTCAGTGATAGTATAGAGTTTTTCTCTCCATAAAGAGTTTTGGACAGAAGATTTTCCATCAGCCTGTTTTAATATGGAGCCATCACGAGTTCTTAGTACCCCTGTATTCAAGGCAATTAGCGTATCTTCAATCGCTTTATCAAAATCCTCCATTCGACCTTCTTGATAAATGTCATCTTGAAAGGCTGGACGATCAAAGCACTCCAAATAAAATTGGACAAGCTCTTTATCTTTTTCAAAGGCAGGTGTGGAAGAAGTAGTTTCGACTTCCAAAATTGCTGTCTGTTCTGCAAGCTGCTTCCAACTTTGTAGCAGTTCTTTAGGATAACGAGTAATATCCGTATCAATCAATTTAGAACAAGACTGGCATAACCAAATTCCATTTTCAAACGACTTTCTTTCTTCGGGTGTCATAGAAGCGTCATAGCGTGGACCGCCTTGAGCCGCTGCACAGATATGAGCTGCTACCCCTATATTTGTAATTTTTTCAGGATTGGTATTTGCCCCACAAGTCAACTTTCGGCAAGCAGGATTACTACATCTTCTACCAACCCGATTTGCCAGTAATTCCTTTGTTGCTGAAGTAAAGTCGTCTCTGCTGTTCCCCATGTTCATCACCTCGTCTAACCAAAATATTGATTTCATTATATCATAACTTTTTAGATAAAACCATCAAGCTTCGGGCCAGCATGACCCGAAGTTTTAGGACAGGATTTACTAATCTTTCGCAACATTTATGTCCCCGGGCAGGCATGATAAAATAGAGGTAGGAAGGATAGATAAAGGAGGTTTTGAAGATGAAGATACTGCTGAAAATATTGGTTGCTCCCTTTGCTTTAGCGTTGTCCCTTCTGGCGGCTCTGCTGGTGTTCCTGTTTGATATTTGTGCCGTCCTGCTGACGATTGCCTCTGTGATCCTGGCGGTGCTGGGTGTCGCTCTTTTTTTCACGCCGACGCCCCTAGGAGGGATTGTATTTCTGTTTCTTGCCTTCCTTCTTTCGCCGTATGGGCTGCAAGCGGCGGCTGGTTCTCTGCTTTGGGCTCTGGACGGAGGCAAGTCTGCTCTGTATCGGTTTCTGGCAAGTTAAGCAGCCTCGGGCCATGTTGGCCCGAAGTCGAGGCGGTCTGAATGGGTCGCCCTTTTCTCATGGAAAGGAGGGATGATTTTTGGCTACCACAACTTTGTTACAGCGCCATGCGGGCGAAGGCGAAACGATTGCTGAGGCTATCCGGGATTGTCTGGACTATGGCAAGGACCCGGAGAAAACAGAAAGCGGAAAGTATATCTCCGCTTATGAATGTGATCCGGCTACCGTGGCAGACGAGTTCCTGTTGGCAAAGGCCAGCTATGCCGCTATGACGGGTCGGGAACAGAAAAAAGAAAATGATGTGCTGTGCTATCAGATACGACAATCCTTCTATCCGGGCGAGATCACTCCGAAGGAGGCGAACCGTATCGGCTATGAGCTGGCTATGCGCTGGACGAAGGGGCGGCACGCTTTTATCGTTACCACGCATACCGATAAGCAGCACATCCATTGTCACATCTATTACAACTCCACCACCCTTGACTGCACCCGAAAATTCCGAAACTTTTGGGGCTCCAGCTTCGCCCTTCGGCGGCTCTCTGACAGGCTGTGCCTTGAAAACGGGTTGTCCATCGTGGAGAACCCGAAACCCCGGAGCAAGAGCAAGTATCGGAACTATGGGGAGTGGCAGAAAGACCGGAAAGGGCCGCTTTCCTATCAGGACCGACTGCGCCTTGCTATTGATACCGCACTGGCGGAACACCCCGCTGATCTGGACGAATTTCTCAATCTGATGAAGCGGGCCGGATATGAGGTCAAGAAGGTTCGGGGCGGCGGTATCAGCTTCCGGCTGACTGGGCAGGGACAGGAACGCTTCACCCGTCTGCGCGCCTCCACGCTGGGGGACGGCTACGACTTGCAAGATGTTCTGGCCGCCATTGAGGGCAAAGAAAAACGCCCCGGGCGCTCGGAGCGGAAAATCAGTCTGGCGGTGGATATTCAAGCAAAGCTGGCTGCCGGTAAGGGACCGGGATATGAACGCTGGGCGAAGGTATTTAACATTAAGCAGATGGCTGCTGCCCTTGCTTATATACAGGACAATGGTCTGACCGATTATGAGCAGTTGGCACAGAAAGCCACCGAGGCGGCAGACTGTTTCCATGCTATTTCCGAGCAGGTCAAGCAGACGGAACAGGCCATGAAAACCAATGCCGGGCTAAAGGCCGCAACGGTTCAGTATGCCAAAACCCGACCTGTCTTTGAGCAGTATAAGGCGACGAAGTACAGCCGGAAATTCCTTGCGGAACATGAGGCGGATATAGAGCTTTACCGGGCGGCCTGTGCCGACTTCAAGCGTATTCTGGACGGCGGCAAGCTCCCCAAGATGGACGCACTCAAAGAGGATGGCCGCAAGCTGTCCGAGCAGAAAAAGAAGCTCTACGCCGAGTACCGAAAGGCCAAGGCGGATATGCAGGAAGTCACGACCATCAAGGCCAACATTGACTATCTGCTGGGCTACTCGGAGCCGGGCAGAAAGAAGGAACAGGAGCGTTAGGGACTGTGACGCATAAGGAGCAAAGCGACGCTACCACTTCGGGCCAACTTGGCCCGAAGCACCGGGTTTGGGGAGGCTCCCCAACAAGCAAATTTTTTCGTTCTGGCCGCAAGGCCGGAATGTCAAAAATAGCTTCTGTGGCCACAGAAGCATTGCTTGCCATTTAGCGGCGCCCCTGAAAAGCCTGCAAAAACAAGAAAAACGAAGGCCCTCTTTACTTGACCTCCGTTTCTCTGGCTTTTTGTAATCCCTCTGCTGTGGCCTCCATGACCGTCAATTCCTTTTCATCCATTGAGTTGAGCATTCTATCAATATGCTGGCGGCAATCGCTTTCGCTATTTTGCCTGTCAGGATAAAAGAATTGGTCTACGGAAATGTCCAACAGGGTGACGATTTGGTAAAAGGTGTTCAGGCTTGGATGCTGGCCCCGGTTCTCAAAATACATGATGGAACGAGGGGTGCGATCTACGAGCTGTGCAAGGTATTCCTGCGTCCAGCCTTTCGCCTCTCTCTTGCGCTTGATCTCCCGGCCTAATGCGTGGAAGTCAAGCCGTCTGGTGTCTTGGTACATTCTCATATCACCCCTATATCATTCTACATTTCAGGTGTGATTATGAGAACGAAACACAATTTTATGTTTTAGTAGTATTTTATTTCTTCCTTGGATTTGAAACATCGTTGAGGAATACCTTAATCGGATGTATAATAACACATGGAGATGAACAATAAAACGGATATAAGGAAAATCTTAATAATTTCTCATGCAATCCATTGGGAATTAAAATGCTGCATTTGCTATACTTAATCGGATACGAGTAAAAAGGAGTTGAAAATATGCCTGAAAAGATTTTGATTATAGATGACGAGCAGGATATAGCAGACTTGTTGGAAGTCTATCTAAAAAACGAAAACTACATAGTTCATAAATTTTATTGTGCAACGGATGCCATGCCCTGTATCGAAAACGGTGACATTGATCTTGCCATTCTGGATATTATGCTCCCGGATATGAACGGTTTTTCGCTTTGCCAGCTTATCCGCGAAAAGTACACTTATCCGATCATCATGCTAACGGCCAAAATCGAGGAAACTGATAAAATCACAGGTCTGACATTGGGAGCAGATGATTATGTAACAAAACCCTTTCGCCCGCTTGAAGTAGTTGCCAGAGTAAAAGCACAGTTGAGACGTTACAAAAAATATTCACTTGGTACAACAACAGAAAAAGTTCCATCAGAGCTTTCATACAACAAATTACGCTTGAATGTGCAGACCCACGAATGTCTGTTAGACGGTGAACCTGTTTCTCTGACCCCGACAGAGTTTTCTATTCTCCATGTCCTTTTGGCAAGCGCCGGAAATGTTGTAAGCATTGAGAATTTATTTCATGCGGTTTGGAAGGATGAATACTACTCTAAAAACAGCAGCACGATTACCGTGCATATCAGGCACCTGCGCGAGAAACTGAATGATACTTCCGATACCCCCCAGTATATTAAAACGATTTGGGGTGTCGGCTACAAAATTTAAGCGAAAGGAGAAC
>ENA-OPXH01000999-OPXH01000999.1-human-gut-metagenome-genome-assembly--contig:-NODE-999-length-21619-cov-2.648024_pt1 | contig 21619 bp, 15 predicted proteins | sample MGYA00241521_ERZ502034 | MGnify/ENA primary metagenome ERZ502034 (study PRJEB25962, sample SAMEA2042103) | human gut metagenome | biome: human gut; feature: human-associated habitat; material: faeces... | reverse complement strand
TCATTCATCGCTTCTTCAAGCAAAAGATGCATACGAACGAATGTCTAAACTTTATGACAACAAAAGTTTACCTGAAATTAAATGGATAGAGGTACAAAACTCTTTACAAAAAGCAATAAGTATGGAAGAAATCGCTAAAAAAAATCTACAGGATGCCAATCTCTATGCACCATTTGACGGCATCATTTCTAAAAAAAATGTAGAAATAGGAATGTGACACCCGGCATCCCCATTTTTAATTTGGTAAAAATTGAGAAAGTAAATATAAAAATTCCTGTTCCTGAAAATGAAATATCAAATATAAAAAAAGGAGATATAGCCCTAATAAAAGTCGCGGCATTGAATAATCGCATATTTGAAGGTAAAATTTCAGAAAAAGGTATTATAGCTAATCCTATATCCCATACATATGACGTAAAAATTCTACTTGACAATCCTACTCTTGACCTCATACCTGGAATGGTATGCAAAGTAAATATACCTAAAAATAATATGATGCCTGAAATCATTATACCTAATCATGCTATACAGATAGATAACTCGGGAAAATCATTTGTCTGGTTAGCCAATAAGGAGACAGCTCAATTACAAGTTATAACTACTGGAAGACTTGCAGCTAAAGGTATAGTTGTAACAGAAGGACTGAAAGAAGGTGACAAACTCATTATCGAAGGTAATCAAAAAGTAAGTAATGGTTCGAAAATCATAATCAAATGAAAAAGACTGATATTATAGAGGGGGCGATGAGATACCGCCAAATTATAATTCTTATTACAACCATTTTAATATTGTTTGGCTGTTATGCTTTATATAAAATGCCCAAACAGGAATTTCCTACATTTACCATCCGTCAGGGACTTGTCGTCGGAGTTTATCCCGGAGCAACATCTGCTCAAGTTGAAGAACAATTGACCAAACCCCTTGAAAATTTCATATTCAGTTATAAAGAAGTCAAGAAAAAGAAAACATTTTCTCAAAGTCGTGACGGTATCGTTTTTATTAATGTAGAACTAAATGACAACGTTACAAATAAAGACGAATTCTGGTCAAAATTTAAACATGGGCTTACGTCTTTTAAAAACCAATTACCCTCGGGAGTATTAGCATTACAGGCAAACGATGACTTCGGAGATACATCTGCATTACTCATAACGCTGGAATCAGAAGATAAAACTTACAGGGAATTGGAAAATTATTTGGATAAATTGGAAAACCGAATCCGCAAAATAGAATCTGTCTCAAATCTTCGCCGATATGGTTTACAAAAAGAACAAATAAGCGTTTACTTGGATCAAAAAAAATTATCAGCTTATGGTATAGGTAACAACACCCTAACTTCCATTTTACTAACTCAAGGATTTACAGCATTGAGCGGTTCGATAGATAACTCTGAATTTGTCGCACCTATCCATATATCAGAAACTTATAACAGTGAAAAAGAAATTAGCGAACAAATTGTTTATTCTGATGCTAATGGCAACGTTATTCGATTAAAAGATATTGCACGTATAGTCAGAGAATATCCAGACCCTGATTCTTATATAAAAAATAATGGGAAAAAATGCATCCTGCTCTCCCTCGAAATGCGTGAAGGAAATAATATTGTATCAATGGGCGATGAAGTAAATAAAGTCTTGAAAGAATACCAACAAGAGCTGCCCAAAGATGTAAGAATTTATCGTATTACCGACCAGCCTCAAGTCGTCAGTGACTCGGTTACAACATTCTTGAAAGAGTTATTAATCGCCATATTGGCTGTCATTCTAATTGTCATACTTCTCATGCCTTTACGGGTTGCTTCTGTTGCTGCATCTACAATACCGATTACTATTTTCATATCTTTGGGCATATTCTTCGCTTGTGGCATAGAACTGAATACTGTAACCTTAGCAGCTCTAATCGTTACATTAGGGATGATTGTGGACAATTCTATCGTTATTATAGACTGCTATATGGAAAAATTAGACCAAGGATTTTCGCGATGGTATTCTGCTATAACCAGCGCTAAAGAATTTTTCAAATCTATTTTATCTGCAACTTTGGCCATTAGTATTACATTTTTTCCTTTTCTCATCACAACAAAAGGAATGTACAATGACTTCCTACAATCATTCCCGTGGGCAATTACTATTATATTAGGAATTTCTTTATTGGTAGCTGTACTTTTAGTCCCATATATGCAATACTTCTTTATACACAAGGGATTAAAGAGTAATGGAAAAAGACATAATTTTCTTGACATTATGCAAGAAAAATATGAATGGTTATTAAACAAATGTTTTATTTATCCCAAAATCACTTTATGCATAGGCTTGGCTACTGTAATTTTAGGCTGTATTATGTTTATAAATTTACCTCAAAGATTGATGCCTATTGCTGAAAGGAACCAATTTGCAGTAGAGTTCTTCTTACCCAAAGGCACCGCAATAGAACAAACTGCAGCTATTGCCGATAGTATGGAAAATATCCTACGCAAAGATGACAGAATAGTTTCTGTCACCTCTTTTATCGGGGCTAGTTCTCCTCGTTTCCACACAAGTTATGCTCCCCAAATGCCCGGTAGCAATTTTGCTCAATTTATTGTAAACACAAAAAGCAATAAAGCTACAGTAGAAATACTCGATGAATATTCAGGAAAATATACAAACTACTTTCCTAATGCACTTATACGTTTCAAACAATTAGAATATTCTGACGCTTCCTCCCCTATAGAAATACGACTAAGTGGAGAAAATATTTCCGATTTGAAAAATTCAGCAGACTCATTGATGCAAATATTAAGAAAGGTGCCTGAGCTAACTCTAGTACGTACAAACTTCGAAGAACAATTGCCTGGAGTATCTATTATTTTAGACAACGACGAAACCAATCGTTTAGGAATAAGCAAATCCTTAGTTTCATTAAATATGGCTATGCGATTTGGACCAGGAGTGCCAGTTACAACCCTCTGGGAAAAAGACTATCCAATTGGTGTTGTTCTAAAAACAGAAAGGTCAGAAGAGCCCCAACTCGATGATATTAACAATGAATATCAACCAGCATGGGGTGGAATGTTTTCTGTTCCTATGCGCCAAATAGCAACAATAAAAGGAGACTGGAACGAAGGACAAATCATACGGAGAAACGGTATACCTACAATATCAGTCTTAGCTGACGTAAAACGGCATGTCAATGTTACAGAAATAACCTCCCAAATAAAAGAAAAAATCTCTGATTTTAACTCCCCAAAAGATATAACAATAAGTTTTGGTGGAGCCGATGAATCTGACAGCGAAGCTCTTCCGCAAATCACCGGGGCTTTAATTATTGCTGTTATTATTATATTCTTTATCCTTCTATTTCACTTCAAAAAAATCAATTTGGCACTTCTTATCCTATCATCCATGACTCTATGTATATTAGGAGCTGCTATCGGAATATGGGTAATGAGATTAGAGGTAAGCTTTACAGCAATATTGGGCATAGTCAGTCTAATGGGTATATTAGTCAGAAATGGTATTATCATGCTCGACTACGCAGAGGAATTAAGAATAAAAAACAAAGAATCGGTATTTGATGCAGCCTACCATTCTGCCCGACGAAGAATGCGGCCTATATTCCTAACCTCTGCCGCCGCATCTATGGGCGTTATTCCTATGATATTAGGAAAGAGTGCTCTATGGTCTCCATTAGGTACAGTCGTATGTTTTGGAACAATGATTTCCATGATATTAATTATAACTGTATTACCTGTAGCATATTATATGATTTTCAAAAAATCCAACAAAAAATATCACTTATCGAATAACATTGAATAAAGTATGAAAAAAATAATTATATATATCATTATTCTATTACTATATCAGAATTATAGTTTCGGACAAAGTTACACGTTAGAACAATGTCTCCAAATGGCCCTTGAAAATAATTATAAACTAAAAAAAGCCCAAAACAACATAAAAAGTTCGGAGCAAGATAAAAAAGAAGCATTCACTAAATATTTTCCCAATATCTCTGCAGTTGGAGGTACTTATAAAACGAATAATGGGATGGCCGAAATTAGCCTCGCCCCACTTGTCCCAGGAATGGAAATGTCTATGATGAAGGATGGAATTGTAGCCGGAATATCAGCCATACAACCTATATTCACCGGAGGTCAGATTTATTTGGGAAACAAATTGACAGAAATAGGTACAGAAATCAGTAAATACCAACTGAAACAAACTGAAGACGAAATCATATTAACAGTAAATCAATATTATTGGCAACTCGTCTCTCTACAAGAAAAAATAAAAACAATCGAAATTATGGAATCTCTAATAAACAATATTCAAAATGATGTGAAAAATGCCGTAGATGCTGGAATAACAAATCAGAACGATTTACTGCAAATACAATTGAAAAAAAATAATATTGCCAGCTCCCGTCTACAACTTGAAAACGGGATACGACTGTCAAAAATGGTATTAGGGCAATATATAGGTGATTTTGAATCAAATTTTAGCATCATATCTCCTCAACTGGACTCTCTTCCTTCTCCCATTACATATCGAATAAATCATATCGATGCACTTCCAAGCCTCAACGCATACCAATTAGTCAATAAAAATGTAGAAGCATCTAAACTCCAACAAAAAATGGAGATTGGTCAAAATATGCCAACATTAGGTATTGGAGCCGGATATTTCTATCATGATTTACTAAATCAAGACCATTCTTTCGGAATGATATTTGCCTCTGTCACCGTACCTATCTCAAATTGGTGGGGAGGAACTCACGCTATAAAAAAACAGAAAATACAAGTTAAAAACGCAGAACTAACGCGTCAGAATACACGAGAAATGCTTTTGATACAAATGCAAAAATGCTGGAATGAGTTAGAAGAATCATACAAACAAATGAATATATCAAAAGAATCAATAAGTGTTGCAAATGAAAACTTTAGGCTTAATAAAGAATACTATAAAGCTGGTACAATATCATTAAGTGATATGCTCGAAGCTCAATCTTTATTACAACAAAGCCGAGACCAATATACTGAAGACTACACTCTTTATTTAATAAAACGTACTCAATACCTACAAGCTACAGGACAAAACTCACGAGAGGAACAAACTAACTAATTATTATAATGAGAACTGTCCTTGTATATAGGGCGGTTCTCATTATAATATCTATTCTAGTTTTTAAATAATATTTGTTGAAGCAAAAGAGGCTCATCTGTAGTTATATAATCAATACCCTCATTAATAAAATACTCCATATCTTTTTGCTCATTTACAGTCCATACATTAGTTGTCAACCCCAACTTATGAGCTTCCTTTATCCAATTTTTATGCTTTTTATACACATTGATATGATAGTCTAGACCTGAACATCCTATATTTTTCAATTCTTGAGGTGACAAGTCCCCATTGAGATAGGCAACAGTAGCCTCCGGAGCCAAGCGTATGAGTTCTTTCACAACATGTAGACTAAAAGCAATATATTCTACTTGCTTTTCCATACCCATTTTTTTTACCATGTTGGTAACATTAATAACCGCTTGAGTCTCTTTCTCTGGAGTAGATAATGATTTTATTTCCAGTATTAACTTGATTTTCTTATTGTTCTTTCCTAAAAGCAAATATTCTTCTAAAATAGGCAGCCTCTCTCCATTTGATAATGTAATACTACTGAGTTCTTCATAAAAAGTTTTCTCTATCACCATATCCTTGATACGCCCATCATGATTAACAATCATAACATTATCTTTGGTCATCAAAACGTCAAATTCTGAACCATATACCCCTATATCCGCAGCCTTTTGAAGAGCAGTCAATGAATTTTGTGCCGAACTTTCCGTTTTCCAAAATCCCCTGTGTGAGATTATTTTCGTCTTAGCAAAAGATGTAGATGCAAACAATATACATATCAATACAATACATAGAAATCCTTTTTTTGTTATCATAACCAAATGTCTTTATAAATATTAACTGGACATAAAGATATAAAATATAGGTTGTACTTTCATTTTCAAAATGTTCAAATTTTTATATAAATCTCTATACTCTAAAAATTAAACTGTAATCCCACCCCTAACAATTCTTTAAACTGAACACGTTTTACCTTTCGCCCATCACTCAACGTAATTTTCACATCATCATCATATACCATGTTCGTTGTAAGAGTCGTAGAGAACCACTTATTTATTACCATATTTATTTGAACTTCCCAATTTATATCAACATTTTGAGGTTTTCTCAAATAATCAGAATAAAGGTCCAATCGAGAATATAATGTCATATTCTTTAAAAACTCATATCTACCCTCAAGTTTTAGATTGGCACCAAACTCTGATAACAATCTTTTCCCGGGTTTTACACCATAAGCACCTTCGTCAGACAAACGGTCATTTAAAACAAATGTCCCTCTCCAAGCAGCAGGAGACAAAACTGCAGTAAAAAATTTATTTGGTATCCATGTGAAACCTATCCCTGTCATCAGATACCCCGGAGCCATAAACTGCGATACATAAACGTCTGGATTGACTCCATAATCATATCCTCTTGTAAACTGTGATTGGAAATTAAGCAATGCACTAAGATATAGTCTTTTATATATTTCATACCCATAATTTGAATTTAAATATATTTTATCACTGGTCTTCTTTGTAATTTCAGATTTCGTTTTATTCAGACCATAAGAAAGTTCTATACGATTTTGCCAAATGTGTTTATTATGCTTATAATCTGCCTGATAAGTACCCTGTAAGTCAAATGCAAAGGCATTATCTCCCCCAGTCGCCCAGTTCGTAAAACTTACTTGTGTCAATTTAAGTCCTGCATAACCATTTGTAATCCACACAGAATCTTTCTTCGTCTCAGCACATACAGCTATAGTTACCATCAATAATAACATTGTAAACAATCTACGATAATTCATTTTTAGTCAATTTATGTAATATAATCTATATCTGTAACAATTTACTATAAATTATGTTTGCAAACTGATTCAAAAAGAAACAAATAATAAATCAAATACTTTAGAAGCTTTCTAAACGTTATCATTAAAACAATTCATATAAAGAATAAAAACAATCGGTAAAATTCCCAGTCTTGTCGATTTTATTTTTAATCAATTAAATATAAACATACCTTCATCATCAAAATCAATAATTATGAAATACAAATTTTTATTCTATGTTCTCCTGTTCATTGGAGAGATAATGTACTTTAAAACAAATGCACAAGAACCAGACAGAAAACCTTTGTCTAAATTTATCCCGCCTGAAATCATCGCAAAAAAGAAAACCGATGAAATGAAAGAAACATTACAACTAAGTGATAAACAATACAAAAAAATGTATAAATTATTCCTCAAAGAGGAGCAAAAAAAATTAAACCAAAGAGACAATAAACCACCTATTCCCTCTAATAGAGGATTCGAAAATAGGAATAATAATATGATGCCTCCGTCAAAAATACGACCAAATTTTCCACCTCCCCCACCACCAATAAATGACAATTTTAGAAATGCTCAAAAAGAGAGAAGCAAAAGAGAGAAAAAAATAAAAAAAATCTTAACTACTGAGCAATATGAAAAATGGAAATCCGAAGAAATAAAAAAATGTAAAAGAAACAATAAAAAAAGAAGATCCGATTTTTCTTCAGAATTACCATTCATCAAATAATTACATAAATAAAAAACAATACAAATGCCGGTTTAATTATATCTTTATTATTTTTGACAAAAAATATTGATATGATAACCGACATTCGTTTATTGAGTCAACAACTCATCAACCCGACATACAATTCTCCAACCGAACTTGTAAAATGGATGGGAGCCCTACAAGCACAAAACTATGAAATGTCTAAATGGGCCATCGGTATACGGTTAAAAAGCTGCAATTTAAATTCAATAGATGAAGCTTTGCTGCAAGGTAAAATCATCCGGATACATATAATGCGTCCCACATGGCACTTTGTTGCTGCAGAAGATGTACGATGGATGTTACAACTTTCGTCAAAACGTATCAGGTCTGCAAACGAATCATTTGGTAAGCAATGGAATATTACAGAAAAAACATACAGTCGCTGTAATAGACTAATCGAAAAAGCTCTTGAAGAATATCAAAATATGACAAAACAAGAAATCGGAACAGTGCTAAAAAATTATGGTATTCCTACAGACATACATCTATTATCCAGATATTTAACTCGAGCAGAGACAGAGGGCATTATTTGTAGCGGTATAGACAAAAATGGAAAACCTACTTATGCTTTACTCAATAAACGTATTCCACCAACAAAAGCATTACATCATGATGAGGCTTTAAGTAAATTAGCAACCGCCTACTTCCGAAGTCACTCACCGGCAAGTCTGCAAGACTTTGTCTGGTGGTCGGGATTAACAATCACTGAGGCTCGAAAAGCTATAAGTAATATAGAACACGACCTCATACAAGACAAAAAACTATATATACATAATACATATACTATAACCCAAACAATAAAATCAAAAAATATTTTACATCTATTACCTCCATTTGATGAATATCTGATCAGCTATAAAGACAGAACAAGCGTTATCGAAACCCAACACCACTCAAAAGCATTCAATACATTCGGAACCTTCTATCCTGTCATACTATATAATGGCAAAATCATAGGAAACTGGAATAGACCTCCTAAAGGAAAAACAACCATAGAAACCTCCTTTTTCGATCCTAATATTTCCATCAATAGAACATTGATAGAAACTGCTAAAAAAAGATATCTTACTGTAATGAATTTTATCAGATAAAATAAACATATAGCAAAAGAACAATCGCTTTCTACGGATTATAATCTAAATTCACCTTTAAACCCAAAAACGAACTTTCTATGAATAACAACTATAAACGATAGAAAAGAACCGTATTCTTTTACATTAAAAATAATTCCTAATATTCAATTGGTTCAAATTCCAAACCATCCTGAGTATTCCTATATTCAAGCAACGTTACATACTTATTTTCCAATAATTTTCTTGTTCGCAAATAAGTTATGACCTTTATATCAAATCTCTTAGCTATTGCCGTTGTGCGTAAAGTACCAGAATCGCCATTTACCTTTTTCCGCAAAAACCAATCTTCATATTGCAAAAGCTGTCCCAAAGCCATTTCATCAAAACGGTCCTTTTTGAGCTCTATTATGTTATACGCTATTATTTGTTTACAATTCTCAGGATGTGCAAATGCTAATAAAACATCAATTTCCTTATCAAAACTGGTAGGTACATAACATAAATAGTCACTATAATCACCAAATATGTTCTTATACCTTCCTTTAGCTAACCCGTCCGATAAAAGACTCATTAATGTATATTCATATTTCGGGATGTAAGTATATCTATCTATAGATAAATAATTCAACAAATTGGGAGGACAATATCGATAAGGCTCTTCAATTTGGTGAGGTTCACCATAAATAGGATTCAATTTTAAATAAAGATTAAATAATTCTTCAAATTCATTACTCGAGATCGAAAACATTACATTACGACTTCCAAAACCTGGTCTTTTTAATGCAAATGTCCAGACTTTTCCCCGATCTCTTAAATCATATATATCACTCAACCGTATAGGGTTGGGAAAAACATATCGTGAATTTTCTATTCTGACTCTTAATGGATAATATTGATTATTTACAACTGGCCAAACCTCTGCCTTATCATAAAAGGGTCCATCAAGCACTCTGAAAATACCTCTTAATTCTTTTTTCAAAGTTATATAGAATAGTACATAATCCCCTTTTCTGACCATTGCCATCTGAGATATCAAACCATCCATTGTATTAGGGTTATCACTATCTGGAATTGCAGCTAAACCTCGGCGAATACAAACTTCATAATTACTCTCATCTACAACAAATATATGTACAGCCATGAATCTCTCTTTTTACACTCACATTAGATATTAGATATAGAATACAAAGATAAACCAATTGTTTGTTTATCGATATAATCTTCCAAAAAACTATATTTTCCAAAATATCAAGTCAAATTTCATCTGGAAAAATTATTTTCAAGCAACTTTCCTCTTGGTTGTTCATGTTGCTTATGATAATCAAAATAAACTTCGTCACAACAAAAATGAATTGTTTTACACCTTAAATTTCTATATTCGGCTCAAACTTCACATTATAAACATTTACTCGACATAAATCTGACTAACTTAAATATTCAATTTTTCAATATAACATCCGAAATAAAGCAAGGTAAAAACTGCAATAAAAATGTAGACATATTTATTGCATCGTTTTATACAAAATCACTTACTCACCAACCATTATAATGTATTTTCTTTTCATCAAATTTTTGTTTCGGCTTTACTTCTGTAGAAGGATAGCCTACCGGTATAATACAAAGTGGCAGCACTCTTCCCGGCATGGACACAAAAGTCCGGATAGACTGTATACGGTCACGATAAGGATATGCTGCTGTCCATACCGCTCCTAAACCCAATGACTCTGCTGCCAAAAGAATATTGCCTGCTGCCAAAGAACAATCGAGATACCAATAAGAAGAACGAACAGAATCTCCACAAACGACAATGGCACAACGAGCATGATTCAACATCTTTGCATAAGGCAATTTCACAGACAAAGAATCGAGTATCGTACGATCATTAAGGACTATAAATTCCCAAGGACGTAAATCTCGTCCTGAAGGTGCTGCCATTGCAGCCTGCAACAATAATGCTATCTTTTCTTTTTCTATATCTTTATCTTCATAACTACGTACACTCTTGCGGGAAAATATATTCTCAATCGCAGGGGTTATCTCCATGTCATTATCTATCTTCTGTGACGTTGATGTACATGATACTGACACAATAATTATCGATATCAATACCACAACTTCTAATTTCTTTTTCATACAATATCCTTATTTGTTTCCACAAAGATAAAAAAATCGAAAATTTTCACAAGTTTTAATTTAACTTTGTAGGCAATAAAGGATATAAAATGATAATATTAGAAACAAAACGATTAATTTTAAGAGAATTAGAACAGAGTGATTTCAACGAAACATGCAAATTACTGCAAGACCCCATTGTAATGTATGCCTATGAAGGGCCCTTTAACAAAAAAGAAGTTCAAGAATGGTTAGACAAACAATTTAAAAGATACCAGAATGAAGGAGTTGGATTATGGGGAGTAATTGAAAAATGCAATAATGAACTTATCGGACAATGTGGTATCACCTACCAATATTATAAAGACAAAAAAATACCAGAAATAGGGTATTTATTCAGAAAAGAATTTTGGCATCGGGGTTACGCAACTGAAGCTGCGACAGCTTGTCGTGATTATGCCTTCAATAATCTGAAAATCAACAAAGTATATTCCATTATCCGAGATACCAACATCGCATCTCAGAAAGTAGCTCTACGAAACGGTATGAATAAAATTGCATCTTTCGTAAAACACTACCGGAATGTTGATATGCTCCATTTCCTTTTCTGTGTCAACAATAAACAATAATTACATAGTACTCTTTTTATTTTATCTAAATCAAAATAAAATAAATTATAACTTCAAATCCATTTTACGATATTTCAGATAAATAATCACGCACAACATTATTCCAGATACTTGTTACAACAAATACAACCTTAATAACTTCATTCTCAGTCATTAAAGTTATCAACACATTTATTCGGTTCATTTTCAATCAAATAAAAAAACTTCTAAAAGAGTATTTCTCTGAAAATCTTCATCCAGTTGATATTCAATCTCAGACTTTCGTATTTTTGCCGATTCGCTGCCAATCACCGTAATAAAATCCAATTTAATTAAGACGCTTATACACTATAACCCTATAAATTCGCCTATTTGCCATATTTAAAAGCTCACCTTTTTAGAGTAAAAACATGCTCTCCTGCAGTCAATTTTACAGGTGTATTCTGTCCGGTTCTGTCTGGAAGATAGAGTGTAGCACAACTATTAGCCGGAACAACTACAGTATAAATTATTTTGTTACGTTTCAATTCCCATTTAGAACAAATTTCGCCATAAGGAGAATTGTGCCTAGCTTCAAAATTATTTAAACCTTCAGGGAAATATGGGCGCAAAATAATATGTTTAAAACCCGGATTTTCCCAATCAGGGTAAATGCCACCCAAGCCTTTAAAAAACCATCCTCCAATTTCGCCAAACATCATATGATTGTCCGAGATATCACGAGTAGCCTGCAAATCCCAGTTCTCCAATAATGTCGTTGCTCCATTGACAATCCAATGTCCCCATGAAGGATAGGTATCCTGACATGCCAATTTATAAGCAACTTCACTCTGACCATTCTCGCTTAGAGCATTCAATATAGCTTTCGCCCCCAACACCCCAACATCAAGATGATACCCTCTATTCACCACTTCCTGAGCTAAATTATATGCAACCATCTCCTTCATATCCTCCGGTACAATCCCCCACATCAACGGTACTGCCAATTCCGTCTGCACACCGCTTGCATACATACCCGTTTTCTTATTTAGATATTTTTCGTTGATAGCATCCTTTATTTTCTTTGCCAATGCAGAATAACGAGTATAATCTCCACATTTGCCAAAAAGTTTTGCAGCACGAGCAAGAATTGTAGCATCCACATAAAAATATACAGATGAAGTAAGTTCCACTGAAGCATGGGACTCTACCGGGACCCAATCTCCCCTACCCCATGAAGTCAAACCTCCCGGGCTATTACGGTCAACATAATCGACATAACGTTTAATATTTTCATAACAATCAGACAAAAGCTTACTGTCTCCATAAAATAAATAAATATTCCAAGGAATAATCGCTATGGTACTAGTCCAATCCAAACCGTTATCAGAACCATACCCCCATCCTCCTGTCGGAATAATATCCGGCAAAACTCCATTGGGCTGTTGTTCATCTCGATGGTCAGCCAACCATTTCTCATACACCGTAATACCGTCAAAATTGTATAATGCAGACTCAATCGCCAAATGGGCATCACCCGTCCATCCATTTTTTTCTCTCTGCGGACAATCAGTAGGATACCCTACAAAATTAGAGAGATACGAATTATTAGTCGCCCTCCACAAACGATTAATCAAAGAATCTGAAGTGTGAATAAATCCCACCTGTGGCACATCACTATGTATAAAATAAGCCGTCAGACTTTCGTTCACTAACTCAATCGGATTATTCGACGTTACTTCTACATATCTGAAACCCTTATAATTGAACTTAGTTAGAAATTTTTCTTCTTCTCCACCTCTTAATATCATAATATCTGTCTGAAAAGGATCTGAAAGAACTACTGGTTGACAATAAACATCAATATTCGATACATCGACAAGGCCATTTGGATAAATACGTTCTCCATGTTTCAAACGGATAATCGTTCCCGATTCTCCTCTAACCTTCAATAAGGTAATTCCAGCCATATTTCTGCCAAAATCAAAAACATAAGTCGTATCATTTATCCTGTTCAATTTTGCAGTATTGACAGTATCAACTACCCGAATAGGATGCATCTGTTGTGCAACAATTTTCTGAGAAGGCACTGATCGATAAATAACATCCTCCCACTCAGAATCATTAAACTCTATTGTACTCCACCCTTTTTGCTCCTGACGAGCATCATAATGTACTCCCGTATAAATACTATTGGATATCAACGACCCTGTAGAAGTCTTCCAATCTTTATCAGAAGACACAACCTCTATACTCCCATCTTCATATACTATCTTCAAATCTAAACAAAACGCAGGACGATTACGCCAAGGAGCATTATGGAAATTCCACACTGCCAATGATTGATGATTGTACCAACCATTTCCCAATAACACCCCCATTACATTCTTTCCTCTCTGTAATTGGGAAGTTACATCATATGTAACATATAGATTGCGTCGGTCATAACGAGTATACATAGGGTCAAGAATATGATTGCCCACACGGCACCCATTAATATAAAGCTCATATAAACCGGCTACAGTAATATACGCTCTAGCCGATTTGACCGATTTTTCTATTTCGAACACTCTCCTAAAATATGGTGCAGGTTTATAATAAATATCATGATTATCACTGATCCAAGTACCCTGCCACTGAGAAATATCCATCATTCCAGTTTCAAAACTTTGTACAAAAGACGACGTACTTTTACCATCTTTATCCCAAACAGAAACTTTCCAATAATATTTCGTAAACGGTTGAAGTGCTGAACCTGCATAAGTCCACAAAATTCTATCCGATTCTCTTTTTCCCGTATCCCATACAGTAGCTCTTTCTTTCACTACATTCAACGAATCCGTATCTACCCAAATACGACATGCTGTTTGTAAAGCTCCTGAACGAAAATCTTGTAGTTTCCATGCTAAACGAGGATTAGATACATCAAGACCTATTGGATTAACCAAATATTCACAAGTCAAATCTACCGGTATACATACATCACTTTGACGGGCTTGAATACACGTCCCTATCAACCACAGAGCAACATATAAAAAATGGTTTTTCATTGTATTATTTATTTTTCCGCTTTAAAAGTAATGATAAATTATAAGTCTTGCAATACCCACAATCTCACCTTGTTATACCGGACATGATAATATCAAACGTTAGAAAACATAAAAAACCTGACAAAACATGTTAAAAAACACTCTTTCAGATATTTGTCAGACCCTTTTTTATCATTAAATTTGAAAACTAAAAATTAAATTTATTCAACAAATTATGAAATAATTACAGTTGAAAAACTCTCATAAAATATTGTACACAAAATTATAAGATGAGTTACATAAATAAGAATTTACAAACAAATGAAACCATAGAATACAAAGCAAATATACATTGGTTCATCTTTGTTATGCCGATTATAGGGTTGGCATTTGGATACATATTTTATTCAACAAAAACCAGTCTTACACATTATACAGGACTAATAATACTAATCTTAAGTAGTTTCCAATTGCTAAAACGGCTACTCTTCAAAATAAGTACAGAATATGTCATCACAAACAAAAGAGTTATATTAAAGTCGGGAATATTAAGCAGGGACGCTCTTGAACTCATGGTGAGCAAATGTGAAGGTTTACGAATAAATCAAAGTATCATTGGACGTATCTTTGGATTCGGATCAATTCTCGTCACCACAGGCGGCGTAACCAATACTTTCAGATTTGTTGCTAATCCAATAAAATTCAGAAACGAAATAAACCGGCAAATTTGACTTCTGAAAAGCATTTAATCTATCAAAGAAAAATCCATTTACTCAAATATATTTCACATTTTTTCATCAAACAAATATCAATTAAAATTGAACACTTTCACGTTAGTAAGATATAAAAAACTGTCTCAAAATGAAGTGCACTTCAAAATAGAGTTTTGTGGTAGCCCTTTTCAGAGAAAAACGCTATCTTTGTAGAACTAACAGAAAAAACATATAGTTATTTGACAATATGAAATGACAGTTGTACATAGCTACATCCAACGAATAGTATTTCCAACGCTACACTTCAGGAACAAACTGGCTCAATCTTTTTTTTGACACTCCGGAGTATATAGAAATTACTTGCAGTAGTGAGTGCAATATAAATCAATAATCATCAGTCAAAAAGCATATTTCAATGAAATTAAAAAAATACTTTTATTTGTCCACTGCACTAATCTTTGCATTATACTCCTGCAGTGATGACGAAGAAGCAGGCAAAGGCTTTACCCCTAAAGTCTTCTACGTAATGGGTAAAGTCGAAAAAGGACCAATGATTCGAGGCTCTCATGTAGAAATGTGGACTTTGGACGAGTACATGGTTCCTACTGGAAACTCTTACACCGCCACTATTGACAATAATTTGGGTGACTTTAATTATGGGGCACTCAAAATAGACAGTCCGTATGCCAAATTAACAGCAGACGGTTACTTCTTTAATGAAGTGGGTGGTGAACTCTCAGAAGGTACCATCAAACTGGATGCCATTGTGGACTTGAAAGACAACAGCTCTATCAATGTCAATGTGCTAACCCACTTAAAAAGCAAGCGTATCCATCATCTGGTAACCACTGAAGGTATGGTATTCAAGGAAGCTAATGCACAAGCCCAAAAAGAATTACTCACCCAATTCGGACTGCAGAAATACGCATCCAAAGATGCAAGCCAATTCTCAATTACATCCAGTGATGATGCTTCCGGAGCATTGATTGCCATATCCTCTTTGGTATTAACCGACAAATCAGATGCCGAAATCGTTGAATTTCTGTCCATCCTAAACAATGAGTTCGGCACAGAAGGTGCTTTCAGTCAAGAAACAAAGAAAAAAATCCAGTCAGGTAAGAATTACCTAAATCAAAGGCTGGATATAATTTCGGAAAACATCAAAAACCGCTATCAAGAGTTGGGATTAGAAGTAAAAGTCAAAGATTTAGCTTATTATTTTGATTGGGACAATGACGGTATAGCAGGAAATGAACTGGATGAATCCGAATCCGTCATCCTTAGTTCAAAAGAGCTAAATGTCCCGGCAAAGGGAGGCGAATATACCATTATCGTCAAATCTGATAAACCCTATTATTTGAACCCACCTTCTTTTGATTCAGATACGGATTTAGAAGAATTACCTCAAGATAATATAACAGAAGAGCACTTTTTTTCAAGTTTGTATGAAGAGAATACGAACATTCCATCACCTAAAATAGAACTTGACAAAACCATCAACAATAACATCATTACAATAAAAGTAACACCTGCACATTTCAAAGAAGATTTATCCACTACCATCACTGTTTATAATGCAAGAGGTAAAGTAGCTGCTGTAATCGCAGTCAAGCAAGAAGGTGACAAAAACTATTGGGGCAAACACGACCCGGTAAGACTCGGGAAAAATGGAATTTCTTTCGTATTAGGCATTCAGGAAACCATGCGTAACGCTGTATCCGGCCAACTCCATTTGCAATCAAGCTATATACACCAAGAAAACTTCAAAAATCCTGTCCCTTACTACCCCTATGATGACAGAATCGGAAAAACTTGGGATTATTATTATAATGCAATCAATCGATGGTTAACGCTAAAGGATGTTGATGCAAGTATGTTAAATTGTTACCAGTCGTTTATCAATACACATCTTGCCTTAGCATACTACCAGCTATCTTCTCGCTGGAGTGGTGTCCCTTTTATAATGGGACATCCAACCGACCCTTTCATTTCCATACCACGAACAGATGAAGCTGAAATCCTATCAAGACTGGAAAATATGCTGATTGATGCCATGAATGGCTTGGATGAACACCATTATGATGCTTTCCAAGATGCCAATAGTATGCTTTTTGTATCTAAGAATGTGGCAAGAATATTGTTAGCTTATGTCTATTGCAACCAAAAGAAATTTGACAAAGCATTGCCATTATTAGAGGAAGTCATAAGGAAAGGAGATTACCACTTGGAATATTCCCAAGCTACCGAATACAAAAATAATGCAGAATGCATTTTAGGGTATTATATACAGACAAGAAACGAAGAGCAATGTCATCCATGCCTTGACTACAAAGATGTGATGCTAACTGCCGCTGAATGTCTGTACCATACTGGAAATACCCCGAAAGCAAAAAAATACATTAATCAAATATGCGAACATAAGAAACTTACAGTTGGCCAATCGGACATTTTGAAAGCTATAGCTTCACTTCATTATCAAATAAACTCACCCAGCTACATGAATTTCATCAGAAGAAACGGATTGGGTGAATCTTTCATGGGGCTAAGCCAAGGCAACTTATACCAACTTCTATGGCCAATACCTAGTAGCGAGTTAGATAGAAATTCTCAAATGACACAAAATCCGGGATATTAATCCCTACTTATGTATAAAGAAAGCCTTACTATGGATGAATAGTAGGGCTTTTCAATTGCTAAAAAAATCTAATAAAACAAAGATGAACACGACCCTAAATAAAACACCCAGCTTCACATTATTAAATGTAAAACTGGGTGCTTATTTTGCATTTTGCTGATTTTCTGCGTTTATTGCGGAGAGGGAGGGATTCGAACCCCCGGACCTGTGACAGTCAACGGTTTTCAAGACCGCCGCAATCGACCACTCTGCCACCTCTCCAATGCGGATGCAAATATAGGGTAAAAAACAGAATCTCAAAAATAATTTTCAGGAAAATAAAGGTAAAAACCGAACTATTTCATATTTTATCCATCCTGGCTTATAACCTTGAAGCTGCCCAGGCGTTTAACTTCAAAAAAAGGACATGATCATAACCACTCAAAATATTTTGCTGCTCGGTTCTATCTTGCTATTCATCAGCATCATGATCGGTAAAACAGGGATTAAACTCGGTATTCCTGTCTTATTGTTATTTCTGATTGTAGGGATGGGATTCGGGCGGGATGGTTTCGGAATTGAATTCGAGAATCCGGTAACAGCACAATTCATCGGAGTTATATCATTGAGTATTATCCTTTTCTCCGGCGGAATGGACACCAATATAACAGAAATCAAACCGGTGATCGGTCAAGGAATTACCTTGGCAACCTTGGGGGTACTTCTAACGACAGCATTTACAGGAGGTTTTGTCTATCTCCTCGCTTCCTGGGCATTCCCGGAAGCACAAGCACCCTTGTTAGGATGTTTATTACTAGCTGCCGTCATGTCATCCACCGACTCAGCCTCAGTATTCAATATATTACGTTCCAAAAACTTAAATCTAAAACACAACCTACGTCCCCTGCTTGAATTAGAAAGCGGGAGTAATGACCCTATGGCCTATATGCTGACCATCTTATTGATCCAAATCATTCAATCGGGAGAGTTCAGTTTCGGACAGGTGCTGCTTTCATTTTTCATCCAATTCAGTGTCGGAGGAATTGCCGGATATTTATTGGGACGCTGTGCTGTTTATACGTTAAACCATTTCAGAATCCTCAACCAATCCCTCTACCAGATTGTTCTTCTGACCTTTGTATTTTTCACTTTCTCTTTTACCGAGAAACTTCAGGGGAACGGTTATCTGGCGGTATATATTGCCGGACTGGTCGTCGGGAATCGCCGGATCGTATACAAAAAGAATATTACCAATTTTTTCGACAGTACAGCCTGGCTTTTCCAAATTATCATGTTTCTTACCCTAGGCTTACTGGTCAATCCGAAAGACCTGATCAGCATCTCCTGGCTCGGTCTGCTTATCGGTATCTTTATGATCATCTTCGCCCGTCCCGTCAGTGTCTTATTGTGTCTCCTGCCTTTCCGCAAGATGACTTTTAAAAGCCGGTTATATGTTTGTTGGGTCGGTCTACGCGGAGCTGTACCCATTATTTTCGCTACTTATCCCCTGATCGCCAACATACCGGGAGCCCATCAGATTTTCAATATCGTGTTCTTCATCACCCTACTTTCTCTATTGATTCAAGGAACCAGTGTCACCCATATTGCCAGACTTTTGGGCGTATCCATCAAAAATAAAAAAATGGCCAAGGAATTCGAAATGGAACTACCCGAGGAAGTGAAATCCGTATTTTCAGAAATCATAGTCACCCCGGATATGCTCATTCAAGGAGATCACCTGATCGATATCCCTCTCCCCGACAATACCCTGGTCGTTCTCGTCAAACGCTTCAATCATTTTTTTGTACCGAACGGATGTTCTCAGTTATTCCCAAACGATAAACTTCTGATTATCTCCGATAACGAAAAAGAGTTGAAACAAGTCTACAACACCCTGGGTATCGAAGAATTTACCATCACCAAAAACTAAACAGGCAACTCTATTTCACAAAAGCCCGTTGTTCAGTATATTTTACAGTTCCTTGTTTTTGCAAGTAGACAGCAATTGCATCGGTGATAAAGATATCGGTAACCTCCCCTCCTTTTACCAGCTCATTGGAAGAAGCCACATAATTGCTAAAGGCAATTTTGTATTTCTTTTGTTTATCTTTCAACCATTTTCCCCTGGCGTCATAAAATTTCACCTCGATCCCCTCTCCTTGCAAATTCCGGATGATCTCATATTTTCCACCTGAAATATAGTAATTGATATAGCGTTTCCCGGGATCTTTCCCTCTGTTATAATCTTTTAAGATAAAATCTTCCATCTTGTTCAGATTCCATTCATGAACAACGATATAATTGGAGAACGGTTCCATTTTATATATTTTTTCCATGGTAATCTCTCCTTTACGTAGTTCATTCAGCCGTACTCCTCCTTTGTTATAAAAAGCGAAATCACCTCCAACCGCATCACGCATGGCATCGGTCATCAATGAAGCGACATCCTCTTTCCGGGTCAGGTCTTCTGCTGCCTGTCCCATGATCTTTTTAAATTCCGGCCGGTTACTGATCTCTTCCACCAGCAAAGCAATTTCCTGATCGGGAGTTCCTATATCCTTCAAACTCACCAATTGATAAGATTTATCGACCAGTTTTTTACCTTTAAACCGAAGTGTAGTCACACCGGCATACTCCAGATTAGAACCGGCCTGACCGATCAAAACCCCATTCACCTTTTTCGGTTCACGAATGACCGTATGCGAATGCCCTCCGACAATCACCTCCAACTCAGGCATCACTAAAGCCAACAAAGAATCATTGGCAAACCCTAAATGAGTTAACCCGATCATCACGTCACATTCCTCCGCCACCCGTTTATATTCCGGAACAACGTCCTTGAAATAACGGAAAGAAATATCTTCCAGGTTAGCCGGATTAGTTGCAGGAAGATGATTCGCTCCGGTCTGAATCAAACTGAAAAAACAAAATTTCAGCCCGCCTCTCTCAATCATTTGATAAGCCGGCAGCTGCCCCAACTCACTCTTTTCAGAAAGCATATTAGCACAAACCACCGGAAAATTGGCTTCATGCAGCCTCTTTTTCAATATTTTTTGTCCATAATCGAAATCATGATTTCCCATCGTAACCACATCATACCCCACCTTATTCATCAGCCGGATCATCGGTTCCCCCCTCTCCAGAGCATGATCCACATAAGGATTACCCGAAAAACGATCGCCCGCATCAACCACAATCACTTCCCCTCCTTCTGTCTTTTTTTGCTGAATCAAAGTAGCCAACAGAGGAAAACGAGCCAGCTGTGCATGCATATCGTTAGTAGAAACGATCACGACCTTCCCCGGTGTTCCCGACTCATTTTTACAACAATATAGTGTTACCGCAAGCAGTAACACTATCCCCCATCTTCTCACAAAGTACACAATAACTTTTCTTTTATCATTTTGCATATCCCACCGGATGATTGATCAAAGGCCGTTGAGTATCTTTCAATTTCAAACCACTCTTCAATTTTGCCTGATCCATAGAGGCTCTGGGGACTGTCACTAAGCCTGTGCCGGAACAAAACAAGGATATATTCTGGGAAACAATACCGGCATCCAGGGCAGGCATTAAAACCTCTCCGCCGAACTTACTCAAATCCGCCACCATTACCAAACATACCGGAGCAGTAGCGACAAAACCCTGGCCTCCCCCGACAGCCGGACGCAAATCTTCTTTAGTCACCGGTTCGAGGCTATTCGCTTTTGGATGATACAAATAAGCCCCTTCCTGCAAACACACATAAACATCGATTTCCTGCTTATTCATGGCCGTCGGAGACGTCCGTTTTCCTGATTCAGGCCGGTTAATACC
>ENA-OPXH01000992-OPXH01000992.1-human-gut-metagenome-genome-assembly--contig:-NODE-992-length-21807-cov-2.630930_pt1 | contig 21807 bp, 18 predicted proteins | sample MGYA00241521_ERZ502034 | MGnify/ENA primary metagenome ERZ502034 (study PRJEB25962, sample SAMEA2042103) | human gut metagenome | biome: human gut; feature: human-associated habitat; material: faeces... | reverse complement strand
CCTGTTACTCTCTGCTGTTGCATGGTGTGGAGCTTTTCGGTCATTTCTCACCAGCTGACGACGTATGAAATTCATCAGCAGGATGGAACTAATAAAAATAAAGATAAAATGAGGAAGGGGTGGAATGTCCATGCCGACAAATCCCATGCTGATGAGTCCGCCCAAGAATCCTCCCAAACTCCACAGTCCATGAAAGGAGGCCATAATGGTCTTTCCGTACAGGTTTTCTGCATTTACTCCTTGTGTGTTGGAGGCGGTGTTGTACAGGTTGGTACTCATACCGAAAAAAAAGAGTCCTCCCATCAGCAGGTACGGATTGTCGGCAATACCCAAGGGGATTAGGAAAAAGGGATAAAGTACGGAGGCCAGTATAAGCATTTTCCGGCTTCCGTAGCGGCTGAGCCATGCCGAAAGTACCATAGCAGCTACTTGTCCCACGGGAATGGCGAACAGGACGTTTCCCAGCTCTGCATCGTTCAGGTGCAGGGCTTTTTTAATGTCCGGTATGCGATTGGCCCATGTAGCAAAAACGATGCCTTGTACGAAAAAGAACAGGCTTACCGCTATGCGGAATTGTTTGAGGGCTTGATTCCTTGTGAGCATAATTGTATTTTTAGTTTAAATTAACACTTTGTTGGCTTCTTATTGCATGGAATGCTCTTTTGCTGTTGATGCGGTTTTCTCTAAGTTTTTTTCTTTTGAGTATATTGTATTCCTTAAATCCGAATAAAACCGCATTAATTGCCTAAAAACCGCATGTTTATTAGGCTATTTTTATCAAATATACATATATTTGCGGAAATATATACCTTTAAATGCGGGGTTATGCTGAAAGAAGAAAGGCATCGATATATTATCGAACGGATAGGCCGGGACAATCGCGTCTATGTGACCGGATTGAGTGAGGAACTGAATGTGTCGGACGATACGTTGCGCAGAGACCTTGTGGAACTGGAAAGGCTGGGCCTGCTGACCAAAGTGCATGGAGGTGCTGTGCTTAAATCGAATATATCTTTACAGTTTACAGAAAGACTGAATACGGCTACGCTTATCAAGCAACAGATGGCGGCAAAACTGGTATTGTTGTTTGAAGAGGGGGATGTGATTTTGATAGATGGCGGGACTTCTAATCTTGAAGTAGCACGGCGGTTGCCTGCAGACAAGCATTTCACCGTCTATACTAATTGTTTGCCTATAGCGAGTGAATTGTCTGTGCGTCCTAATATTGAATTGGTAATGTTGGGTGGAGAGGTATTTGCTCCTTCTCAGGTGACGGTCGGTATTTCTGTTTTCCGCATGTTGCAATCGGTCTATCCCGACTGGGTGGTTGTCGGAATAAGTGACCTTCATCCTCAAAAGGGACTGACGACTTCTGACCGGGAGGAGGCGATAATCAAACGCAGCATGATAAAGCAGGGCGGTAGGTGTGCGGTACTTGCCGGGAGCGAAAAACTGGGTACTGCACGCAGTTATCATGTGGCTTCACTTGCGGAAATAGACTATATCGTTACGGAGGATAGCAAGGTGGATTATATCAGGGAACATTGGCCGAAGGGCACGTATAAAGTACTTTGAGCCGGAGAGTGGGATGTTGCCTTTCTCCATAGTATCAAGATGTCTTGTCTTAAGTTGTGTATTTCACCGTCGCATACCAGTTCTGCTCTTGATAGGAGAGGCTTGTTTGCTCGTTTTTTTATCTGGAAATGAGTATTTATAGTGTGGGTTTTTCTTCCGGGAAAGAATAGGGAGTATTTTTATGTTCGAGCATGGTTACTGAGGAAAGAACAGTTGCTATATAATTGATATGTTGGGCAGAGATACAAGGATTCTGCCCGCAATGCCAAGCTCTCCCGATGTCGGGAGAGGGGGGGTTATTTTTGCCATATATCCCAGGCGGCAAAGGCTTGTAGCAGGAGCATTTCGAGCCCGTTTTTTACGGTAGCTCCTCTTTCTTTGGCTTTTTTCATGAAAAGGGTTTCGTCCGGGTTGTATAATAAATCGTAGATTAAATGGTCTTCGGTAAGGTATGTGTAGGGGATATCGGGACATTCGTCTACATGAGGATACATGCCTACCGGAGTGGTATTTACTATGACTTTGTATTTATCTATTATTTCGGGTGTGAGGTCTTTGTATGTGAGGACTCCTTCTTTGGGAGTACGTGATACCAGAGTCGGGGTAATGTCCAAGGATTCGAGTCCGTGCCATACGGCTTTGGATGCCCCGCCCGTACCTAATATGAGTGCATATTTGTGTTGCCGGGTCAAAAGGGGTTTTATGGAATCGGTAAAACCGATGATGTCGGAATTGTATCCTTTGAGTATCAGTTTTCCTTTGTTTTGGATAAACTTGATTACGTTGACGGCTCCAATGAGTCTGGCTGTCTCGTCCATCTCATTGAGATAGGGCATGACGGCTTCTTTGTAGGGAATGGTGACATTGAGCCCTCTCAGGCGCGTTTCTTCAGCGATAATTTCTTTGAGTAAGGATATATCGGAGATTTCGAAGTTGATATATTCGGCACTAATCTTTTCGGATTCGAATTTTTCATTGAAAAAGGTTTTTGAAAAAGAATGTATGAGTGGATATCCAATCAATCCGTAAATCTGTTCTACTTCCATGTTGTTTCGTATTATATTCTTTCTTGTATTTTGTTTATTTCCCTTTGTATTTCGATAGTTTCAGTATCGTTTGGCTATCGGTGTCGTTATCATTGAGCAATTGGGATAGGGAAATATGTCTGTTTTCGTCCATGTAGGCAGAGACGATGCGCCAGCCTACCCACCTGCCGGCTCTTCCCGGAGCTTCCTGTATGAGGGTTGAGGTAAATGGGGCAGGGTTGATGTATTTGCTTTTGGTGATGGTATTTGTCGAATAGAGGTCTTGTTGCGTGAGTATCCGGTCCCAAATAACGGGTTCGTTCTGGGTTAGCCATTCGGCTTGTTGCGGAGTGTATCCTAATATTTGTTCTACCGGAGTATCGGGAAGGAGTTGCTGGGCGGCATATAGTATCTTGCCTTCATATATCATATTGTCGAGCAGTGTTTCTACCGGGGCATGGTGATGGGGAAACTCGCTGTATAGCCATACTTGCGCCAACCCCGGGACGACATATTCGGGAGATTTGGTTGCGAGCTGGTATTCGTAGAATGTATTTGTGTATGGCGGATAATCTTTTCCCAAAAAGTTGTCTAATGCGATAGATATGATGCTGTCGGTGACGATATAAGATTGATTGAACCCTGAGACATGAGTGTAGATGTGGGGCAGAGATTTGTCGGGAAATGCTTGTACAATCTGTTTTGACAGTGTGCCTAGTTCTTTTTCTATGGGTTTTGTATCGGCAAATTTTGTTTCGGTATCGGCATATATCTGCCGTATGTTTTGGTTTGACAGGAATCTTTTCAGTCCGGATACGGGATAGGATGAGTCTGCCGGGGACAGATTCAGGACTCCTTGGCAATATATGTCTAAGAATCCGGAATATTTTTTTAGGAAAGCTTCTTGTAAGGCTGTGTCTGATTGGGTTTCGAAAGCATCTGTCAGTTCTTTGTCGAAGCGTATGATGTCTACCGGTTTTATTGAGCCGGAGCCGTTGTGCCGACAGCCGATACAGAATAAAATCAGAAACAAAAGGAGGTATGTTGAGCAGCTTTTAATGTTCATAGCTTTCCCCTTTTTGGTGATGAGATTTTTGTAAGTAAAATCCAGAATTACAAAAATAAGAATATTTTCGTAATTCTGGAAAGATTTTCTTATCCTTTTAGGATAAAAGGATTATGACAACAATCCAAATTGGAGGTAATGGTTTAGTGACTGTATCATCTGTTGTGTCCTGCCTTGAATAGCTTTTAAGTAGCTCATTATTATAGGGAGTGTGAAATTTAGGATTTTTGTATACCTTTGCAACCGTCAATAAAATATTAATCTCCCAATAATTGCCTGTATGTTGTAATTAGGTATAGAGTTTTAAATTTATACAGAAGCTTATATTGGTAGTTGAGTATAGTTATAGACATTGAGTCTTCAGCTAATAGTTACACGCTGTTCATTATTAAATTAAAAAAATATGAGAAGAAAAATAGCATTACTATTAATAACAATCTTTGTGCTTTTTGCGAGTTATGGGCAACGCATACCCAAAAAAATAGAAAAAAAATATCAAGAAGTAGAATTATTTCAAGAAGCAGGTTATAAACGATACAAAGTAAAAAATAATGGCAGATGGGGACTATTAGATGACAAAGGTAATGAAGTTCTGTCATGCTGTTTCGATTGGTTGTATATTAGTTCTACATATGCTGGAGAAAATAGTACTTTTTATATAGTAACAAAGCTTGATGGCAAGGAGGGTTTGTATGATATAAATGGGAAAAAAATATTTCCTTTTATTTACAAGTCTGCATCTTTAAGATATGAGCAAGACTCGAAAACGTTTTATGTAGCGGTAAAGAAAGATGAGAAATATGGAATCTGCCAAATGGACGGTAAAGAGATTATCCCATGTATCTATGAACAAGCATTCATAAAATTTGATAAGGATTCGAAATATTTGTACGCGCAAGTAAAGAAGGAAGGAAAATATGGGATTTGTCAAATGGATGGTAAAGGAATTATCCCATGCATTTATGAACAAGCATATGTGAGTTTTGATAAGGATTCGAAATATTTGTACGCGCAAGTAAAGAAGGAAGGGAAGTATGGGATTTGTCAAATGGATGGCAAAGAGATTATCCCATGTATATATGAAAATGTATATGTTTCTTCAACGACTGAAGGCATACCTTATATAAAGATTAGCAATAATAGCAAGTGGGGATTATGTAATCTCAGTGGCAAAATACTGGTTCCGTGTAAATATGAACAGACTCGCTTAGAATATATAAAAGAATCTAATTTCTATTATGCTATTGTCAGTGATAAGGAGAAATATGGGATTTGTACATTAAATGGAATAGAAATTGTTCCATGTATTTACGAGTATGTAGAAATACAGCGTGAAGAGACGAATGGTTTATTATATGTGTTAAAGAATCTGAATGGAAAAATAGGGATATCTAATATTAGTGGAGATGAAATAATCCCATGTCAATACAACTATGTAAGTATGTCTTATGATGAAGAAGCAAAGTCTAATTATTATTTTGCGATAAATAGTGATGATAATGTTTATTCTATTAAACATTTCAATCTTTTGGGAAATTTGATATATGAGAAAACATTAAAGAAATCTCAGTCAAATACGGTCAACTATAAATCTAAGCAGCATGAAGAATTGTCAAAATTGGAAAAAACAGCTATTATTTTGCGAATATTGGCACAAGGAATGCAAAGTATGAACAGCTATATGAATACATATTCAAGTGGAAATATTTATTTACGTCCCGATAGTCCTTCTTATTCCCGTCAGAAACAAACATGTTCTTTTTGTCATGGAACAGGATATAATCCAGGAAAAGAAAGACCGCCTTTTTATTCCTATAGCGATGACCCTATGACGGGAAGTTGTGAAATATGTGATGATAAATCGAATCATTATCATAAATCATGTCCATCATGTAGAGGAAAGGGATATAAGTAATGTATCAAAGGATGTCTATATCGTATTAAAGGACGAAGAATGATTGTATATTTAACCTCAATAAGATTATTTATCAATTAAATCAACCACCATATAGGTATGTTTGATTTAATTGATTATAATTCAGCTCCCGTATTTGGTGTTTGATTCAACTTTGGTATTTCTGTTATTTCTCCCCATTCATTCATTTTCTTCCTGAATCAGTTTCATGCGGTGCACCGCCTATTTTGAAATCAAATTTTCTGTTCTCATTCTGTTATGGAGTAGATGGGATATTGATTTTTAAAACTTTGGTTAAACTCTGATGAATAGAGTTTACCTTTGACTGAATAAGCAAGAATTTTAGATTATTTCCACATATGAGAAGTAGCATTTGACTAAGTTTACAAATTCGGACGTCTTACAGTTTTGTTTTTTTACTTTTTAACAGTTTGAGGTTTCTTGAAAATCATGTATATTTTGTTTGGGGCAAGATGTAGAATGGGTTTTGATACAGTTATGTATTGTTTATGATTTTATGTATCACACCATTTTTCCACAATTTTAAACACTTTGGGGATAAGTTTTTTGCTATATTTGGTTACCTTTGTAGCTTTAAACATAATGGTTGTATAGCTTTAGACTATATTTAAGTGGAATGCTCCGCATAGGATAGAAAGCGATATATTATATTCTATTTTGAAGATAATGAGAGATATAGCTAATAAATATGCATTTGTTATTATTCTGATAATAGTTTCTTTATTTTCGTTTGGCCTTCAGGCTAAAGATAATAAGTTTGTGCTTGTTATCGATGCCGGTCATGGAGGTAAAGACCCGGGGGCTATCGGGGCTCGTATCAAGGAGAAGAATATAAATCTGGGTATCGCCTTGAAATTGGGGGCTTTGATACAGGCCAATCATCCGGATGTCAAAGTTGTATATACTCGTAAGAAGGATGTCTTTGTGGAGTTACAGGAGAGGGCGGCTATAGCCAATCGGGTAAAGGCTGATTTGTTTATTTCAATCCACACGAATTCTGCCGGGAGCAAATCGGCTTATGGGACTGAGACTTACACTTTAGGTCTGGCGCGTACGGAGGAGAATCTCCGGGTTGCCAAAAGGGAGAATTCAGTGATTTTGCTTGAAGATGATTTTTCTACTCGTTATGAAGGTTTTGACCCCCGTTCTACAGAATCGTATATCATGTTTGAATTTTTGCAGGATAAGCATATGGAGCAGAGTATAAATTTTGCTTCGTTGATACAAACTCAGTTTAAGCGTTCGGCCGGGCGTATCGACAGAGGAGTAAGACAGGCCGGTTTTCTGGTGTTGCGTAATACGGGAATGCCGAGTGTCCTGATTGAGGTCGGGTATATTTCGAATGCTGCGGAGGAGAGATTTCTGGGTTCGGAAGACGGCCAGCGGAAAATGGCAAAGTCTATATTCAATGCGTTTTGCAATTATAAGTCAGACTTTGATCGTAAAATGGGGCGTGCTGTCGTAACGCGGAATATCTTACCGGGAGGAAAGGGAACATCCAAGGTTATAGCTAAGGCTGATAAGCCGAGTATACAGGATGTACAAGTGGAATCGGCAGCTCCTGAACAGAAAATAGAAAATGTTGTTTCTAGTGATGAGGGGCAATTGGTTTATAAGATACAATTTATGACATCTCCTTCAAAATATGGAGCGAATTCTTCTTATTATAAGGGCTTGCATCCTGTTTCATGTTATAAAGAGGGAGGTTTATATAAATATACGTATGGAGAAAGCACGTCGAAAGCTGAGATTCAGAAGAAGTTGCCCGGTGTAAGAAAACTGTTTAAGGATGCTTTTATTGTGACGTTTAGGAAGGGAAAGAAAGTAAAATAAACAGCAAGGCGAGAGCAGAGGCTCAGACTTATTTGAAGACTATGCCGAGCCACCGCGTTTATTGAAATGAAATTAAAATAGAAAGAGAACAAAATATGAAGAAGATATTTTCTAAAGAAGTAGTGATAGGCCTCTCTGTAATAGTGAGTGTGGTAATATTAGTAATGGTAATCAATTTCCTGAAGGGTATAAATCTGATGAAGCCGGCTAATTATTATTATGTAGAATATAAAAATGTCAATGGTCTTACGGTTTCTACTCCGGTTCTTATCGATGGATTTAAAGTAGGTCTGGTGCGGTCGATAGAGTATAATTATGATAAACCGGGGAGTGTGATAGTAGAGATAAGTCTGGATAATAAACTAAAGGTCCCTACCGGAAGCAAGGCTCTATTGAAGGTGGACTTTCTGGGGACAGCTACAATCGATTTGCAGTTGAACAAATATGTGAGCACTCACCATACGGCAGGAGATGTAATTATCGGGGAGAATGCTCCGGATATGCTGGGTAATATACAGAGTGAAATGTTGCCTCAAATAACGTCTATGTTGCCAAAACTCGATAGCATACTGACCGGTGTACAGGCATTGGTAAGCGACCCAGCTCTCCGGTCTTCATTACAGCGTATCGACCATATTACTGCTAATCTTGAAACTTCTACCGAGCATCTGAACCGCTTGTTGGGACAAGATATGCCGGTTATTGTAAGGAATGTGACGGAGGTGACGAACCATGTAGATACATTTACAGGGAAACTTAACCGGCTGGAGTTGGAGAAAACTTTGGCATCGGTAGATTCTACTGTGACGAACTTACAGGAAGTGTCGGCCAAGCTGAAAAATCCGAATAGCACTTTGGGATTGTTATTGAACGACGGTGCATTATATGATGGGCTGGTGAATACGGTGGGAAGTGCAGATTCTCTCTTGATAGATTTGCGAGAAAATCCGAAACGTTATGTGCATTTCTCACTCTTCGGGAGGAAAAAATAATAAAATTTATTATTTAGATTGGTTCTAAATAGTAATATTTTTGGAACATATATTGTAAAATCTTTGTAAGTGGCTATATTCAGGCTGAAAGGAAATGGATATGTCTGTTTCCGTAAATGAAGGGGAATTTTAGGTGTCTCTGTAATTTGTTGGTATACAGTAGACTTTTAGATTGAAAGTATAGCTATAAAAGCCGTGAAGAAATAAAAAATTAAACTGCTGAAATACAGTATTTTATTTTCTTTCCATAAAAAACAAGTAAAAAGCGATTTGTTTTTCAAAAAAAAGTTTTGAAATTTTGTAGTCGCTTTGGGTATAAAAAGAACCCGTAAAAAGATTTGCGGGAAGTATAATTTTGACTGAAAAAATTTGATTTATTAGAAATGAGTTCTGATCACGTCTCACTATGGGACCGCTGTTTGACCATTATTAAGGACAATGTGCCGGAGGCGATATACACAAATTGGTTTGCACCGATTGTGCCTTATAGCTTCGAAAATAATGTGTTGATCATTCAGGTTCCTACACACTTTTTCTATGAGTATCTGGAATTGAATTTCCGTAAGATACTGCAATTGGCTCTTTTCCGAGTGTTTGGAAAGGGTATACAGCTGAAATATAAAATCATGATGGTAAGCGACCCCAAGACTGAGGTCGACATAGAGACTGTTACCAAGCCGGTAAGTGTGGAAGTGAAGAAGACAGCTCCAGCTGTGCAGATACCAGACCCATTCAAGCGTCATGTATATGAGGAATTAGATTCTCAGTTAAATCCGAATTATAATTTTGATAATTATTGCCAAAGCCCAAGTAATCAATTGGCCCGTACTGCCGGTATGACTATTGCCGACAAACCGGGGAAAAATGCTTTTAATCCTTTCTTCCTGTTCGGGGAGTCGGGGGTAGGAAAGACTCATCTGGTACAGGCCATCGGTGTACGTATCAAGGAGCAGAATCCGCAAGCTCGGGTTCTATATATATCTTCTCATTTGTTCCAGGTGCAGTATACGAATGCCGTGCGTAGCAACACAGTCAATGATTTTATCAACTTCTATCAGAGTATCGATGTTTTATTGATAGATGATATACAGGAGTTGGCATCGAAGATACAGACGCAAAATACATTCTTCCATATATTCAACCATTTGCACCAGAACAATAAGCAGTTGGTGCTTACTTCGGACCGTCCGCCCGTATCCTTGGAAGGCATGGTTCCGCGTTTGCTTACACGTTTCAAGTGGGGATTGACCGCTAAAGTAGAGCGTCCTGATTATGAGTTGCGCAAAAATATATTGCTCAATAAGGTGCATCATGACGGCTTGGCTATATCGGATGAGGTCATTGAGTATATTTCTCGAAATATTACGGATAATGTGCGTGATTTGGAAGGTGTGATTGTGTCGTTGATGGCTCATTCTACTATCTTCAACCGGGATATAACTATCGAATTGGCGGAACGGGTTTTGAGTACGTGCGTGCGTATTGAGAAAAAACAGATTACGATAGATTCTATCAAACAGACGGTATGTGAGTTTTATGATATGGATCCGAAGTTGTTGCAGGCCAAGACTCGCAAACGTGAAATCGTACAGGCTCGTCAGATATCCATGTACTTGGCCAAAAAATATACCGACAGTTCGTTGTCATTTATAGGCAGTGCTATCGGAAAGAAAGACCATGCCACGGTTTTGCATGCTTGTAAGACTATTACAGACCAGATAGAGACAGATAAGACTTTGCGTGCCAATGTGGCTGAGATAGAGCAATTGTTGAGGAAATAAGGAAATTTGAAACTTGACTTATAGGAATGGCGTTGTCATCGGAATAGATGGTAACGTTTTTTTTATCTTATATTGACGTGATTGTGTATAGGTGTGACAGCGAAGAGTGCTATTTAGGTTGGGATATTGTTTGAGGCGTAGTTTATCGAGTTTGGTGTAGCTGGGAAATCTCTGTCAGGTTTTAATGGGAGTTTTTATTTTCGGTGCTTGTATTGGGTGAATATATTGAAAGCCAAGATGTTGATATAGACTATGACAACGTTTTGTTCTGTTAATATTCTGTAAATACTTACTAAATTCTTGCATTTTCCAATTATTTGTTTCGTCTTTTCAAAGAAAGGCCATATTTTTGTATTAACAAAATTGTTAGTTTGATTAGTTAAACAAAATAGTTTGTAGTATGGATAAGGAAGATAATCACTTACAGGACACAGAGACGAGAATCCTTCAGGCTGCTGAAAAGGAATTCTTTGAGAAAGGGTATGCCGGAGCAAGGACAGCTTCTATCGCAGAGGCAGCCGGTGTGACCCATGCTATGCTCCATTACTATTTCCGAACAAAAGACAAGCTTTTTGAACAGATTGTATCGGAAAAAATAAATAAGCTCGGGGATATTGTGCTAAGTGCCATCGGAGACAGCAATTTGCCCTTGGCAGAAAGAATCCGTCAGGGGGTGGAACATCATTTCGATTTCATTGCGGCCAACCGGGAACTGCCAAGATTTCTCGTGAACGAAGTCTATGTACGCCCGGAACGTATCGGGGCGATGGTATCAGGCATGCAAAGTGTAGCAAGCGCTCTGTTAGACAATCTCCAGCACGAGATTGACGAATGCGCAGCACAAGGGCAATGCAGACAGATTGATGCACGCATGCTGCTGATTGATATCGTGTCGCTCAATGTTTTTCCGTTCATGGCAGCTCCGATTGTTGAAGGGGCAATTGGGGCTTTTTATGAAAGTTATGACGAATTTCTGGCCATGCGCAAAAAAGAGAATGTAGAAACCGTTTTGAGAAAACTTAAAATTTATTGATTATGTTGAAACTGTATTTGTTCCTGGCATTGTCATTGTCTACGGGTATCCATCTATCTGCTCAAGTGACATTGGAAGAGTGTGTTGCGCTTGCGCAGGACAATTATCCGCTTATCCGGAAGTATGATTTGCTGAACCGGACGAAAGAGGTGAACTTGTCGAATATTAACAAGAGCTGGTTGCCACAAATCAATGTGTACGGACAGGGAACCGTGCAGAATGAGACGCCTTCCTTCCCTGAGTCATTGGCAGGGATTATCAGCCAGACCGGCACCTCCATTTCCGGATTGAATGAATGGCAATATAAAATAGGTGCGGACGTCAGCCAGAACATCTGGGACGGCGGCGTATCGAAGACCGGTCGACAAATAGAACGTGCTGAGGACGCGGAACGGCAGACTGCCTTGGATGTCCAGCTTTATGCTATCCGTGAACGGGTGGAAGATTTGTATTTCGGGATATTGCTCATTGAGGAACAGGTCGAGCAGATACGGAATATGCAGGCATTGTTGCAAAGCAACCTTGCCAAGCTGCGGACCATGCATGAAAACGGCACAGCCATGCAAAGCGACGTAGATATGGTGGAAGCGCAATACCTCAGCACTGCCCAACAGCTCACTCAGGCGAAAAGTGCATCGAGGAGTTATCGGATGTTGCTTGAGATATTCACGGGAAAAAGTTTTGTCAAGCAAGAGCTGATGAAGCCGGAGGCATCCGTTCCTCAAGATTTGATGCCCAACCGTCCCGAATTAAGACATTTTGAAGCACAATTGCAAGCTAATGAGGCAAGAAGTGCAAGCATCACTGCGAGTATGATGCCTAAAATCGGACTGTTTGCCCAAGCTTATTATGGCTATCCGGGATTCGATTATTTTGAGAGCATGATGAACCGTGACCTCTCCTTCAACATTCTTGCAGGGGTGAAAGTCTCATGGAACATAGGAGCATTATATACAAAGAAAAACAACAATCAGAAACTGCGCCTTTCGTCGGACAATATAGCTGTAGAACGAGATGTGTTCCTGTTCAACACGAATATGCAGACCCGGTCGCAACTAGACCATATCGACGAACTGAAGGCTGTCATGAAAGAGAACGACCGGATAGTGGAATTGCGCGCTAATGTACGGAAAGCGGCCGAATCCCAACTTGACAACGGGGTGATCGACGCTACATCTTTGCTGACCAAGCTGACGGACGAGAAGCAAGCCCGTCTCACCGCATCTTATCATGAAATCCAGCTTCTCCAAAGCATTTATCAACTTAAATATACATTGAACAAATGAAAAAGATAGCATTATTCTCCGTGTTCGTTATGATACTGGCTTCTTGCCAGCATAAAGAAAAGTATGATGCCACCGGCATTTTCGAGGCCAATACTGTGACCGTGTCTTCTGAAACCAGCGGAAAACTTATATCGTTTGACATCGACGAGGGAGACAGCCTTGTAGCCGGACAACAAGTCGGACTTGTGGATACCACTTTGTTGGCGTTGCAACAGAAACAGCTTCATAGCCAGCAGTTGTCTACTGAGAAATCATCGCCTGACATTGCGGCACAAGCTGCGGCATTAAGGTCACAAATAGCCCACCAACAGAATGAGTGCAACCGCATAGACCGCCTGCTTACCAGTGGAGCAGCTACACAGAAACAGAGTGATGACGCAAATGCGCAATTGAGAACGTTGCGCGGGCAATTGGAGGGCTTGCTTTCTACGCTTGACAAGAACCGCAGTTCCATCACGGAAAGTGCTTCTGCCCTGCAATATCAAAAGGAGCAGATAGAGGAGCAGATACGCAAGAGTTGTATTGCTGCACCGATAACCGGCACTGTCTTGCAGAAGTATGCCGAGCAGGGCGAGTATGCCACTCCCGGGCGACCACTCTTCAAGATGGCAAACCTCGACGACATTTATCTCCGCAGCTACTTCACGGCTTCCCAACTGGCTTACATCAAGATTGGGCAGGAAGTAACTGTCATCGCTGACTTTGGTGGAGATGAACAATATGAGTATCCCGGTAAAATCACGTGGATAGCACAAGAAAGCGAGTTTACTCCAAAGTCCATCCAGACGCAAGACTCAAGGGCAAACCTTGTATATGCCGTAAAAATTGCGGTGAAGAATGATGGCAGGCTGAAACTCGGGCAGTATGGAGAGGTGCGCTTATGAAAAATGCGATTGAGATTCAAGATCTGACGAAAAGATACGGGACACTTGTAGCTCTCGATCATGTGAGCCTTTCTGTTTCTGAAGGGTCCATGTTCGGTCTTATCGGTCCGGACGGTGCGGGAAAGACCACGCTATACCAGATTCTGACTACTTTGCTCAGTCCCGATGAGGGTTCTGCTACTGTGACCGGCTTGGATGTGGTAAAGGATTACAAGAAACTGCGTACCGAAATAGGTTACATGCCGGAGAAGTTTTCCCTTTATCCTGACCTTACTGTAGACGAGAATCTGCATTTCTTCGCCTCGTTGTTCGGAGTGGACGTAAAGGACAATTTCGACTTGATAGCTCCTATATTCGACCAGTTGAAGAAGTTTCCGAACCGCATGGCCGGAGCTTTGTCCGGAGGCATGAAGCAGAAGCTCGCCTTGGGGTGTGCGTTGATACACCGCCCGAAAGTGCTGCTTTTGGATGAACCTACTACCGGAGTGGATGCTGTGTCGAGAAGTGAATTCTGGGATATGCTGGCCACGCTGAAAGAAAAGGGTATCACGATTCTTGTCTCTACTTCTTATATGGACGAAGCCGAGCGTTGCGAACGTATCGCCTTAATAAATAAGGGAAAGATTCTTGATGTGAATACCCCCGGCAGACTGATTGAAGGCATGGATAAGAATCTTTATAATGCATCGTCAAAGGATATGTATCCGCTTTTGGAAGCGTTGCACACGTTGCCGTACGTGAAGGACTGCTATACTTTCGGGGCCACGTTGCATATCGTAACAGATGGCGGATTCGACCCGGACGATGCTGTCTGCAAACTTCGGCAAAAGGGGCTGGAGGATGCTCGGATATGGCCGGCAAAAGGAAATATAGAAGATTTATTCATTAAATTGGCTGATAATGATGGATAGGGAGACGGTAATATCGGTCAAAGACCTCACAAAGAAGTTCGGAAATTTTACTGCGGTAGACCATATCACCCTGCAAGTCCGTCGGGGCGAAATATTCGGATTCTTGGGGGCGAACGGTGCAGGCAAGACCACTGCCATGCGTATGTTGTGCGGGCTTAGTTTGCCTACATCCGGCACCGGAACGGTGGCCGGCTATGACATCGTCCGCCAGGCAGAGGAAATCAAACGGCACATCGGCTACATGAGCCAGAAGTTTTCGCTCTATGAGGGGCTGACCGTGTGGGAGAACCTGAATCTTTTTGCCACTATCTATGGTATGTCTGCAAAGAGTATCAAGGACAAGACAGATGCCGTGTTCAAGACATTGGGCATGGAAAACATGCGGGATGTTCTGGTAAAGGAAATCCCTCTCGGCTGGAAGCAGAAACTGGCGTTTACAACTGCCACCCTGCATTCGCCGGATGTCGTCTTTCTGGATGAGCCGACCGGAGGTGTCGACCCTTTCACCCGGCGTAAGTTTTGGGAGATGATTTATCGGGCTTCGTCAGAAGGCATGACGGTCTTTGTGACTACCCATTACTTGGATGAAGCTGAGTATTGCAACCGTATCTCCATTATGGTAGATGGGCGTATCAAGGCACTGGACAGTCCGGCAGGATTGAAACAGCAATACCGTGCCGGTACAATGGACGAAGTGTTCCGCATAGTGGCCAAAGATGCGAAAAGGTCGGATTAAGTAAACTGAAAAGCGAATGTTATGTCGATATTTCAATCACTCATAAAGAAAGAGGTCCTGCATCTCTTGCGCGACTTCCGTACGGTAACGGTGGTGCTGGTCATGCCCGTCATACTGCTGTTGCTGTTCGGGTTTGCCATATCTACCGAGGTCAACGATGTAAGAGTTGTCGCTGTGGTGGAACAACATACGGACGAGACCAAACAGATTATAGACCGCTTCCGCACCAATTCCTACTTTACGTTTGCAGGTATTGTTACTTACAATGAAGTGGAAAGTCTTTTACGGAAAGGGCGGGCGGATGCTGCCGTCGTGTTCCGCACAGAGGACGGGAAACTGAAGCATCAGATTGTCGTGGATGCTTCCAATACCAATATGGCACAGACATCCACGGCTTATTTGGAGAGTGTCATCCGTTCCGGGGCGAGCATTCCGGTCGTGACCGATACGCTCTATAATCCACAACTGAGAAGTGCATACAATTTTGTTCCGGGCATTATGGGTATGATATTCATCATGATTTGTGCAATGATGACTTCCGTGTCGATTGTCAGCGAAAAGGAAACGGGGACCATGAACTTGTTGCTGGTGTCGCCGGTACGTCCTCGGACGATTATCCTGGGCAAGCTGGTGCCTTACTTCCTGTTGTCGTGCATCATATTGATATTGATGCTGTTGTTGAGCTATACCGTGTTGGGCATACCTTTCTCTTTCAGTGTCATCCATGTGATATGGGTAACTATCCTGTATGTGGTTCTTGCCCTTGCATTGGGATTGCTTATTTCCACCATCGCTTCCACACAGGTATCTGCCTTACTTGTTTCAGGAGTAATGTTTATGATTCCCGTTGTTTTGTTGTCCGGCATGATTTTCCCGGTAGAAAATATGCCGTTGGCCTTGCAATGGTTCTCGTGTATCATCCCGGCACGTTGGTATATTTCGGCTATGCGTGTGCTGATGATTCAGCAGCTTCCCATCGGATATGTGCTGACAGAGGTTCTGGTCTTGTCGGGAATGGCATTGGCCGTGCTGGTCTTGGCCGTCAAGAAGTTTAACGCTAAAAAATAAAGGATGTATGAATGCAGGTATATTGAAGATATTACTCAAGAAAGAAGTGTCGCTGATAAGGCGGAATCCGATTATACCACGTCTTATAATAGCCATGCCGATTCTGGTAATGCTGATAGTCCCCCTTGTAGTGACACTCGACGTGAAGAACGTGGGGGTGGCTGTGGTGGATAATGACCGGACAGAGCTGTCGCGACGGATGATAGCGGATATGGATGCATCGGAGTACCTGTCTGTGACAGGTTGTTATTTTAATTACGACGAAGCTTTCCGGCAAATAGAGAACGGGAAAGCGGATGCCATTGTCACTATTCCGAAAGATTACCAGAAGGATTTGACCAACGGAAAGAGGCCCGAACTGGACTTGAAGGCGAACGGTGTGAATGCGACGAAAGGAACATTGGGTGCGCAATATGCCACCATGTCCGTGGCGAAGACTGTTTTGCGATGGCAGACGGAACAAGGTACCAGTCTGCCTTTGTCGGCATCAGCTACAGTGAATTTGTATAACCCGACTCTCGACTTCCAGAACTACATGATACCGGCTCTCATGGTGGTACTGCTCATCATCATTTGCGGTTTTCTTCCGACCCTCAACTTAGTCAGCGAAAAGGAGTCCGGAACCATTGAGGCGATGAACGTCACTCCGGTAGGAAGATTTGAGTTTGTGCTGTCGAAGTTGATACCCTATTGGGTTGTTGGCATATTGGTCGTAACGGTCGGGATGCTTATCGGCTGGCTGGTCTATGGACTGGTACCGGAAGGGAATATTGTAAATATCTATCTTGCGGCTATTTTGTTCAGCCTCGTCATGTCGGGGTTGGGGGTGTTCATTGCCAATAAGTCTGCTACTATCCTGCAAAGCATATTTATGATGTTTGCTTTCATCATCATCTTCCAGTTGATGAGCGGACTGTTTACCCCCATTGCTTCTATGCCTCGGTGGGCACAGTACATCACTTATGCCATTCCACCGCGTTATTTCATTGAAATCATGCGTTCCGTCTATTTGAAAGGTGCTACCGTGGCAGACCTTTGGGGACAATATGCGGCGTTGTCAGGCTTTGCTATCCTGTTCAGTCTCGTGGCGGCCATGACATACAGGAAGAGAGTGTAAACTATTGTCGATTCAAGGAAATACCAAAAGATGATACGGAACAGGTTATGTGGAATGCAGTCGAAGGGGAGCAGAACTTTTCTTTGATGGAATTGAAAGAAAAGCGGGCTGAATTTTGCAGAACGGCTTCCATTGGTCGAGCAATGGGTCATAAATGGGAAAATAACTCTGCTGTCGTTTGTAAACATACCGTGTTGTTTTTAATATTTGCACGATTTGTTTAGGGGATGAATATGGTTTGGTAAAACGTGCTTTCATACAGGAGTAATAAGAAAAGACCTGCCGATTTGAGCATTGCTAAGAGGCTTGGCAGGTCCTAATGTTGCAGGGATAGTAAAGTTATCCTGAACTCCCAAACAATTCGGAACTTTATTTCTAAAATAGCGATATTTGCTTGGCTTCTAAAAGTTATCCGATAGATATTCAGAGCGATTGTCAGAAGGACAACATACAGATACTAAAATACCCTTTGGCTTTTATTTTTCGATGTTGAGCTCTTCTATCAAATGTGTCGCTCCGGCAAATTTGTCGATAATAAACAGTATGTAACGTATGTCGGTAATGATAGTACGTTGGTACTGTTTTTGATATTGGATGTCCCCTGTGATGCCTTCCCAGTTGCGGTCAAATCCGATACCGACCAATTGTCCTTTGGCGTTCATGACAGGACTGCCGGAGTTGCCACCGGTAGTGTGGGTATTGGCAATAAGGTTTACGGGCATTTTCCCGTCGGGTCGGGCGTATATACCGAAGTCTTTGTTGTGGTAGAGTTCTTTCAGTTTAGGAGCTACAACGAATTCCCAGTTGGTGGAGTCTTCTTTTTGCATTACACCGTCGAGTGTAGTATAGTAGAGGTAATCGATACCGTCGGAGGGACTGAAAGGTGCTATCTGTCCATAAGTGAGCCGGATTGTGAAGTTTGCGTCGGGATAGGTGGGTTTACCTTCGTTTATTTTCATAATGCCGTCGATATAAGTGCGGTGAGCGGTTTCTAACCGGTTGTCGAATTCTTGCAATCGGGCTGCGATGTTTTTGCGTTCATTGGCTACGGATTGGGCAAAAAGTATCATTCCGTCGTTTTCAAGGTTTTTGAGTGTAGGATGTTTTATGAAACGTTCAGCTTTTTGTGGGTTGCCATAAATGGACTTTGCGAAAAGGTCGTCGACATAGAGGTCTGTATTTCCTTTGTATTTTTTCTCAATGGTACGGAAGAAGTCAGGGCGTTCGTCAGGGGCTATGTTGTCGGCATAGAGTTTCAACATAGCTTTGGCGATTTTTTTGTCTACTTCGGGGGCATAGTCTTTGTTTCTGAATTTTCGGATGCTTTTTTCTATTTCGGCAGCAGGTACGGTTTTGATTCCGTTTTTCCGCAGGGAGTCGATGAGTGCCCGGTGTGTGGCTACTTTACTGAATTCTATTCCGGTAGACAGGGCTTCGGTGAGGTAGAACTGACGCTTTTTCAGGCCGGCTCGTTTTTCAATGACACTGTCTATGGTCTGTATTGCCTGTAAGTATTGGGGGAGCTGGTTTGCTTTTGCCCACATGACGAGATTCTCTTTTTCCCGGTCCTTCTGTTCTATGAGTTGTTGCCGGTCTATCATTTTGTTCATGCCTTTGGAGCTTTTGTAGCTGTTGGTCGATGAGGCATACTTCCCGGCGTATTGAATTCTGATTTTGGGGTCGGCGAGCATTTCTTCAAGCATGAGTTTTTGCCGCAAGTCGCGTACTTGGACACGTATGCTGTTTTCGATATCACGGCGTTCTCTGACTTCGGAAGGGGTGTAGAAATGATTGGTGCGTCCGGGGAAACCCATGAGCATGACATAGTCGTTTTGTTCTATCCCTCCGGTAGAGAGGCTGAAATACTTTTTGGGACGCAGTGGAACGTTGTTTTCGGAATAAGGTGCCGGATTGCCCAAGGAGTCGGTATAGATGCGGAATATGGAGAAGTCACCGGTATGGCGGGGCCACATCCAGTTGTCGGTGTCGGCTCCGAATTTTCCGATAGAAGAGGGTGGTGCTCCTACCATACGTATATCGGAGTATATTTTTTGGGTAAACATGTAGTATTTGTTACCTCCGTAGAAGGGTTTTATTTCTACTTTCGTGCCGGGATTGTTGTCGAGAAAGTCTTTTCCTGCCCGTTTCTCGGCCAGTTTGTTAAGGTATTTTGCGGATAGAAATTTGAGGATGTAGTCGGATGTATCTTTTTGGAGTTCGTGTTTTACGTATCCGGTGACGTCTTCTATTTTGTCGATAAAGGTCACTGTAAGTCCGGGGTTCGGAAGTTCTTCTTTTTTACTTTTTGCCCAAAATCCATTGGTGAGCAGGTCATTGTCGACCGAGCTGTGTTGTTGTATATAGTTGTATCCGCAATGATGGTTGGTGAGTACAAGACCTTCGGGGGATATGACTTCGCCGGTGCATCCTCCACCGAAAATGACTACAGCGTCTTTAAGGGATATGGAGTCTGGGTGGTATATGTCTTCAGCGGAGAGTTCGAGGCCGAGCCCTTTCATTTGTGATATGTTTTGTTGGTTGATTAACGGTAATACCCACATGCCTTCATCGGCTGATGTGGTAAACAAGGTGGATAAGGCTATCAGCCCAGATAAAATGTGTTTATTTTTCATATAATGGTTTTGGTTTGTTAGTACCGGTTTAAATCTCCTGATAGAATTTTTTGCTGGTTTTTTTGATATCCTTTTTGTTTTTCCTGATTTTGTGAGGAAGGTAGGGGGCTACCGATAGACAAAATCCTGAAAATATATTTGAAAGGATTTTTCATAAACCCTGAAAATGTAACCAGGCTATTGTTTATGGGGCGAAGATAGGAATAATTTTATAAGAGGCTGTCTGGTACGAATGATTTTTTTGTTGTGTAGGCTGCTGTATGTGATACTTTTTCAGAGCTTGTTTTGGAGTTTTCTGTGATGGAGGATTTCCATTTTCGGAGAGGGGATAAAGGGGGGTACGGTGAAGAGTGCAGTGTGGGCAGAGATTATTTTGCTGCTGTTTGGTGAGGAGGTGTTTCTTGGCTTCGGGTGACCGCTTTGGTTTTAGGAAGCTGTGCACGGACGTCACACACCCCCTGCCCCTCTCAAGAGGGGAGTTTTGAGATGCTACTTTTTTATTTGATAATGAATGATTTGTGGCGTGGATGTTTCCCCTCTAGAGAGGGGATAAAGGGGTGTGTTATGGTGAGGGGCGCGGTGTGGGGTGAGATGTTTTTGCTGTTGTTTGGTGAAGTCGCGTTTCTTGGCTTCGGGTGGTTGCTTTGGGTTTTAGGTGGCAGTGCGCGGGCGTCACACACCCCCTGCCCCTCAAGAGGGGAGGTTTTGGCGCTGCTTTCTTGTTGGTAATGAGTGATTTGTGGCGTGGATGTTTCCCCTCTTGAGAGGGGATTGAGGGGTGTGTTACGGTGAGGGGTGCGGCATGGGTGGAGATGTTTTTGCTGCTGTTTGGAGATGTGGTGTTTCTTGGCTTTGGGTGGTTGCTTTTGATTTTAGGAGGCTTTGCGCAGGCGTGACACACTCCCGACGCCTCTCTGGGACGGTGCTAAGGCATTGCCTTCCTTCCGGTGATTTGTACAATTTTCGTGTAAACGGGTATGCCGGGTTGCAATTTCCGGTCAGATTCCCAATACTATATCTGCATCGATATTGAGTTTCCGGCTTATTTCACGGGCGACTTTAAGGGTGGGCTCGCAGCGTCCTGTAAGATAGTCGCTGACTCGTGAGGGACTTACTCCAAGAAGTTCTGAAAGTTTTATTTGATTCAGGCCCATTTCATACATACGAAGCTTTATCACATCTACCAAAGAGGGTGATTTTATCGGATAGTGTTCATCTTCATAATCTGCAACGAGTTCGGACAACAAATCTAATTCTATCAGATTTTTGTCATTCAAAGGAGTGTTGTCGTCAACCAATGGCAGAAGTTCTTCTATCCTCTCCATTGCTGCTTTGTAAGCTGTTTCATTCTGAATCTTTGCCATATGTCTATATATTTTTTGCATCTATCGAATCATATTCGGCATGGGTACCGATAAAACGGATAAGTACGGTTTTTATCGTAAACTTAATTACTACGATTAGCCGATAGTTGTTTCCTCTGATATTGAATATATAATGTTGGTTACCTACATTATCTACGCTGTTAAACATTTGTTTCATGTCGGCAAAACAAGTCCATTCCGCTTTCTTCACTTTCTGATACCAGTCTTCAAGTGCAGTTTCCGAATCGGGATGTTCGTTATAATATTCAATTATCTTGCTTCTTGCTATGATTCTCATGCCTTTTATTATTTATGCAAAAGTAAGCAGTTTGTTTTGAAATTCAAAATAAAATATTGAATTTCGGGATATGTTTATTCGATGTTGTTTTGAAATATTTCCAAAGCAGCAATGCAGACGTTGTCAGAAAAAGGCTGTAAATGCTTTTTTAAAGTCCCGTTTAACTTATAAACCTATTGTAAAGTGGATATATTACTGGTAAACAATTCTGTTTGCGGGTAATTGGGATATGTGATAGTCTATTTCATTAAATGTAATGTATGGAGTGT
>ENA-OPXH01000970-OPXH01000970.1-human-gut-metagenome-genome-assembly--contig:-NODE-970-length-22076-cov-12.119431_pt1 | contig 22076 bp, 24 predicted proteins | sample MGYA00241521_ERZ502034 | MGnify/ENA primary metagenome ERZ502034 (study PRJEB25962, sample SAMEA2042103) | human gut metagenome | biome: human gut; feature: human-associated habitat; material: faeces... | reverse complement strand
ATACCTGGTACGGAATGACCTACCATGAGGATGTCGCAGCCGTAAAGGACAGCTTCAAGAAGATGCTGGAGAATGGCGTGTATAAGGCTGACTTGTTCAGTAATCGGTAAACGGCGATGAAAGAAACGATTGATTTACTAGGGAAAATTCTCACAAACATCCTGACTGCTCTCTATGAGCCATTTGGATTTTCACTCCTGCTTTCCTTCCTAGCCATGTTTTTCTATCTATATGCTTATGAGCCTCAAGACGCTGGGAAAGGCTGGAAGAACGCCATGGTGACATGGTATCAGAAATTCAAAGAGAGTGTATTTTTTCGGAAACTGTTTCTATTGGCCTTTGTGACCTCACTTATTCTGTTCCGAACCCTGTTAAACCGCAATCTTTGGATGAATCCTTTATCCGATGTCATGGGAGGTTGGGGCATCTGGGAGACTGTGAATGGCGAACGGAAGCTGACAACCGAATGCATCGAGAACGTGATCATGATGGTGCCGTTCTCAGCAGTAGTGATGTGGACATTCGAAGAAAAGATTGGAAACAGCTTGAAGAAGATATTGTGGCAAAGCTGGAAGATAGCATTTTTCTTTTCGGTAAGCATTGAGATGCTGCAGCTACTACTACGGCTAGGAACATTCCAACTATCAGATATCTTTTATAACACAGTCGGCGGAGTGCTAGGCGGATTGATGTACTGTGCGGTGATGAAGGTAAGAAAGCGTCTGTAAAACTGGATGAAATTGTGATATACTGGGAGCGGTAGCTCCCTACGCTGCTCTGATAATCACACACATCTCCGTGGTGAGCAGCAGGCAACGATTTTACGATTGGCGAAGATATGATGAACTATATTAAGATAATGAAGGAGCAGGAGCCATGGATACTAAAGAGTATAATAAGATTATGGAACGTCTGGACTTTATTGAGTTCCGTCAGCAATTGCTTTTTGATAACGATGATGTGAGCCGTAGTATTTTTGAGTATGGTTTAACCAGAGAACAGTACAAAAGAATCATGGATCTTATGCAAGATTACAGAGAACGCATTGAGCGAGGTGAAAAGTGTGGTCATGGTGGGTTTGAACTGGCAATGTACGAAATTGTTCCAGACCACAGAGGCGATTATCACATGTGCGAGGAACTTGCAAAAGGATTCAGAGACGAGAATAGATGGGAAGAAGTTTTTGATAATTTATATGGAGAAATGCCTAAGTATTCATATTTGAAGTTAAAAGATGAGTAAAATTATGTGGAGTACTATTGGAAACGTAGCAAGTATTGTCACGATTGTCGGATTTGCAATTACGATTTGGCAATTATTTGCATTAAAAAATTCAGTAAAAAAATCTGAACGAGCCATACGGGAAGTACTTGATGATAAAGAGTATGAAAAACTAAAACATATTTTAGAAGCCACTGAAAATCAGCTTAAAGAAGTTAGTAGTTTATTGATTACAGTAGATAAACAAGGAGTTAACCAAAAATCGATAAGAGAACGCTGTGTTAATGTTTGCAGCGAACTTAACAAGTGCTATATTTCTTTGCCAAGTGGAGAGAGTTATAGTAATATTAAAAATCAGTTTGTGGAAGCAAGAAACCATATGGAATCTTTTGTTGATGGAGAACTAAAAAGTAAATCAGAGATGAAGGAGGCACGTGCGTTTCTTGAAAATGCAATGGAAGGAATAAAGAAAGCCGAGGGAGAATTTGCAGAGAGAAAAGTTCAAGCGGCTACTCATAGAAATTGATTTTAATTGCACAGGCTTAAGACATATTGCCCTCACCCAAACACAGTGCTATACTTAAATCACTATAAAAGGAAAGAGGTTGTCACCTATGCCCAGAACAAAAGGCAGCAAAAACCGTCTCAAACCCAATACCAACTATTCAACCCAGATTGCAGAGAAGCAGGAAGCTATCACTTCCCTGACTGCTGAGATCGCATCCATCACTGCCAACATTGACACTTAGAAGGCTGATCTGAAAGAGAAGAAGACTGCTCTGAAGAAGGCCGAAAAAGAAGTGGCATCCCTGGAATCGAAGAAGGCAAAGGCAGATGCTAAGGTCGCTGAAGAAGCGAAGAAGACCGAAGCAGAGGCTGTGCTGAAGAAGCTGCCGGCCAGCGGCATGAGTGCGGATGAAATCCTCGAAAAACTGAAATAAGATCGGCCGTGTGGACAAACTGAACTCCAGAAGTTCACACGGTTTTTTTGAAGGTCACTATATAGTTTATAACGGAAATAAAAGAAATGGAGTGTGACATAGAATGAATTTATCAAAAATACATCATATTGCAATCATCGTATCTGACTATGAAGCAGCTAAGGATTTCTATGTGAACAAGCTGGGATTCTCTGTCATCAGAGAAAACTATCGCCCAGAGCGTAAAGACTGGAAGCTGGATCTGCGTGTTAACGAACACACGGAGCTGGAGATTTTCGCTGAGAAAAACCCGCCGATGCGTGTGAACCGACCGGAGGCCTGTGGGCTACGTCACCTTGCGTTCTGCGTTGAGAGCGTGGAGCAGACAGTGAATGAACTGGCGGAGGTAGGCATTGAATGTGAGCCAATCCGCGCGGATGATTACACCGGCAAGAAGATGACTTTCTTCCACGACCCGGATGGACTGCCACTGGAGCTGCACGAATGATTATGGGAGAGAAAAGAGCTTATAAACCCCGGAAGCCCGGTGGTGGTCGGAAGAAGCTAAAGCCGGAGTACGATGGCGGGAAGAATCTGAAAGAGCAGATGGATGCTGCTGTGGCACTTTATGGGGAGGAATGCTCCCTCCAATCCATCGCAGATGCGCTGAACCTTAACCCTATCAAAGTAAGAAAGCTCCTCATCACGGCAGGTGTGTATGAATCAGAAGTGGCGGAGAAGGTGCAAGCTACCTTTGAAGAATACCGTGAAACACAAGACTACAAAACCTCCATACTCTCAACTGCAAACACCCTGAAACTTTCCAAAGCCTCTGTTACTTCGTATCTGCCATATCAGAAAGGCGTGTACTTCCCAAGTACAGAAAAGGAGAAAATCAGTGTTGGGGCAGAGCGGCAGCGGAGATACAGAGCAATGAAGCGATGGAGGGCTAATCCGACAGAAGAAAACTTCTGGGGCGTGGTTGTGTCCTATGCCGGGGTAGGATTTAAAACCTACTCCGGGTTGCCATTCTCTTACGAAGTGCGGAAAGGCAGGAACGGTGAGTACACGAAAGAGCTGTGGATCGACCGCCGGGAGAAAAGTAAGAGTTTGGCATGGAGTTCTATAGTTTTGGCGCTGAAGAATATTAAAGGAGAAGTTGTAGACCGCCCGAAAGCTTTGGGCGATATCCGGGGCGTGACCTACATATACGGAATGTTCTATCGGTTCGGACTGATCGATGTGCCGGACAAGGTAAAGGAGAAGATGGGGCAGCCGAAAAACCGCAAAAAATAGGTTGCTATGTACAGAAGTGTGCGGTAATATGTGCCGTAACTGAGGAAATGAATCTCAGTTGAGAAACAGAATCATTGCCAATATGAATACGTCGCTCTTTATCGCCTTTACCATATATGAGGATGCTCCCATCATGTAAATTTATATCTTCGTTTTTTAATGAGCAAAGCTCAGAAATTCTCATACCGGTAGTAAATAACAGTTCGGATACGGCTGCATCGCGCAATGCATTCCTTTTCTGATAATTAGTTTTAGCGTTGTCCCGCTGTGTATAAATCATAGTAAGAAATTTTTCTACTGTATGTAGTGGGATAATTTTGGGTAATATGGTAGGTTCACGAAAGTGCACCTGTATTTTGGTGAAGAGATTTATTGCGAGTAGTTCTTTGTATTCCAGATAATGGAAGAATGCTTTTATTGAGGCTATTTTTTTTTTACGGTTTTGGGTTTATATTGTTGGTGGAGCCTGGCAATATAATCCTCTAGAGCGTTTGTTGTGATTTCAGTTATTTTTTCAAGAGGTGGTTCCTCAGAGAATTGTCGCAAGTCAATCCGATATGCTTTTAAAGTCTTTTCATCCAGACATTTTTGTGTCCTGCAGTATTCCAAATAGTTTTCAGTAAGTGTTTGTAAGTTTTCCATGATGTTCTCCTTTGTTTGGCGTTTTTAAAATAAATTGATAAAATTATATAGTATACAAAAGTTCTTTTCTTTACAAAAAGTACCTTTATGATACCAGTCTGAAATCCGATGAGCACGGACCTTTTTCAGATGCTCAATTTTTGAGTGTCCATTTTCAATGTTTGATAAGATTTTCAAATATATAAGATATTTTTAATGTTATTTAACAAAAATGGTTTACTTTTGGAAAAATAGTGGTACTATAGACTTATAACAAAACTGTTTTAATAGTAGTTTAGAGGAATGATAAATATGGAAACATACAGACGACAAATAAAATTTTGCTATTACAAAGTAGCAAAGATAGAGATTAATGAAAATGAGCAGTCACATGTTGTAGGCAAATTTAATTTGGCCGAGTGGCTCATGAGTATGAAGAGTAAAGCTCTCGTACAGCGTAATGTGAAGCTTTCCGATTGTGTTGTGAATTTAGGGGAATATAGATTTGATAGTGAAACCGAAATATATGCTATTAGAGCTTATAAGCTTAGAGATGCTAATATTCCATCTAAGCTAAAAGAAGGAGAGGATGCGACTCCGATTCCGCTGGATCCTGATGAATATATTGGAGAAGATATAAATTTTTTATATGATCGGAAAAGAAGTATTTGTATGTTACAACAAAACAGAATGTCAATAGGTGTCAGTAGACTTGCTGAATGGATAAATCAGATTTGTCCAATGGAAAATTATAAAGTTGCTTTTATTCCTATATCAGACAAATTTGATGCAAATAGAATTGGTAACAGACTGGTTCGAACAATCGAGGTCTCGTTTGCTAATTTAGAACCCGACAACAGAAATGGGAGTCTGGCGCAGATAATAAAAAGTGTAAATAAATATAATGGAACCACTGCCAAAATTACAATAAGTGTCGGACGTGAAAAAACAGCAGAATTGGATAAAGTGAGTATTGCTGATTTGATAAATGATGTACAAGATAATCCGGGAATGATAAATAGTGCAAAAATCAAATTAAAGAGTGATACGTCATATAGTGATGATGATAAACCGAGGGTTGAAATAGTAGATTTGCTTGAGAATGCTATACATGACTATATTGCTTTTGACATAGAAAAAAAGAAACCTCTTGAATTTTCTTATGCAAAATCAAGAATGCTTGAGAAATATAATGAAAGATTAGAAAAATTGGATCATTTATGTGTATGGTGATTATATGAAAAAACTAATAGAAATGTTATATCCATATGTACTATCAGTTGTTATTTTTGTGTTATTCAAATTTGTAAAGAATAGTTTATATCAAAGTAAAAATATTAATGATGCACTTGATGCGGTTATTACGGTATCATCACTTATTATAGGATTTTTAGGTGCGGTATTGCCTGTTATAATGAGTATGAAAAATGATTCTAAATTGGTCAAATATGTTTTTGAAAGAGATAAAGATAAGCTGTTTTTAAAGTATATTAAGCAAACCTTGATAGTTGGCGTTTTAGTTATTATTGTTTCTGTTACAGTATATTTTCGAGATCAGTATAAAGATACCTGGTATGAAAAATGGAATATTCCAATTTTGGCATATATGTTATCATGTTTTTTATTGTGCACGTACAGATGCTTTAGTAACATGTTAAATCTTATTTTTATGAATGATGTTGAACTATTTTCAGACGATGATTCTTTCAGAAGAAAGACTCCAAGTGAATTGGAGTTTGAGAAAGAATGTGAGAAGCGATAATAGGGAGTGAAAAGAAAGATAGAAAAAAATAAATATTTTCGATATGTTATATCACTGTTTTGCTGACAAAAATTTTACTTAAAAAAATCATTTAGAGACCGAAAATAAAGGAGATAATTTCAAATGAAGATACTAATGATTGGAAATGGATTTGATTTGGAACATTATTTACCAACTAAATATACACAGTTTCTAGAATTTGTCAAAAAGTATAGATATGCATATTTATCAGCAAATAGTGTGCATAAAAGATTGTATGATATAAATGATACTTACTTGAAAAAGATTTTTGAAAATCCTGAATATGATGATGGGGCAGCAGTGATAGATGGAAAAGTTGTTGATATGGGAAATTAAGCTGAACTTAGAATAAGGTATTTCACACCATATAATTTCATTATATGTGCACAATTTAATCCAGTAAATGAAAAAAATGATAGTATTATGAAAATATATATGGATGGAATTTTGCAGGGAAGATACTCTATAAATGATATTGTGAAATTTGAGGTGGGCTTTACAGACATAAAAGAGACGTGTAATTTGGAGTGCGTAAAGGGGGAGAAAACATGGATTTAAATACTTCATCGTTAGAACACAAAATGGTTGATAAACTATTAAATGAAAAGCTTGAATTTGCAATTATAGGTTTGACAGGAAAAGTTAAAGCTGGTGTATCAGATGTATGTAAATTATTGACTGATGAAAGCTTTTGTGATCGTGTTACAAAACCAGCTGATACTTCACAGATCGATATGTCTATGACAAGAGAACTTATTGTATGTTATAGATATCTACATCATAATTGGAGACCGTTTGTAGAGATTAATGTAACAAATATTATTTTTTCATTTATTTTGGAAACGGAAATTGAAGTTTTAAAAAATCAAAAATGTGCTGATTCTACAATATACGATATTATAGATGATGTTTTGAAAAAGAAAGAGAGTCTTATAAGTAAAGCTTATGAGAATTTAAAAAGAATAGGAAAGGCTATTGGTAGAGACGATATCTTTGATTCAAGACAGGTAGACGAATTATTTGAAAAAATTTTTATAAGTGATAATAGGGTTGAAGAGTTATGTTCATTATGGCTCTTTTATAAGAATCAAATAGATAATGATAATTATTTTAGACAACAAGATGTAATTGTATTCTGTTATGGTTGTCTGGTTTCCATTAGTGAGCTTTTTGAAAGAGAATTGAGAGTATATGGATGTTTTACTGCAATGTATCAGCAGTATGGAAATAATTTAAGGGGATGTGGAAAAGTTTATATTTCAAGCGAGGATGATATTTGTCCTGTTAATTTGTTTTGCATACCTGATAGAATTAACAAATTTGTCAAAATGTTAAGACACTGTGGAAGTTGGAATTTGCAGGATACAGAAAAGAAAGATAATAAAAGGGTAAATAATCGCGTTTATGTTGTGATTAATAATTTGAAAAATTTGTTTGAAGCTTTTTATTTTAGATGCAGATATGCTTCGTTTTACTTGCTTGCAGTTACATGTGATGAGAGAGAAAGAAGCAGAAGGTTTAAAAAGGGATTTTCAAATGAAGTATATGAATTAAACGAAAATTTGTCACTTGGGAAAAAAATATATAAAAGATGGAAAAAAAATCCTGAGGGTGATTTTAGTGAAGACGAAAAAATTTTTTTGAATTTTGTTAAGGATGATGTAATTCGTACAAGATGTTACGGGAATGGATTAGCTGATTTCATTTTGCAGGATGTTGTAAAATGTATTGAAGATGCAGATTTATTTTTAAAGAGAAATTATAGAGAAATAGATTATAATAGTGATTTGGAATTGATTTGGGCGTTGGGACGAATGGTTACTTTGATAATGCATCCAGGGTTGCTTACACCTACCAAAGAGGAACGATGTATGCAGATTGCAATGACTGCAAAGCTAAATTCAGGATGCCTTTCAAGAAAGGTAGGTGCTGTTATTACTGATTCAGAATATAATATTTTGTCATTAGGATGGAATGATGCACCATGTGGTGCTGAATCATGCATTAGACGTAATTTATTTGACTTGATAAGAAATTATGACCGTGATGCTTACAGTGAATATGAGTGTTACAATGATGAATTTAGAGAATACCTTAACAAAATAAATTCCAAGATTACAGAAGATAGAAAAAGTAATTTAAATGGCTTGCCATTTGCATTTTGTTTTAAAGATATGTATCAGGATATATTAGCTCAAAAAGACCAAATATATACAAGAGCTTTACATGGAGAGGAAAGAGCAATCGTTGCATGCAAAAGTGACAAAATCAAGGGAGGATATTTATTTACTACATCCAGTCCATGTGAGTTATGTGCTAAGAAAATAAAAGAAGCGGGTATTAAAAAAATATATTATATTGAGCAATATAAGGGAATATCACAATCACATATTATAAATATTGGAAAAGAAAGAACAGATTATATACTTTTTTCAGGAGCAACTGGTATTGCATATGTACGATTATATACACCTCTAATGCCATATAAGGATGAGTTAAAAGCATATGGTTATGAACCGGCAGGTATTCATAAGGAAGCAAAATATGATGTGAAAATTATAGATACAAAGACAATAAAAGAGAAAGTTATTATTACAGATGAAAAACTTATGGGACAGGAGCGTCAGGAAGTTCAGGAAGGACAGGAAGGGCAGGTGTAAGCATGTTTTCTAGAGATGATATAAAGAAGGCAATATGCGAAGGTCATTTAAAAATATTTCCATATGATGAAAGAAATATAACTGGGGCTGGGTATAATTTATCTACTATGAATTTTGCGTTTTCTATTAGAAAACATATTCTTTTAAAGATTAATGTGGAGACTTTAGAAAATGGAAATATTCATTATGTGAATATTCCTCCTAATGATACAGTACTCTTTTTTTCTAAGGAATACATAGAAACAGATAATGAAATAGCTGGTATTTTTATGTCAAAAGTTGCTAGAGTTTGTCAGGGATTGGGTAATATAAGCACGACTCTGGATCCTATGTGGAAAGGTCAGCTTATAATATCTGTTAATAATCCGACTGGCAAACACATTAGACTGGATTTGGATAGAGAACATGGAAATATATTTACATTATTGCTTTTTAGATTGGAAACTCCTGTGACGGGTGAACATGTGCACGACAATAATAAAGGACGGTGTGACCTGCTAATTGATCATTTTAAACGAAATAAGGGAGTATTCTTTTTAAATAAAAAGTATCTTGATTTGAAAGAGTTTGTGATTGATGAGTTTGCCAATTCTTTAAATGGATATGATAATTTCAGAAATGAGGATATTGAGGACTGTTATACAGAAAGAATGAGAAAACTATGTTATATAGAAGATAGAATAAAGAAACATGTGGTTTTGTTTAGGGAAGGCCGTTATACAGTTGATGCAGATATAGGAAATTATAAGATTCTATATAACAGCGAAGAGGAAAAGGAAATCAAGAGCTGTAAACTATATAATATGGATAAGAATACTAATTATTGGTTAGGAAAAGAATACTCATTACAAGATATTCGAAATCAGAAAAAAGAATTGATTCAGTTGATGGAAAGTTATATTAGAATAATAGATTACGAATTAGATATAATTCGTCATGATCGACGTATCCTATGGCAAAATACTGAAATAGCTAAATATGCTAAAGAGAATAATAGAGCATATACATGCAGAAAAGTGTTGGATATCATAGTGGGCGTTATTATTGCGATTGGTGTTGCATGTTTAGCACATTGGTTTAGTTTTTTAGTTTTCAAAAAACTGTTATCATTAGGTCTTAGCAATAAAGACATATATATAAACATCTTTAGTGCGGGATGTTCGTTGATTGTAGGTATAATATCAGGAATTGTATTATTATTGATTGAAAAGAAAAGACGTTAGGTGTTTTGAACTCTCTTATTTTGTCCAATACCTGACCTCTTGATTGTCCAGCCATAGACCTTATACTGTTCTTACTGATCCACTTGGAGGTACAGAGGGCGATGTTGCAAGGTACTATAATGATAACGCGACTTATTCCTATCTTGACAGAGGAGGCAATTTTGCATATTCACTTCGCCGATTAAGTCAATGGATTGGTGTTGCAGATGAGTCGGATGTGTCATATGCCCAAGCTGGTGCAACAATTAGTGGATCATCAATCGATGATAAATATGCGTATGGATATGATAAAGCACATCTTGAGAATGCATATGAGATCAATATAAAGCAGCAGCCTGATCAGGTTAAAGAAATGATCGAGCAAAACGCGGCGAAAGTTATTCTCTAATAAAGAATACCAACCGACAGCAGCAAGAACGTTTCGATAGGCAAGACGATGATTTGTACGACGAACTGTACTTTGACGACAGCCCGTATTGACGCAAAAAGTAAATTTAATACCATATTTTTCAAAAAATTGTATTGACAATTCAGAGATTTGTAAGATAATAGTGGTGTGGGGTATAACTACTATGAACAATTATGAATTTTTAGAGAAACTCGGCTTTTCGTCAAACGAAGCAAAAGTATATGGAACACTAATTAAACATAAAGTGTTAAACGGTTACGAAATCGCAAAACTTTCGGGCGTTGCGCGTTCGTTGGTGTACGAGGTTATCAATCGCTTGGTGGCAAAGGGCGCGGTTATTCGTATAGACGGAGAGCCGAATTTTTACAAGCCTCTCGAGTATCAAGACCTTATACGTAGCATCAAGGAAGAAAACGAAAAGAATATTGCCTGCGCCGAACGCGAGCTACAACAACTTGCAACGGAAAACGCCGACGTCGATTATGTAATGAATATAGTGGGCGAAGAAAAATACGTTGCTAAGGCAAAGAAACTTATCGACAGCGCGCAAGCGGAAATTTCGCTGTCCATTTGGCGAGAGCCGTTCGAAGTGCTACGTAGTAATATCGAAAACGCAATATCCCGCGGGGTAAAGGTGTATATTTTTACCTTCGAAAGCATTTTGGTCGAGGGCGCAACGGTGTATTCGTACAATATCAACGACGTTTCAACACTGTTTCCATACCGTAGAACAACAATTATAATCGACGGCGGAGAGTGTTTAGTCGGAGAAGAAGGCGATCGCAACGTTTACGCGCATACGCGCAATCATTCGGTTGTTTCCCTTGCCACCGACGAAATTGTTTTGAATGTTTTTTGGAATAAACTTATCGAAAAAGAAAACTTGTTGTCTAAAGGCTGCTCCGGTGCGGATTTCTTGCAAGCCATACACAATTTGGCGGAGCGCTACGGCATTACCGACGAGATGACCAAGAATTTCCTTGTTTACAATTTTCAAAAGGAGAAAACTCAAAATGGCAAAAAACGTTGAACGATTACAGGCGCGCGAAGCCAAGGAACTTATCCGCCGCGAAAAGCAGTTGGGCGCGAGAAGCAACAAGTTTTATTTGATTTACTTGTTTATGATTTTGTCACTCATCTACATAACGGACGAAATCGCGTCTACTATATCCATTCAGTTTCAGGCGAATATAGTTACAGAATTCTTCGTAAAAAATATGGGTATGGAATACGGCGCGGGATTATCGCTCTTTTCCGCCATAGGTTTTATTTCCTATCCGGTAACACTGCTTATTATTTTCTATCGTCCCCTTGCGGACAAATTCGGGCGTAAGCCGTTTTTGGTTATTAACACGTTATGTATGGGCTTAGGGCTGTTCCTTGTGTATTTATCCAAAGATATCTACGTTTACATGATAGGCGGCACGTTGATGAGTTTTATGGTCTCGCACGATATGCAATGCGTGTACATACTGGAATGCTCCGACAAAAAGTCTCGCGCCCGTAACTACGCAATCGTAAAAGCGGTGGCGATACTGGGCACGTTACTTGTTCCGTTGCTTAGGGCTACACTCATGCAAAACGTAAGCGAGCGTTGGCACGTAGTATATTTGGTGCCGGCAATTATCGGTTTTGTAATGTCGTTATTCGCGCTGCTTTTTGCTAGGGAAACAAACGCATTTTTGACTAAAAGAATAGAGTATTTAAAAACGCCTATAGAAGAACGTGAACAACGCAGCAAGGAAGGACGCGAACAAAACGCACAAGGCGGAATTCTGACCGCTGTAAAATTCGCATTCAGACACAGACAATTGCGCTTTTTGATTATTGCTTGTTGCTGCTTTTATCTCGCTTCGTTAGGTACGGCAACGTACAGTACGGTCATGGCAAAGTCGGCGCTGATGACGGAAGAAGAAATAACTCTTGCTTTGTTTCTGTATCCCGTCGGCAACGCGCTGTTTACATTGATTTCCGGTTTTGTGTCGGATAAATTCGGACGTAAAGTAACTATAGTCGCAATGTCTTGTTCGGCGTTGACGTGTTATTTGCTGTTTATCTTTAGCGGTATGTTCAAGTGGACTCCGTATTTGACGGGTTTTGCTATCGGCGGATTTATGGGCAGTTACTGGGGCGCAGGCGATACCATCGGCGGAATTATGTTTTCCGAATCGACTCCTACAAACCTGCGTTCGTCGGTTACGGTAATCAATACGTTGCTTAACGGAGTTATGGGCGGACTTGCAACAGTTATTACTATGATACTGCTGCCTATCATTCCTGAACGCATGTTCGGCTATATGTATTTGGGCTTGACGGTTCCGGGGCTTGTAGGTGCAATTGTAATAATGTGGCTGTTTGTCGGCGAAACTCGCGGACTTGATCTTAAAACTGTAACCGGTACGGAATGGGATAAGCCTAAAAAGGTTAAAGAAGAACAACAGGATGGTGAATAAAATGAATAACAAACAATTTGAAATCGGCGTAAGCGAACAGCCGTTAGATATTATTAAGGAAACGTGCGGTTTTGCGGGCATTTTTAAGCAAATAGGTGTTATAGGGGATTCTTTGGCATCGGGCGAGTTTGAAAGTCACGATGAAAACGGAAATATAGTTTATACCGATATGTACGAGTACTCGTGGCCCGCCGTTTTAGAGCGCATTACTGGAACAAAATACAACAATTATTCCCGCGGCGGAATGACCGCGCGCGAGTATGTTCAAAGTTGGGCGGACACAAACGGATTTTGGCAATGGAATCAAGCGTATATTATTGCGTTAGGCAACAACGATTCGTTTGTGTTCGGGCATCCTTTGGGAAGTGTCAAGGACGTCAACGCCGATTGTCCGCAGGATAATGGCGATACGTTTTTCGGTAATATGGGCAAAATCGTTTCCAAACTTAAAACAATAGAGCCTAACGCGCGTATTTTTGTTGTAACTCCTCAACTGCGCGGTGAAGCGTGTGATAACGATATCCGTTATATCGCAAGCGAACTCGCCAAATTGTGCGATATGTTTGAGTTTACTTACTTGCTGGATATGACTGCGCATGCGCCCATATACGATGCAGAAATGCGTAAATCGTTCGGGTTGGGCTTTCATCCGAACCCGATGGGCTACTATGCATACGCGTTGATTGTGGGAAATTATATCGATTACATTATCAGAAGTAACCCGCAGGAATTTGCTACGATACCGTTTGTAGGTACGTTGCTCAAAAACAAAGATTACAAATAGAATAAAGTTTCACACACTCAATATTTTATCAATTAACTCTGACACAGATTTGACACAGCCTTCTGCATATTGCTTTACAGTAGCTGGAGAATGATGGAATGTATAACCATGCTTTGTTGCCCTTAACATATCAATGTCATTTTCAGCATCACCAATGGCGTAGACTTGTTCATGCATGAATCCAAGTTTCTGACAAAGGATGTTCATGGCGTTCCCCTTTGAACAGTCTCTACACGCCATGTCAACATCCTGGATATTTACAAAAGCTCTCACCTCCTGGTGATCTGACTTTTCCAGCCAGTCTGCAAAAGCTTTTGCAGATTTATTGTCTTTGAAATGGAATGACATTCCATAAAGTTTTTCCGTTTTTAATAAATCAATACTGCTAATAGGTGTTGTTGGCAGGTTGTACTGCTTTTTTTGATTGCATGAAAATACGTTGTCTTTCGTATGAACTGTTAATGGTATATCCGATGCATATTCGTTTATTATTTTTTTGATTGCTGTAAATGATACAGGTTCTTCATGCAGTATTTGTTGATGACTATCCGCGATAATACTCCCTGTACCGGCAATCATGTAATCAGGCAAAAGATATCCTTCCAACGGAGCAACTATCCATGGCAATGCTCTGCCGGAGTTAATTACGATCAGATTTCCTCTTTGCTGGAATTCCTTTATTGCATCTAAATCTGATTCCTTAAAATATGTTTTTCCATTATCAGAGAACAATATTGTTCCATCCATGTCTGTAAATAAAATATTTTTCTGTTTCATATTTTTTCCCTGCTAAATTGATTGTCTTGTTGCATTATCCTGGAAGCTAAAGTAATCAGGGCGATGGCGTGACTGGGTATATTCAAACATAACACTATCACTATTGTAAGTATGAGAGGTGACAACAGCCATACAGTTATAGTCTCCAAGATCCAAATATTTTTCATCAATTTCAGTCATCTTTTATACGGTCATGATACGTTTACTTGTGACAATGGAAACTCCAAGAGTATTTTCCAGATAATCGTAAATCGACTTTTCTGCAATCTCTATAGTTAGATCTTTAGCAACACTTTTCAAAAAATAATTATGGTTTAGAATAAGTGCTTTCCCATCTAAGTAATGAAGTCTCTGCAGATAATAAATCTCATCGCCAATATTAAAACCGGTTTTTGCAGCAATTTTTTTGTCTACTACCAATTCTGCAAAGTGAATTACTTTGGTTTTGGCTTTCTGGTTATTTCTCTTTGCAGATTCCGTAAACGTTTCAATTGAGCCGATGGTAAATGAGGTCTGTAATGCGGGCTGGAAGATAATTCGTACCCCTTTCCCCTGCATCGTCTGTACATATCCATCGGCTACCAGATCCCCGATGGCACGGCGAATGGTATTGCGTGAGCAGTCATATTCCTGCACCAGTGTATTTTCAGAGGGGAGAAGTTCCTGAAATTCATATTCTCCGGTCTCAATTTTTCTTTTCAAATCTTTATAAATTTCTGCATATTTTGCTTTCGGCATAAGTTCCTCCACTCATTCCTGCAATCATTGTTGGTGGTTTGATTTTGGGATTCAGAAACTGCATTGACAGCTTATATTTATTTGAAAACGGTACAAAGACGCTTTGTGATATCAGCCAGTTCTGGTCAGGAATTGACAGTTTCCTGTGGCTCATCGGAGAAGCGGTATTCCATATGTTGCCGGTTGGTATCTGCTGGTCTGTAACCAAGAAAATGGGTACAACACAGATGCTTGGTATCGTACTTGGACTTACACTTGTGTCTGGTCAGCTCTTAAATGCATATGCAGTGGCAGGCACAGCGGCAGCAGATATTCCAAAGTGGGATTTCGGTTTTGTACAGGTAAATATGATTGGTTATCAGGCTCAGGTCATTCCTGCAATTCTGGCAGCATTTACACTGGCATATCTTGAAAAATTCTTCAAGAAGATCTGTCCATCCGTAATTTCTATGATCGTGGTATCTTTCTGTAGCTTAGTACTCTCTGTTATGGCAGCACACTTTGTGCTTGGACCAATCGGATGGAAAATCGGCTCTGTCATTTCCTCCGTTGTATACGCAGGAATCACAGGACCACTGAAAATTGTATTCGGTGCAATCTTCGGTTTTGTGTATGCACCGCTTGTAATCACAGGACTTCATCATATGTCAAATGCAATCGGTGTTGGCGGTCTTCCGGGAATCCTTTCCATGCAGCCCCAATCTATGTTAACCTTTGCTATTTGTATGTTAATTGCCGTAGCAGTTCCATTTGTATTAACAGTTATGGTTGGTAAAACAAAACTTCAGCCAAAAGAAGTTAAATCGCAACAGTCAACTTACTTATGCAGGAGTCACGTCATGCATGTGGTTTAAAACTTGCAAACGGTGCACAGATCCTTTTACATATCGGAATTGATACTGTAGCCATGAAAGGTGACGGTTTTGAATACCTTGTAAAAGAAGGTCAGAAGGTATCTGCCGGAACACCCCTGATCAAATTTGATAAAAAGAAAATCAGTGAAGCAGGTTATGTTGATACGATCATTTGCGTTATTGCTGAGCCAGGTAATATGGAAAATATAGTATTTATGACAGGCATTTATGCAATTGAAAAAGAGACAACAGTAGCAAAGATAGAATAAGAGGAATTGTATGACAGATTTTAGAAAAAGTACTGTATATCAGATTTATCCCAGATCCTTTTATGATACCAACGGAGATGGCTTTGGGGATTTAAAGGGTGTGACGGCAAAGTTAGATTATATAAAAGAATTGGGCGTGGACTATATTTGGATGACTCCGTTTTTTGTGTCCCCCCAGTATGATAACGGTTATGATGTGGAGGATTACTATAACATTGATCCCCGTTACGGTACGATGGAAGATTTTGAAGAGCTTTCCAGAGAGGCACAGAAGCGTGGCATCAAACTGATGCTGGATATGGTATTTAACCATACCTCCAGCAATCATGAATGGTTCCAGAAAGCATTGGCCGGAGATGAAAAATATAAGAATTATTATATTTTCAAAAAAGGAAAAGAGGATGGCAGTGCACCCACAAACTGGGAAAGTAAGTTCGGAGGAAGTGCATGGGAATATGTGCCGGAAATGGATGAATACTATCTGCATTTATTCCATGTAAAACAGCCGGATCTGAACTGGGATAACCCCAAGGTGCGTAAAGAGGTTCAGAAGGTTGTACGTTTTTGGATGAGCAAAGGTGTCAAGGGTTTCCGATTTGATGTAGTGAATCTTATCAGCAAAGATAAATTCGAAGATGATTTCGAAGGGGATGGCCGTAGATTTTACACTGACGGACCAAACGTCCATCAGTACCTGAAAGAATTAAATGCGGAGTCATTCGGACAGGATGCAGAAATTATTACTGTCGGTGAAATGTCCAGCACATCTATGGAAAATTGTTTTGAATATGCAGGTGAAGACAGCCATGAGCTTTCCATGGTATTTATCTTCCATCATTTAAAGGTTGACTTTATGGGGAATGAAAAATGGGTGCTTGTACCAACAGATTTCCAGAAATTGAAAGATATTCTCTTTAGCTGGCAAATTGGAATGGCCAAGAATCATGCCTGGAATGCAGTGTTCTGGTGCAATCACGATCAGCCGCGTCCGGTTTCCAGATTTGGTGATGAAGGAAAATACTGGAAAAAGTCAGCTAAAATGCTTGCGACCATAATTCATGGACTTCGCGGTACTCCATATATTTACCAGGGTGAAGAGATTGGTATGACAAATACCGATTTCACTGACATCAGTCAATTTCGTGATGTAGAAAGTTTGAACCATTATGAAATCCTGCAACAGAAAGGTCTTTCTAAAGAAGATGCATTTCGTATTATCCAGATTCATTCCAGGGATAACGGAAGAACACCAATGCAGTGGAATGGTGAAAATTACGGTGGCTTTACCAAGGGAATGCCATGGATTGGTGTGAATGAAAATTATACCAAGATTAATGCACAGAGCCAGCTGCATGATGAAACATCCATTTTCAACTACTATAAAAAGCTCGTAGCTTTACGTAAAGAGCTGGATATCATTGCATATGGTGATATCAGGCCGTTAGATGTAAGACATCCATCCGTTATTGCATATGAAAGAATTTACGGAGAGGAAAAAATGCTGGTAGTCTGTAACTTCTATAAAACAGAAGTTGTATGGGATAGTGGAATGGATCTGAAGGGTTTCGAAACATTGCTGGGCAACTATTCTGAACAAAAAATAGAAGAGTCAAAGATTTCCTTAAAACCTTATGAAGCAATGATGCTTTACAGAAAGAGATAATATATGAATCTGTCCACTGATATCTTTGAAAAGAGTGTATGGATAATAATAGTAGCCTGCAGATTTTTGGCTGTTGGCTGTTAATGGTTATGTAATGCAAAGAAAACACGAGAGAAGAGGTCGTGGAGGCGGTAAAGGAGGCGGGAGCTCACGAGTTAATTGTGAACATGAAGGACGGATATGATATCTATATCGTAGGGCGGGGGATGAAGTTGCCCGGAGGACAGAAGCAGTGGCTCAGCATAGCATGTGTCTTCCGAGACATTACAATACCTCATGGGGCATTCGGATATATCAGTCACAATGAATGTGTACACGCATATCGGATTCGATGACGCTGAGGAAGAATTGAAGAGAATGGAAGAGTTTAGGAAAGCACAGGCGGAGGTTGATCAGAAGAAAGAGAAACCAATGTCGCAGAAGATGTTTAAGGTAATTTGATATGGAAGAAGAATGACGCTCTGGCTTAGGCTGGGGCGTTTTTTTTGTGGAAAAAACGATTATATAAGATTATAATATAATTAGGGGTTTGCTCGGTTATATAATTAAGGAGGGATTCAAGTACGGTTACATTTGTGAAGTCCTGATAATATAGCTCTATCTACAGCAGAAGAAGAGTCGTTATATTAATTCTTTAGTACATAATCAACAGTAGTACCTAAAACATTGCATACATTAACAAGTGTGGTAAGGGAGATTTTAACCTTACCATTTTCTATGTTACTAATATGGCTGGTATTCACTTTAACAGAAGATGCAACAAATTTCTGAGTAAAACCTTTGTGTGTTCGTATTTCTTTTAATTTCTTGCCAATAGAATCGAAATCAATATCCTTCATGAAATCACCTCAAATTATATGATATATAATTGTAATATTTTTATAGCTGTAGTATAATAATCCAAAGCTATAAAAAAGTTTAGATACAGAGTAAAAACAAGCAGAAAGGAGAGAAGATATGGGTTTATAGAAGCAATTATTTTGATAAAAATGATGCACATGATAACGACAATGGTTGGTATAAATGTATTAAGTGTGGACGTAGTTTCAGAAAAGGTGATATGGATATTGACCACATTATTCCACAGAAATATGGTGGAAGAGATTCCGTATTAAATTTACAATGTATTTGTAAGCATTGTAATCGTTCTAAGCAAGCTAGTTTAAGAGATACCCCAAAAGATTTGTTTGGAGCAACTAAAAGGGAAGTAAAAAGTTATTATAATAATTAAAACGTTTTTATAAAATTTGAATACCATATAAAAATACAGACCATTTAAAGAAAAAATGAATATTCATATAATTAAAAGGCAGTATAGCGAGATTATTTCCGTAAGGGAAAAGAAAGGAAGTATTATGAAAGAATTTTTTAGTATGGGAAAAACTATGAAAAAATTAATTTCTGTTGTAATGTCTCTGGCATTGTTGCTTACTTCAGCAGGAGTAGTTTTTTCAGGTAGTGATGTAAAGGGAGCAGCGGCAGAAGTTGTTTCATCAATGGATTATTATTCAACAAATGATGGACCAACAATTACACATTCAGGAGTTGGTACAGTCAGCTATGGATTTGTAATGCCAAAGTTTAACGGAAAAGCCAGTAGTGAACTTTCCATTGCAGATGTGGAAAAAGACATTCAGGTTTATGTTAAACAGGAAAACGGAACAAATGGTGAATGGAAGAAAATTGAAGATGTAAGTTACTTTAAGTGGAATGACACTTGGGCATGGGAATATCAGTCATGGGGTGGCTGGGTTTGCTGGATGAAACTTACAGAAACAACATATTTCCGTTTCCATGGAAAAACAAATAACATAAATCTTGATTACAAATTGGAACTTAACAAACTTTCAAAGTATAAGCTTACAAGTATTTCTACAACAGAAACAAATATTCAGGCAGATACAACAGGTGGTTCAGCTACACATTGGGGAGCATGGACATTTAATGGAGACAAGAGTATCAAGTATGAACAGATTCAGGATGATGTTAACATTACAGTAGACAACAATGACGGAAAAGGATTTGTTCAGTTTTTAGGCAATGCAGCATCAGGATTTCTGTGGGATCAGAACTTTGGATATTACTCAGATGGTGATGGTGGATATTGGTTTACAAATATCAGTTGGTCATTTACGTTAAGATTTGCATCAAAGTCAAATCCAAATGTACATCAGGATGTAAAAGTTACATATACAAAGCCAACCAGATCAAATTACAAAATCACAGCATATAATGGCACATCATACGATGCAAGCACAAGTGGTACAGCATCAGTTGGTATTCCACTTCCAAAAATTGGTGGAACAGAAGCTATAAAAGATGATTTGGATTTATTTAAATACGAAGTTAAGGTAGATGGAAAGTGGATTCCACTTACAGATGTTGCAGCCTGTGGATGGGTATATGAAGGAAGTGGTTACAACAAATATTCACTAAGCAGTCAGTGGGGTTATTTTGTTGATCATGTTTATGGACTTTGGCTCCAGCCTGTAAGACAGGATACAGAAATAAAAGTCACATATCCTATTGATGGTAAAAAAGGTGGAGATGCAAGCAATAACTATGTATTGTATACAATTAAAGGAAATACATCTTATAAGCCAACACTTCCGTCAGATATGTCAGATATTAAAGTAAATGACAATTCAAATGCATATACACCGGCAGGTTGGAAGATGATTTTCAATGATGAATTTGATGGTGCATCTCTTGACACAAGCAAGTGGTCATATGATGAAGGATTCTTACTTAAAGAAGACGATATTAACACAGCCGGTTGGGGAAATCAGGAACTTGAATACTACACAAGAGACAATGTATCAGTAAAAGATGGTGCATTAAATATTCTTATGAAAAAGCAGTCAAAGGTATTTACAGAAAAAGGTGATCCATCTAAGAAAGCAACTGCTCAGTATTCATCAGGAAAGATTACAACAAAAGATAAATTCTCAGTGAAATACGGACGAGTTGATTTCAGAGCAAAAATGCCTACAGGTACAGGCATATGGCCTGCTATGTGGATGCTTCCAAATGACTCACGTTATGGCTCATGGCCATTATCAGGTGAAATAGATGTATTTGAAGGACGTGGAAGAACACCAAATATGGTATTTGGTACATTGCATTATGGTGCACAGTGGCCAAATAATATTAATACATCAGATGCATTTAACATAACACGAGATGGTAATAAAAAGACAGGCATTGACGACTGGCATGTATACAGTGTTCAGTGGGATGCTGAAAATATTAAGATTTACTGTGATGGCAAATGCTATTTCAAATGTACATATGGTGAGTGGTATTCAGGCTCAGACAGAGGAAATGCATATGCACCGTTTGACCAGAGATTTTACCTTATTTTAAATCTTGCAGCAGGTGGAACATTTGACAGTGGTTATGTACCTGACAGCAGTTTTACATCAGGAACAATGTTAGTTGATTATGTTCGTGTTTACCAGCGTATGGTTAAGGCAGGAGAAGACGAGAAGGCAGACAAGAATGAAGGAGTTTCTACAAATGGAGCAAAGGATGGTCTTTATGGAGATTATAAGATTGGGAAAGGTGTAACGCCGGTTACTCCAGGAACAACAAATCCAAGTGAAACAAAACCTGAGGGAACAACAGCTTCAGGTGAAACAAAACCTGAAGGAACAACAGCCTCTCCAACAACAAAGAAAACACAGAAAAAGACTCCAAACAAAGCATTAAAAACAACAGTTGTAAAGAAAGCAACAAAGAAGAAAAATGCAAAGAAAATCATGCTTTCATTTAGAAAAGTTAAAGGTGCTAAAAGATATCAGGTACAGGTTTCTAAGAATAAAAAGTTTACATCAGTTATTGTAACAAAGACAGTAAAGAAATATAAAAAAGTAACAATTTCTAAAAAAGCATTTGAAAAGAGAAAGAAACTTTTTGTACGAGTTAGAGCCGTTGGCTGCAAGAAGTGGTCAAAACCTAAAAAAGTTAGAATTTTAAAGAAATAATAATTAAAAAATAAAGTAGACCGTTATATTATAAAAATTTCATTATAATGATGAAGTTTTGGCTCTTTGTCAAGAGCGGGGGTAAAAAGATTTTTTACACAGTTGTGAACCATTGTTCACAACTGTGTTTTCTCTTTTAAGGAAAGCCTTGATTTTATTGGGGTTCTTGGAGGGAAGCATAGAATTTACACCTTATTTATACCTTTGGAAGATTGGATCGGAATAATTAAAAAGTTGTCATAATTCAATTGGTCAAAAAATAATACTACACTCAAAATTAATTAAAAAATCAATCGTAAAAAAATACGATTGATTTTTTGCGCATTTTTGCATATAATATAATCATTATGGTTGGAAAGGGAACGATTACTATGCGTGAAACAAGAATATTAGAATTCAAGGAAACGATTACGAATACT
>ENA-OPXH01000960-OPXH01000960.1-human-gut-metagenome-genome-assembly--contig:-NODE-960-length-22192-cov-2.832181_pt1 | contig 22192 bp, 30 predicted proteins | sample MGYA00241521_ERZ502034 | MGnify/ENA primary metagenome ERZ502034 (study PRJEB25962, sample SAMEA2042103) | human gut metagenome | biome: human gut; feature: human-associated habitat; material: faeces... | reverse complement strand
AGTGATCAAGCTTCACAGTCCTTTTGTGTGCGATGATAGAGTCGTGTACAGAAGCCGTGAAATAAAAAGAGCGCCCATAAATGAGGCGGCAACCTCTAGGACGCATAGTTAAAAGATCAACTATATTGTATCAGAAAGGACAGGAAATGGAAAGTATTAAGATTAATAAACTGGAAATCGAAAATGTAAAACGGATCAAAGCCGTAAAGATTGAACCAACGGCAAGCGGACTGACAATCGTAGGTGGCAACAACAACCAGGGGAAGACTTCAGTGCTGGATTCCATCGCATGGGCTTTAGGAGGAGAAAAATATCGTCCTTCACAGCCGCAACGGGAAGGATCCACAATCCCTCCGACCTTACATATTGTACTAAATAATGGTCTGATCGTAGAAAGAAAAGGAAAAAACAGCTCCTTGAAAGTGACGGATCCAAGCGGACACAAGGGTGGTCAGCAGCTCCTGAATGAGTTTGTGGAACAGCTTGCTCTGGATCTCCCAAAGTTCATGGAGAGTTCTGGAAAGGAAAGGACCCAAATTCTTCTAAAGATTATCGGTGTTGGAGATCAGCTTGCAGTGTTGGATCAGCAGGAAAAAGAAATGTATAATAAACGGCTTACGATCGGTCAGATCGCAGACCAGAAAGAAAAGTTTGCAAAAGAGCAACCCTATTATCCTGATGCCCCGAAAGAACTGGTGTCTCCATCCGAACTGATCAGACAACAGCAGGAGATTCTTGCAAAAAATGGAGAGAACCAGAGAAAGCGAGACCAGGTTAAACAATATGAAGATTCTGTTTGTTTTCTCCAACAGTCTGTTGAAGGCATGAAGAAACAGCTTGCAGAAGAGGAAAAAAAGCTTCAGGAGGAAGTAGAAAACCTTCGGATTGCCCAAATGAATGCGCAGGATCTTCAAGATGAATCCACAGCGGAACTAGAAGCGTCTATTTCCAACATCGAAGAAATCAACCGGAAAGTGAGGGCAAACATGGACAAGGATAAGGCAGAAGAAGATGCCAAGGAGTACAGGGATCAATACAACGCACTGACTGTAGATATTAATAAAACTCGGAATGCGAAAACAGATCTTCTTCAGTCCACGGAACTGCCCCTTCCAGAGCTGTCCGTGAAAGAGGGAGAACTGATCTATAAGGGACAGCAGTGGGATAATATGTCCGGATCAGACCGACTGAAAGTATCTACTGCGATCGTCAGGAAACTAAACCCGAAGTGCGGTTTTGTCCTTTTGGACAAGCTGGAACAGATGGATATTCAGACGCTGAACGAGTTTGGAGAGTGGTTAGAACAGGAAGGGCTCCAGGCGATTGCTACCCGAGTCAGTACCGGGGATGAGTGTAGCATCATTATCGAGGATGGATATGTAAAAGAACCTGAGTCAATGCCGCAGCCCAAAACATGGAAGGAGGGTACTTTCTAAATGAAGATAACCAGAGGAAAGATAAAAAAAGCAAAGAAGGTTGTAGTTTACGGACCCGAGGGAATTGGAAAATCCACGTTTGCATCCAAGTTCCCAGATCCACTCTTTATTGATACAGAAGGCAGTACCAATGACATGGATGTGGCACGGCTTCCGCGTCCGACAAGCTGGACAATGCTTTTTGAGGAAATTGATTATATAAAGAAAACTCCGGGAGTGTGCAAAACTCTTGTGATTGATACGATTGACTGGGCAGAGCAGCTTTGTGTAGACCATATTTGTGCAAAGCATAACAAGTCGGGAATTGAGGATTTTGGATACGGGAATGGATACGTTTATACCAAAGAGGAATTTGGACGTTTTCTGAACCGTCTGACAGATGTGATCGAAGCAGGAGTCAATGTTGTTCTTACAGCCCATGCCCAACTCCGTAAATTTGAACAGCCGGATGAAATGGGAACCTATGACCGCTGGGAGTTAAAACTGGGAAAGAAAACCCAGTCACAGACAAGTCCTCTTGTAAAAGAGTGGGCAGACATGCTTTTGTTCTGTAACTATAAGACCCATACCGTGGCGGTAGATGATAAGGGGAAAAAACATAAAGCTATGGGCGGTAAACGCGTGATGTACACATCCCATCACCCCTGCTGGGATGCGAAGAATCGGTATGGGCTTCCAGAAGAATGCGAGTTTGATTACGGTGTTATTTCTGGCATTATCGAATCAGAAAGTGAAAAGCACTCTGCAAGTGAACAACCTTCACAGCCAAAGGCGGAAGAAAAGAAGACGCCGGAATTTATGAAAGTTCCTGAAGGAACCCCAGAACAGATGGAGTTTGATACAAGACCCTCCGTTGGAAAAACTGAGGAAAAGCCTTCGCATACTGAACCGGAGAAGCCAATCCCTAAAAGCAGCGCATTCCATGTGGATGAGCGGATACCAAAAGTTCTCAGAGACCTGATGGAAGAGAAGCTGGTATCAGAAGAAGAGATCCAGGCGGTCGTGGCAGACCGAGGATACTACCCCAGGTCAACCCCGATCTTGAATTATGACCCAGATTTTGTCTCCGGCGTGCTTGTCGGGGCATGGGGGCAGGTGTATGGCATGATTGAAAAACTACGGGAAAACTATGAAATCCCGTTTGATGAAGATAAGAAATAGGAGGATATTTTTTAATGAGCGAAATAAACAGAGAATTAAACTGGGATGATGAGATTGAGAAAGACAGTAGTTTTGTAGAGCTTCCCGAAGGTGATTATGATTTTGTGATCGATCATTTTGAACGTGCAAGACATGCAGGAAGTGAAAAAATCCCGCCTTGCAACAAAGCACTTGTGTTTTTCAAGGTCACAGCTCCGGATGGACGCGAAGCAACAATCCAGGAGGGATACATCTTGTATTCCACTCTTGAATGGAAACTGTCAGAGCTGTTCTGCGGCGTTGGGCTGAAAAAGAATGGGGAGAGGCTGAAAATGAACTGGGCAGCACTTCCCGGACTGAAAGGACGCGCACAGATTTCTCTCGATGCGGATCCGAAAGATTCGAGTAAGAAGTATAACCATATTAAAAAAATTTATCCCTTTGAGGAAAAGAAGTTTGAGGCAGGGAAGTTTTAATGGAACTGAGACCATATCAGAAAGAAGCAAAAGAAGCGGTATTTGAGCAGTGGGGGAATGGAACCAGAAAGACCCTTCTGGTCCTTCCGACCGGCTGCGGGAAGACGATAGTATTCGCCAAAATCACAGAGGAATGCGTGAGCCATGGCGACAGGGTATTGATTCTGGCGCACCGCGGGGAACTTCTGGAGCAGGCTGCAGATAAAATCGCGAAGGCAACCGGGTTGAAATGCGCTACCGAGAAAGCTGAAGAGTCCAGCCTGGGAAGCTGGTACCGAATCACAGTCGGATCAGTGCAGAGCCTTATGAGAACAACTAGGCTGAGCCGGTTCCCGGAAGACTATTTTAATACGATCATTATCGATGAGGCACATCACTGCATTTCGGACAGTTATCAGCGGATATTGAAATATTTCCCTGATGCGAAAGTGCTGGGAGTTACAGCGACGCCGGACCGCGGAGATATGAAGAACTTGGGGCAGGTATTTGAATCCCTGGCTTATGAATACACATTGCCGAAAGCAATCAAAGAGGGATATTTGTCGCCGATCAAAGCGGTGACGATCCCGCTTCAAGTAGATCTGACAGGTGTGGGTGTGCAGTCTGGAGATTTTAAGGCAGGGGATCTGGGAACCGCTCTTGATCCGTATCTTCATCAGATTGCAAACGAGATGGTGAGATATTGCAGGGATCGTAAGACAGTTGTCTTTCTGCCATTAGTTAAGACAAGTAAAAAGTTCCGCGATATTTTGATAGCAAATGGATTCCGTGCAGCGGAAGTGAGCGGAGAGAGTCAGGACCGTGCAGAGATCCTGGAAGACTATGCATCCGGAAAATATAATGTCCTGTGCAACTCCATGCTTCTGACGGAAGGATGGGACTGCCCGGATGTGGATTGCATCGTAGTGCTACGTCCGACAAAAGTGCGGAGCTTGTACTGTCAGATGGTAGGGCGTGGTACCAGGCTTGCACCAGGGAAAGACCACCTTCTTCTTCTGGATTTCTTGTGGCATACTGAGCGGCATGAGCTTTGCCATCCGGCGCATTTGATCTGTGAGAGCGAGGAAGTAGCGCAGAAAATGACAGAGAACCTGGAGAAAGATGCAGGATGTCCTGTTGATATAGAAGAAGCTGAAAAGAATGCGTCTGAAGATGTAGTAGCACAGAGAGAGGAAGCACTGGCACAGAAGCTGGCGGAGATGAAGCGTAGAAAGCGCAAGTTGGTAGATCCGCTGCAGTTTGAGATGAGCATCCAGGCAGAGGATCTTGCCGGATATGTTCCGGCGTTTGGATGGGAAATGGCACCGCCTTCCGATAAGCAGAAGAAAACACTGGAGAAGCTGGGGATTATGCCGGATGAGATCGATAATGCAGGAAAAGCATCGAAGCTGTTGGAACGGCTGGACAAGCGCCGACAGGAAGGTCTTACAACGCCAAAGCAGATACGCTTCTTGGAGGAGAGAGGATTCCGTCATGTTGGAACCTGGCAGTTTGATACTGCAAAGAAGCTGATTGACCGGATCGCGGGGAATGGATGGAGAATCCCGCATGATATTACCCCGTCAGAATATAAAGGAGCATGACAATGGAACAAAGGGCAGATCTTTTAGAAATACTGGACAGTATCCATCCCGCAGATCTGGATTATCAGGAATGGGTCAATGTGGGAATGGCACTAAAACATGAAGGATATACAGCAGCAGATTGGGAACGGTGGAGTCAGGGAGATCCTGCCCGATACCATTCCGGGGAATGCTTCCGGAAATGGGGGAGTTTCCATGGATCGTCAGAACCAGTTACTGCAGGAACGATCGTACAGCTTGCAATAGACCACGGATGGAAGCTAGAACGTGATCCGGGGCGTGAGTTGAACTGGGATGATGAGATCAGTCGCGAAGGCGTCGTGGTAGACAGCGACTGGCTGGAGGGAAAAGAAATACATGAGCCAGCTCATTGGAATCCTGCGCAGGAGCTAATTAAGTATCTTGAGACCCTGTTTGAGGCAGGGGAGCATGTCGGATATGTGACGCAGAGCTGGGAAAAGACAGACGAAAAGGGTACCCGGTGGCTTCCGTCCCGTGGAAACTGGGATCGAACAGCTGGTCAGCTGGTCCAGGAACTGAATAGATGTAATGGGGATATTGGTGCGGTAGTTGGAGACTATAATCCGGATGCAGGAGCGTGGATCCGGTTCAATCCGCTGAACGGGAAGGACTGCACGAATGAGAACGTGACAGACTTCCGGTATGCGCTGGTGGAGTCGGATGATATGGAACTGGAAAAGCAGAATGCATTGATCAGAGAACTGGAGCTTCCGGTCGCAGCGCTGGTATTCTCCGGGAAAAAGAGTCTCCATGCAATCGTTAGGATAGAGGCAGCGGATATGAGGGAATACAAGAAACGAGTAGAGTATCTATATAGTATCTGTAAAAAGAATGGCTTAAAGTTGGATACCCAGAACAAGAACCCATCCAGGCTATCCCGGATGCCGGGAGTGACCCGGAATGGAAAGAAGCAGTTCCTGGTAGATACAAATATCGGGAAAGAGTCCTGGGAGGAATGGGTGGAGTGGATCGAAAGTGTAAATGATGATCTACCGGATCCTGAATCTCTTGAGGCTGTATGGGAGAATCTTCCAAAGCTTTCAGAATGTTTAATCGACGGAGTACTTAGGAAAGGGCATAAGATGTTGATTGCCGGTCCATCGAAAGCCGGTAAGTCTTTTCTGCAGATTGAATTGTGTATATCTATCGCAGAAGGGAAACCATGGCTAGGCTGGAAATGTGCCAGAGGGCGTGTGATGTATGTGAATCTGGAGCTGGATCGGGCAAGCTGTCTGCACCGCTTCCGGGACGTATATGATGCTCTTGGATGGAAGCCGGAGCACTTGGACAACATTGATATCTGGAATCTAAGAGGAAAATCAGTCCCCATGGATAAGCTGGCTCCGAAACTGATTCGAAGAGCAGCAAAGAAAGATTATGTGGCAATTATCATTGATCCAATCTATAAGGTGATTACCGGAGATGAGAACAGTGCTGATCAAATGGCGAATTTCTGTAATCAGTTTGATAAGGTGTGTACAGAGTTGGGGTGTGCAGTGATTTACTGCCACCATCACAGTAAAGGAAGCCAGGGCGGCAAGAAGTCCATGGACCGTGCCAGCGGATCCGGTGTATTTGCCCGGGATCCGGATGCCCTTTTGGATCTGATTGAACTGGAAACCACGGATGCTCTTATGAAGCAGGAAGAGAATAAGGCAATTTGCCAAGTATGTATAGAGTGGCTGAATCACTATGATGGACTGATAGACGGTGTATCTCAGGATGATATGTGCAGCAGTGTACAGATGCTGGATTACTGCCGTGAAAAGTTGAAATCTCTTGATTTTAAGGCGCTGAATGTGGAAGTGCAGAAAGCTGTGGACAGAGTTAAAACAAGGACTGCATGGCGTATTGAGGGGACACTGAGAGAGTTTCCGAGGTTTCAGCCGGTGAACCTGTGGTTTGATTATCCAATCCACAAAGGTGATGAGTCTGGGGCACTGAAAGATATTCAGCCGGAGGACGAGCGTCCGGCATGGCAGAAAGGCAGTGTGAACAACAAGAAGAGTGCACAGAGCCGGAAAGAGGATCGGAAAAGGGCGCTTCAAGAAGCTGTGGAGGGATGCAATTTTGGTGAGGTACCGACAGTAAAGGCTGTATCTGAATACCTCGGAATTTCTGAACGGACAGTCCGGGATCGCATCAAAGAGCATGGAGGATATACAATCAAAGATGGTGAGGTACATAAAAAAGTAAAAAAGAAGAGTGCGGGGAAGACTGAAAGTCCAGACATCCCCGCCGGAGAATAGATTGCGGGAAAGCCTTAAAAATAGACATCCCCGCAACGGTATGAAATGACGGGAAAGACTGAATTTAAGGCATCCCCGCAATGAGACTAAGAATGCGGGGAAGACTAAAAACAAGACATCCCCGCGGTGGCGGGGAAGACTACCCCCTAAAGGGGGTAAAATAAAATCCCCGCACTGGGTTACGGGGGTAGGAGAGGGACGGGCCTAAGGCTGCCCGGCCCCGTCTCCCTTCCCCCTCCCCGTAACTAGGGCGTACAGAAAAAAGAAAGATGATTTCGCATGTTAAAGAGGTGAAGTGAATGGAATTTTTTATGACAATGGTTCCGCCGACTATTACGCACCAGGAAAAGAAGGTGTGTGTGGTGGCTGGAAAACCCAAATTTTACGAACCACAGGAGTTAAAGACAGCCAGGGCAAAATTAGAAGCGCACCTGGCGCAGCACAAGCCGAACCAGAAATATACGGGACCTGTGGAGCTAGTCTCAACTTGGTGTTTCTCACGGGGAAGTCACAAGGACGGAGAGTACCGGATCACAAAGCCGGATACGGATAACCTTCAAAAGCTTCTGAAAGATTGTATGACAGCAGTGGGATTCTGGAAAGATGATGCTATAGTCTGTCGTGAGATCGTGGAAAAGTTCTGGGCAGAAGTGCCGGGAATTTATATCCGGGTAACAGCGTTATGATGGCTGTCAGGACAGTTTTCAATCTCTTTAGTGACTGTTGGCATCTGTACCGGAAATACATCGTGAAAGCATTAAACGAGGATGATCTGGATGGATTCATCCAGGAATCAGGAGATCTCTTCCAGAAGTACGGACAAGATTCTCAGGATCCTTTTGTAAAAGATCTGTTACTGGCTGTGATAAATGAGATTGAGAGAGTTGAGAGAGGAAGAAATATAAGTGATAAAGAAAAAGAGCATAAACCCTGCATTGGCAAGGATAACGCAGATTCGGAAGGACAACATGCTGATCAGCGCAGCTGGGAAAGCGAATCTAATCATATCGCTGATGGTGTTGCATGATAAGTTTGGATATGGCGAGAAAAGGCTGAACAAGTTTATTGATGAGTACCATAAACAGCTTGAAGCGTACAACGATGGTTACGTTGAAAGCGTAGAGGATTTTAAAACCGTGCTGAGGAAAGAGTGTGGAATCGAATTGAAATAACTAAGAAAGGAGCCAGCCTCCGGCCGGGGCAAGGGTATACCGGGCTTCTTGAAAAGATGAGAATAGGGTTACATGATGCAGAAAAGGAACATTTCAAACATAAGATTTTCCCGAATCTGGCACTGATGAAAATATCTGCATATCACAAAAAAGCTGGAGATTATGTGGAATGGTGGAATCCGCTGTATAGATATGACCGGATATATAGCAGTAAGGTGTTTGATTTCACTCCGACTGACCCGTATCTGCCAGAGGATGCGGTCCGCGGAGGGACGGGATACAGAGATATCCCAATAGATAGGACACTGCCGGGTAAAGTTGACGGGATGTTCCCTGATTACAGCATATATCCAGAGTGCGATTACGCGATCGGATACCTTACCCGCGGATGCCCGAATCACTGCCGGTGGTGTGTGGTCCCACGGAAAGAAGGGAATATCAGACCGTATAGGAAATGGCAGGAGATTGTTAGGCGTGACACGGACAAGCTGATTCTGATGGATAACAATATCCTTGCCTGCGACTACGGGATACAGCAGCTGGAGAGCCTGATCGGGGCTGGGTATCGGATTGATCTGAACCAGGGAATGGATGCAAGGCTGGTGAATCGAGAGATAGCGAATATCCTTTCAAAGCTGTCATGGATACGGCACATCAGATTTTCGTGCGACCAGAAGAGCCAGATCGAACCGATACAGCGAACCATAGAGCTATTGCAGGAACAGGGAATCAGACCGTACAGGGTGTTTCTATATTTGCTGGTTACTGATGATATTAAGGATGCGGCGGAGCGTGTAGAGACCCTGAAGAAGTATAAGGGGATCAACCTGTATGCTCAGCCTGAGAGAAACGAGAGACTCGGTGTAATTCCGAATAAGATGCAGCTCGAATTTGCACAGAGGTACATCTATGGAGGGAGCTACCGGACGGAGACATGGGAAGAGTATTGCAGGAGAAAGCAATTTGTACATTGATACAAGAACACGCAACGGGAAATAGAAGATTTTTGGAACAACAAGTAATTAAAACTAGGAGAGTGGAAGTTGAACAACACAAATGAACCAAGTGCTGCCGCGCTGATCCGAGCGCAGGGGCAGCAGATCCGGCGGGAGACAGCGTGGGAATATTTACAGAGACGATGTGGATTAAGGGGTGATGCGGGTGGAGATAACAAAGGAGCTGCTCCAGGGATACCGGAGTAAAAAGGATGAGATCCTGGAGCTGGATTACATACTCAAAAACCGATGGAGAGATGAGGGGTTGATCGGGAATGACGTAATCTTTGATTACAGCAAGGGATACCCCATGCCACAGGGCGTGGTAGGATTTGACAAGGAGAAGTATGATCGCCTTCAGTGTCGGGATCAGCGACGGAAGGAGCAGCTGGAGCAGGAATGTGTGGAGATAGAGGAATGGGTGGAAGCGATAACTGATAGCATTACAAGGCGGATCTTCAGGATGTGCTTCGTCGAGGGGAGAAAACAGAAGGCGGTTGCGAAAGCGGTACATTTAGATCAGAGCCGTGTGAGCAGAAGAATTGATGATTATTTAGAAAACGCATAGCACGCATAAAAAGCATATGTATAATAATACTAGAGCCAAAAGGCAAAGCGCCTGCGGCTCTTCCCCCTACTCTTGCATAAACCAAGTAAAGACGTCCTGCATTTGCGGGGCGTTTTTTGATTTAAAGAAATGCGTATAAAATGCGTATTTACTATTGACAATGGATATATTTATGCGTATAATATACGTATAAAGAGAAAGGAGCTTGCTTAATGAAACGTAGAGAATTAGTTAAGTTGCTTGAAGATAACGGGTGGTATATAAAGAGAAATGGTGGAAACCATGACATATATACGGATGGTCATAGGAGCGAACCCATTCCGAGACATCCAGATATCAACGAGAGACTTGCAAGAAACATTATTAAGAAGTTGGGACTGAAATAGTCCCACTTTCTTGAAGTTTTATTAAGTGAGAACGCGTTTATATGTGTGGAGGAGGAATCACAATGAAAGAAGGAAGAAGGGCATATCCTGTTGTAATATCGAAAGAAGATGATGGATTTTTCTATGTGGAGATCCCGGATTTTGATATTGCGACACAGGGAATGGATATTGCAGACGCAATGGAAATGGCAAGGGATGCAATCGGTCTCATGGGAATAGACTTGATGGATGAAGGAAAAGTACTTCCGGAACCCAATATTGCAGGAATTAATGCGGCAAAAGAAGATATTGTAACATTAGTTGATGTTGATTTTGTGGAATACAGAAGAAAGGTGGATAACAAAGCGGTAAAGAAAAATTGTACGATTCCATACTGGATGAATGTAGAAGCAGAAAAAGCTGGAATCAACTATTCAAAATTGCTTCAGGATGCGATTATGAGCGTTCTTGGAATAACAAAAAGTGCTAACTAATTCTCTAGTTATATAAATTGTGAATAGCACCCTTCGGGGTGCTTTTCTCATACATAATTCCATTTCCTGTGCACATACTATCCCCGAGGTGATGGTATGAACAAAAAGCAGCAGGAGCAGGAAAACAGACAGAAGAACTTGAATAAGTTCAACAGCATAACGGAAAAGGTAAAACCGGAGAATCAGAACCAGACACACAATGTCCGGTCTGAAGCGGTGGAGCCGAAGAACAGACAGGTATAAGGCATCCGAAAGGGTGCTTTTCTAATGCAAAATTTTAAGTAGAGGAAGGTGGTGACGTGGCGAATTATGAAAACATAAAAGATAAAGGATTTGATCATCGAACAACGGACGAACTACGGATTATTACATCAAAAGGAGGTAAAGCAAGCGGAGAAGCGAGGCGTCGGAAAGCAGATTTCCGGAAGACGCTGAACATGCTGCTTACTGCTGAAATAGATAGCCGGTTCTAGAGGCACTTGGTGTTGAGTGTACTTTAGAGTCAGCTCTTTTGATGGCGCAGATTAAAGAGGCGTTGGCTGGAGATACGAAGGCAGCCACCTTTGTTGCAAAATACTCTGGCCAGTCTTCTGAACCTGACGAGAACCGGTTGAACCGTGAAGCAGATACAGAGCTTAAGAAAGCACGCAAGCAGGCGGTTACTGGTGAAAATGAAACGGAAGAGGCTCTTGATAAACTGGATCAGATACTAAAAGAGGTGCGTGATAATGCAGTTAAGCAAGAAACAGAATGAGTATATTGTGAATGCGACGCATCGTTGGAATATTAAATCCGGAGCTGTGCGATCCGGAAAGTCTTATGTCGACACTGCGTTTGTGATTCCTTTCCGGATCAGAGAGCGTGCAGGCAAGCCAGGATTAAATGTGATTCTTGGCGTATCGAAAGAGTCTATCGAACGAAATGTTTTGCAGCCGATGCGAGAGATTTACACAGACAAGTTGATCGGAACGATTAACAACCGGAATGTAGCGCGGATCTGTGGAGAGGATGTTTACTGTCTAGGAGCAGAGAAAATTAGTCAGGTGGCAAAGATTCAAGGGGCATCCATTAAGTACTGCTACGGAGACGAGGTGGCAAAGTGGAACAAGGAAGTGTTCCAAATGTTGAAATCTCGTCTTGATAAACCATATTCCTGTTTTGATGGATCATGTAACCCGGAGCATCCTACACACTGGCTAAAAGAGTTTCTGGATAACATAGAGCTGGATATTTATTTGCAGAGATACACCATTTTTGACAATCCTTTCTTGCCAGAAGAATTTGTGCAGCAGCTCTGCAAAGAATACGAGGGTACAATCTATTATGATCGGCTTATACTAGGAATGTGGAAACGTGCAGAGGGGGCAATCTATAAGCGTTTTGCGGATAATCCGGATGCATACCGATGTGAAGTTGTGGAAGAGCTGAATCCGGATGCAGAAGTGAAGCAGTTCAGGAAGGAAGATATCACATCAATAGAGATTGGTTTAGACTTCGGTGGAAATCAGTCCGGTCATTCTTTTGTTGCCAGAGGATATACAGACAATTACAGAGATGTAATTGCACTAAAATCCCGTAGAATCATGGCAAAGGATGAAAATGAGGATATAGACAGCAATATGCTGGACAAGATGTTTTGCGACTTTGTTGGAGAAGTGATTGAAGAATATGGGGTTGTTATCCGACACGGAGATTATGTGGAATATTGCAATGTGGAAACCGTTTATTATGATAATGCGGAGACGGTTCTTGGAAATTCTATTCGGAACGCAGTGGAGAAACAGTATCCTTGGATATCGGTTCGTAAGGCAAAAAAAGCAACGATAAATGACAGAATCAGATGTACCGTCAAGCTCATGGGAGCAGGGCGGTTTTTTATTACAAAAGACTGCGAAAGCTTGAAGACGGCATTTTCGGATGCAGTTTGGAATAAGGATGTGAAAGATAAGGATGATCGCCTGGATGATGGCAGCACAGATATCGACAGTTTGGATGCGTTTGAATACACGATCGAGCGTGATATGAAATACCTGATTGAAGAGGTGGAAGATGTTTGAGGGATTAAAAAGATTTTGGAAAGGATTTATGCGTATGTTTGGATATACGACATTAAAACAGATCGTTGGTAAGGATATTACTCTTTCTGGCAGTATGATCGATGCGATAAACGAATGGAAGCAGATGCTGAATGGACAGGCGGATTGGATCACTGACAGCATTGTATCTTTGGGGATAGAAGAAGGCATTTGTCGTGAATTTGCCGATTGCGTTCTGGTGGAAATGGAAACCAGCGTGAGTAATGAGCGTCTGGATAAGATATATCAAAAAAATATCGCAAGGTTGAATGAAAATTTACAGGAAGGACTTGCGCTCGGTTCGTTTGTCTTGAAACCACTTGGAGGGGCTACGGCGGAATTTATTCCAGCGGATAAGATTATTCCGATTAGCTTTGGGGATGATGGAAAGCCGAATGACATCGCATTTTTAACTGTAAAAAAGGTTGGAGATGCAGATTATTTCACAAGATTTGAACGGCATTATTTTGTGAACGGAAATTTAACTATAGAGAACCGATGCTTTCACTCCCAGACAGCGGATGATATTGGACTTCCGTGCAACTTAGAAGCAGTGGAAGAGTGGGGGGATATTGAGCCCGGTCCGGTTACATATCCGGGTATGAAACGGATGGATTTTGGATATTATCGGAATCCGATTAAAAATAAAGTTGATGGTTCGGCATGCGGTGTCTCTGTATACGATTCGGCAACAGATCTAATTAAAAAGGCGGACATCCAGGGGGCAAGGCTTGACTGGGAGTATGAATCTGGGGAACGCGCCATCCATGTGGATAACAAAGCATTGAAACAGGATAAATCAACCGGAAGATTTGGAATGGCAAGGCTTAATAAAAGGCTTTACCGAGGTTTGAATTTGGAAGCAGGGAAAGATCAGGAGCTTCTGAAAGAGTATTCTCCGGAAATGCGAGACGAAGCCTTTAAGCGTGGACTTGAAGAGTATAAGCGAGAAATTGAATTTTCTGTTGGCTTGGCTTACGGAGATTTATCGGATGTGCAGGAAGTCGCTAAGACAGCAACAGAGATAAAAGTATCAAAGAACCGGAAGTATAACCGGGTAACGGCAATTCAGAACAATCTGTATGATTGTTTGGAAGATTTCGCCGCAGGACTTGCCTTTTACAACAGCATGTTGAATTCCGGGTATGAGTTTTCCTGTAAATTCAACGATTCTATTTTGACAGATGAAGAGACAGAAAGAAAGCAGGATATGGCAGATGTGGCGGCAGGCTTTATGCATCACTGGGAATATCGTATGAAATGGTACGGTGAAGATGAAGAGACTGCAAAGGCAAATGTTCCGGAGCAGAATCAAGTTATGGAGTAGGTGATCTGATTGAGAGAAGACTACAAGAAACAGTTGTCCCGTCAGATCGAGAAACACTTCTCTGATCTAGAAATTCGGATCATGGAAGATATCGTTCGCCGGATCCGAAAGACGGGAAAAATAACGAGCACTGCTGACTGGCAGATAAACAGATTGCGGATTCTGGGATATTCTTCTGAGGACATTGAGCAGATGTTGAAAGAAACACTGAATAAATCTTATCCGGAGATGTTTGAGCTATATGACAAGGTAATAGACTGGGAATATGTTCGGAATAAGGAAGTATACGAACAGGTTAATGCAGAATTTATTCCTTACGAAGAGAATGAGGAGTTGCAGCAGATTACAGAAGCTCTTATTCGGCAGAGCGGAGATGATCTGCAGAATATTACAAAGTCTTTGGGGTTCTATCTTGATTACGGTACCGGAGAGAAAGTTCTTACTCCACTGGCGCAGGTGTATCAGAAATATCTTGATGCTGCTTGTATGGATATTGTTTCGGGAGCATTTGACTATAATACAGTCATAAGAAGGGTAGTAACGCAGATGACCAATAGCGGACTACGGCAGATCGATTATGCATCCGGAAGAGCAAACCGAATCGATGTGGCAGCTCGTAGAGCCGTTATGACTGGGGTATCGCAACTGTCAGGAAAGATATCTGAAATGAACGCTGAAAAGCTCGGAACGGAGCATTTCGAGGTGGAATGGCACGCCGGAGCTCGTCCAACTCATGCGGTGTGGCAGGGCAGAGTATATAGCAAAGAAGAACTTACGACGGTGTGTGGTCTTGGAACTGTGACCGGGCTACTCGGTGTGAATTGTTATCATATGTATTATCCTTTTGTTCCCGGCATTTCTGTTCGGAACTGGACGGATGAATGGCTGGAAGAGCAGAATCGCAAGGAAAACACGCCGAAGAGCTTTAACGGCAAAGAATATACTCTGTATGAAGCAAAGCAACGTCAGAGACAGATGGAGACCTGTATGCGGGCGCAGCGTGAAAAGGTTGAGCTATTGAAGAAGGGTGACGCTGATCCGGATGATGTGACGCTTGCAAGGGCGAAATATCAAGGGCAGTTGAATGAATATAGCCGGTTCTGTAAAAAGATGGGGCTGACAGAAGAAAGAGAACGCATCTATTATGATATGCGCGGAAGAGTAGCTACAAATTCTAAGAGGCAGAATGCCCGATATACTGCAGATATGATTCGGAATGCAGATAGAGATTCAAAGCAGTATTATCGGTACAAAAACATACTTGGAGATGATGCTGGAAACCTTGCTGATTTCCGGCAGATGAAGTATAATGAACCTAAAGAGTTTAATTTGTTGACAGATTATAAAAATTCTGTTGCAAACGGAATGATATCCCCATTATCCGGATTTAAAAACTACAAAAAATTGCATGACAGAATAGAAAAAGAGCTTGTTGGCATGAAGACATCCAATGGGATAAAGATTTCAGGACAGAGCAAACATTTTATAGAACGTGTCATAGGTACAAAAGAAGACCCGAAGACCGAGAGACCAAGAAGTGGAGTTGATATTGAGGATATATGGTATGCACTTTTGTACGGGGAAGTCAGAACAAGAAAGAGAGATCCTGACAGTGTTAAATTTGTTACAGATAGGTGCATTGTATCGGTAAATCCCAATACAGGAATTTTAATTCAGTGTAATCCGCAGTAGGAGGCGATGATATGATCATAAAATTAAATAATGAGATGTCGAAACTTCTCTTAGAAGAAGTTGAAGATGCACAATCTTTGATTTTAAGCCAAAGGAAAATAGATTCTGATGCAAAAGAGTTAGAAGTGTCCGATATAAAAGAACTGCAACTTTTAGTAAACGATGAAATTGTATATAGAGGTTTAGATCATCAAGAAACTGTTAATAATTTAGGTAAGAAGTTGTATAGACTGTATGATGAAATTCTTCATCAGAGACATTCTAGTAATTAATACCATTCATTCTTCGGAGTGAGTGGTATTTTTATACCCATTTTTAAGAAAGGAGGATTGTCATGAAACTTTTTGAACAGGATGTAGGAAAGGTATGGTGATCCAATTATCTCCCGCTGAGACGCAGGGTGAAGCGTCTTATTTTTATGCCCTGCCATATGGCTATAAACTGGGCAGCTACCCGGCCTGAGGTCTAGCAGACTATATCCCTTACCGCTGAAAGAGCGGTCAATAAAATATTTCAGGAAGAAAGGAAAAGTAACTATGAAAAATATTTATGAGATTCTTGAAGACTTTGGATTGGAGATTCCGGCGGAGAAAAAAACAGATTTTGAAAAGGCGTGGAAAGAAAACTATCGTACCAAATCGGAGTATGATATCGCGGTGACAAAGAGAGATGAGTATAAGAGTTCTCTCGATACGGTAAGTGAGCAGCTGAAAGCGTTTGATGGTGTTGATGTGGCTGATCTGAACGGACAGATCAAGAAGCTTAAGGACGATTTGAAGGCTAAAGATGGTGAATACGCTGCAAAAGAAGCAGATCGAATCTTTTCTGACACGCTTAAGGAAGCTATTAAGACCGCCGGAGGACGTAACGAAAAAGCAGTCATGGCTATGCTTGATATGGACGCATTGAAAGCATCAAAAAACCAGTCTGAGGACATTAAGAAGGCATTGGAAGCCGTGAAGGAGTCCGATGCTTATTTGTTTGGTTCTGACGAACCATTTATGAACGCAGTCGGAGCAACCGGAGGCAGTGCTGATGTTGGCGGAGATAATCTGTCAGCAATCAGAGCAGCTATGGGACTTCCGACAAACAAATAATTTTTATTTTTAGAAAGAGAGAGGTAAAAAGATATGGCAAATACGATTGCATTAAGAAAAGCGTATGCTACTATGCTTGATGAAGTTTATAAACTGGCATCTCTTACAGCCGTTTTGGACGGACCGAACGAACTTGTAAAAGAGGGTGCGAACGCAAATGAAATTTTGATTCCGAAAATGACGATGTCCGGTCTTGCAAATTACAATAAGCAGACAGGATATGTTGCAGGTGACGTCACGCTTGAGTACGAGACTAAGAAGTGTACTTATGATCGTGGCCGTATGTTTACTGTAGATGCGATGGACAACATTGAATCTGCAGGTGTTGCCTTCGGGCGTCTTTCCGGAGAATTTTTGAGGACACAGGTCGTTCCGGAACTTGATGCTTGGAGACTTTCATCTTATGCAGGATATGCACCATCTACAAATAAGGTTGCGGAAGCGATTGCAGATGCGAAAGCTGGGATTGCAGCGATTAGAAAAGGCAAAACCGTTATTAAAAATGCGGAAGCAAAGCCGGAAACTTGTTATTTGTACATTTCCGCACAGCTTAAAGGGGACATCGAGGATCTTGACACTACAGCATCTAAGAAGGTGCTTGATGGTTGGGCAGGTGTTATCGAGGTGCCAGAAGGACGTTTTTATGACAAAGTGACTCTTACAGCTTCTGGAGCCGGTGGATTTACAACAACAGGTGGTAAAAAGATTGATTTCTTAATTGTTGACAAGAATGCAGTAATTCAGAATCAGAAACACACTGTATCTAAGATTATTACACCGGATGCGAACCAGGATGCAGATGCTTGGAAGTTTGGATATCGTACCGTAGGTATCGCAGAAGCGAAAGATAATAAGAAAGTGGCTATCTATGTGCATACTGCAGCAGCATAAGAATGGGGGATCGTATGCAGGAAGTGATTTACAATTATTATACGGATCATTATGGAGGGCGTGTGATCCCTGAAAATGAATTCTCGTATGTGATCAAAAAAGCGGAAATGTATCTGCATTCGTTCACTTTTAATCAACTCGAAGGACAGCCTTATGACAACATTGTAAAGAATTGTCTCTGCGATATGGCGGAGGCAATCTACAAAGTTGAGAAACAGGGAGATGAGAGTATCAAGAAGTCGGAGAGCACGGACGGATATTCCGTATCTTATGTAACTGAGATTGCAGACGGTCAGAACCCGCAAGAAGTGTTACGCAAGAAACTGTACGGTATTGCGGAATGTTATTTGATGAATACCGGATTTTTATATCTGGGGGTGGAGTAATGCTGACTAATACGGGTATTACGATCTTCAATGCGTTTTCGGATAAGAAGTCTAAGAAAATCGTGTATGTTCCTCATTACATTGACGCCGTATGGTTTCATGCGGATCAGAAGACAGAGATTGTAAATGGTGGGTTGAACAGTGCTGATGCGTACAAAATTCGCATACCGTATGAGAAATGCGAAAACTGGATTTCAGCGTCAGAATTCCGGAAGAGCAGTGGCGTCTCAGGCAAATGGACTGTGCAGAATGGTGACTTCTTTATGATTGGAAGATGGACAGGGGAAAACGTGAGCGGTATTGATGAGATACGCAAAAATGCAGTCGGCATTGTCGGTAAAGTATTGAATCATTCCGAGAATTTCTTCGGCGGTTCAAAGCACATCCGGATAGGAGGGGGATCTTAATGGGGGCACGAATCAGAATGCAGATAGACCCTGCAGATAAAATCTTGCTCAAGAGAAGTCTGAACAAGAACGGGGAAGGACAGAGGTTCTTTACCCATGAAGTACGCAGATTATCCGATCCATACGTTCCGAAACGATCCGGTAAGTTAAAGAATACGGCGGTAGAAACAAAAACAAGCATTACCTACAACACTCCTTATGCGAGGAGACAGTATTACGAACATAAAGGTGATGGGTTGCGTGGATCACACTGGACAGAGCGGATGTGGGCAGACCGAGGCAAGGAAATTGTCCGGTCGGTAGCTGCTTTTTGTGGAGGTAAGACAAAATGAGCGTAGCGGTAAAGGTAAAGGAATTTATAGAAACATGCCCTTTTCTGAAAGAATTCGAGCAGGCAACATTCCCAGTAGTGAATATGGATGTACTCGAAGATCAACCAACGATGTACAGCATTGAAGAAACTCCGGCAGACCCGATCATAAAGAGGTATGCAAATGGAGATTCCGTGAGGCAGTATGTATTTTCACTGTGCTCCAGAGAACTGTATGGACCGGCAGAAAATGAGGACACTGCGAAGTTTTATGAGAAATTCTCTGACTGGCTGGAGGACTGCACAAGAGAGGGAATTCTTCCGGTATTATCCGGTCAGTTACAGAGTAAATCAATCAGGGCAACAACAAACGGTTATCTATACGATAATGAGGGAACGAGTTGCCAATACAGGATACAATGTCAATTTATTTATTTTAAACGGAGGTAGAACAATGGATAGTAGCGAAGTGACTCGTGTGATGGCAGCAGCTGTTGCAGCAGGAACAAAAGGTGGAGTAGAACAGAGATATCAGCAGCCGGATTATATTGATGTGAGTGGGGGGGACTGGGTCTCCGCAGTATGAACTGCTTGGTTTTGGAGTAACGCAGTTGGATAATTCTCCAGCGGCGAAGACATCTTCTAAAAGATACGTGAATCAGAAGTCAGCAACGCAGTCCATAGGATCTTATGAATGGACAGCACCATTGGAATTTGACTTGATCCGTTCGGAAAAAGCAATCGCCTTTATTGCAGACATCGGAGAGAATGAGAAAACCGGAGCAGAAGCAGAAACACTGTATGTGAAAGTCTATATGAACAAACCGGTTGCTGATAAACAGAATACATTCGAAGCAAAGCGCAGAAGAGTGGCAATCGAAGTTGCTGACTTTTCAGACAATGACGGAGAGATTCAGGGTTCTGGAAATCTTCTCGCTGTATCTGACTGGGTAGAGGGATCGTTCGACACAACGACAAAGACATTCACGGAAAAAGGCGCTGCGGCGTAATTTTGATATGATCTGAGAAAGGAGATATGCGAGATGCAGATTCGTGGAGTAGAGCTAGATTTTCGTTTATACGATGAAGATAAGGCGGATGTGAAAAATCGGTATTTTGAAGAACTGAAGAAAATGGGTGAAATCAAAAAAGAAATGCCGTCCGGTACTGAGGCAGAAAAAAACAGATATCTCTGCAGCAGGATTAAGGGTATGTTTGACAATGTATTCGGTGAAGGTACCGGGGAAGCGGTATGTGGAGACGGAAATGATCTGCTCATGCACTTGGATGCTTATGGGCAGCTTGTCACGGAGCAGATTCGACAAAATGAAGTTTATGAAAGAGTGATGGATTCACTGAAGAAGGTCGGCAAGTTTCCGGCTCTGAGATCATGAGCACCTTAACAGATTCTTTCCCGGAGAGTGTAACAGTGAGCGGTGTGGAATATCCGATACATGCGGATTTCCACACTGTTTTACGTTGCTTTGAAATACAGGGAAGAAAAGCGGAACTGTCAGAGGATGATCTTCTTTTCATGCTGAGATTGTTTTACAACGTAAAGCGGATGACCGTAACGGAAGAGCATATCGATCGGATGTTCTGGTTCTTTTCGTGCGGAAGGGAAAAGGAGAAAAAGAAATTTCCGAGGAAGATTGCAGGATTGAATGATAAGCAGCCATTTGATTTTGAAGAAGATGCAGATCTGATTTATGCGGGATTTATGCAGCAATACGGAATCGATCTACAGGAATCCGATATGCACTGGTGGAAATTCATGATTCTTCTAGAAAACCTTGGAAACGGTACGAGGTTGCAAAAGGTGATGGAGTACCGGACGATCGACACAGGGAATAAGAATCTATCCAAAACCGAACAGGAATTTTACCGAGCGATGCAGAGATATTATGGATTAGAACAAAAACTTCCACCGATGAGCGAAAAGGAAAGATTGATTGAAGAAGCGCTGATTCACGGAGGAGATGTGAGCAAATTGCTGTAGAAAACAAATGAGATTCCTTGTCTTTCATTGTGAGCACTGGTATAATCAAAGCGTGGTGTGGAAGGAATGAGAAATGGAGGAAAAAGTAAATGAAAAAATTTTTGAGCGTGCTTCTGGCGGCATGCTTGTGCTGCGGAATGCTGGCAGGATGCGGGAAAGAGAAAAGTATTACAAATGATTTTGATTCAAGTACGAATCAAAATGAAAATATAGCAGGGTATTCTTTTGAAGTGCCAGAAGCGTGGGAGAAAGGAGAAAAATTCACTGAAAATACACTCTATTTTTACCCTTCTCAAGGTATGTTGACGGTAATGTATTCTGAGTCAGAGGTAAGTATTCTTAATGATAGTGATAGAGAATCATTTATAGAGGGGATGGCATCCGGCTTTGAAGAGTTTAAATTGGTCAATGAATCCGAGACAGTTGTTAATGATGAGAAAGCTTACAAATTTGAGATGAAAGTCAAAATGGCAGGAGACGATTATTCGGTATCAATGGTGACTTTTGATTGCGGATTTGGACTTGTGAGTTTTATGCTGGGGACTCTGCAAACTTCTGATGAAGATTACAGCGCAGATTTTGACAAGGTACTGCAAAGTATAGAAAAACCGTTACCATTTACAAAGACAATAGACGATGTATGTTTTATGTATTCTATGTTACAGTCATCGGATGAATATAGTTTTGTTTCTGAAGGAGTACAAGAAGCGTCTGATGGGTCTACAATGGAGATTCTTTATGAATCAGAAAATGGTGCGATGATAACTATTTTGGGGGACGAAGATGAAAACTTGACTTTAGTATCAGTATCGGCAGAGGGAGAAGAATATTTTTCATCAATGTGTGTAATGGCACTAATAGGATCAGGAGTATATAACAATAATTCTTCAAAAGAAATTCCATTGAACTTATCTGCGGATAGCTTGAAAGAGTTAGGAACAGAGCCTACAGATGCTATAATCGAAGTGGCAAACGGAATCTCATACTTCCTTCAAAAAAATGATGACGGAAGCTATCGAATGATAATACAGCGCGACGCAGAAACTAAGGAAGATTATTTGCATTAGAAGAAAAATGTATGCCAAGAGAAGATGGCTTAAAACAGCATAATGATAATTAGAACATCTATCAGAAATGGTAGGTGTTCTTTTTATACAAAAATTCAGAAAGGTAGGTGAAATAAATGGCAGACGGAAAAGTTGTAATCGAAACCGATTTGGATTCGTCGGGGATAGAAAAAGGGTTAAAAAATACCGAAAAATCAATGAAGGCTCAAGCGGCAACTCTTGCGGCAGAATATCGGAAACAGGGGATGAATGCGAGCGATGCATTCAAAAAAGCGTGGAGTGAAATTGAGCGATCATCTGGTATGTCGTCAACTTCTGCATATAAGCATTGGGAGTGGTCGAGTATCAGTATCAGTGGTGCGGTGGAACGCATAAGCAATGTTGCTAAAAAAGGATTAAAAGTAGCAGCCGCCGCAATAACAGGAACAGCGACGGCACTTGC
>ENA-OPXH01000944-OPXH01000944.1-human-gut-metagenome-genome-assembly--contig:-NODE-944-length-22488-cov-3.816476_pt1 | contig 22488 bp, 10 predicted proteins | sample MGYA00241521_ERZ502034 | MGnify/ENA primary metagenome ERZ502034 (study PRJEB25962, sample SAMEA2042103) | human gut metagenome | biome: human gut; feature: human-associated habitat; material: faeces... | reverse complement strand
CGTTGACCCAGAGATAGAAGCAGGACTCCACACCGCCGAAATCGATGAGAAGCTGTCGGCCGATATAGTCTGTTGGAACCTCAAAGGTTCTGAAATAGCAGCCAGTCAGATTTTTCTCCGGTACGTACGGCGCATTCAGCTCGTAGGTGCCTTCGGTAATCTCGATCTCAAATGCTTCTCCGTTTGCCTCCCGTTTGAACGGATACAGCATATTGGTGTAAACCGGCTTTCCATATCCCTGCAATTCCCAGTTGGACGGCACCGGAATCGTATCCCATGCTGCGTGATCGAAATTCTCTTCATAAAATGCTTCCACCGCTTCCGGTGACGGATACATTTTGAATTTCCAGTCTCCGTTCAGATCCATTACAAAGCGGGACGCGTTCCGATTTCCGGCGAGCGCCTGCTCTACCGTCTCATACGCACCGTACGGCGTATGCATCGGATAACGATTTTTCTGCGTTATATACTGATTTTCCCAGTCTCTTGTCTGTCTCATGTTCTTGAAGCCCTCCTTGCCTTTGCTTTCGCATTTTCCGACTGCCTCTCTTCTTTTTATCCAGATTGGTGTTCCTTTTTTGCTTTCCTGTGATATAATGGATTGCATCTTCCCAGTCCTTTAAGCTGTAATGATCAATCTCCATTCCGCATAAAATCGGTTGAAGCCGATACGCGTATCTTTCATTATGCAAATCAGACAAATACATGGCACCAATACGAAAAGCAAGGTACTCCAGTAAGTCAGGAGCATATTTATTTGTATTTACCATCACGATCCCCCTTTACGCTCTCATTTATCTATATCTCTTCCATTTTCTAATCCAATCTTAAAAATAGATATTCAAACAGAACTATGCTTTTATCAGTTCAACTCCTTTCGCTTTTTCATCTTTTCCCAGTTGCTTAGCAATAATTTCTTTATTGATCCTGATTCTTTCATGAATAGATTTCTTTTCTGGTTGAGGAGATTTTAATTTCTCCTTTTCCGAATGGTGACTTCTATTTTCGCCCGAAATCGATTCCTGAACCGGTGTCAGAACCCTTTCTGGAGTTCTTTCCTCAAAACTGCAGAACGTCTGCAAATAAGGGAGAACATGTTCCTGGATATCTGTAAGATCTATCATATATGCCTGAAAAGCCTCTTCGCCTTTTCCTTTCTGATAATTCAGCCAGCTTTCATCATGTAATTTCATCTCGTTTTGATCTTTCAGTTGCTGAACAATCCCTCCGAGTCCTTCCCCAAGTGTAATTTTACCTTTTAACTCCTTCATACGATCCTGATCAGGATAATAAATGGTCAGATACATTTGTACTGTCTGTTCCGGAATTCCAGATTTTTCATCCAGTCTCCCAGATAACTCTTCATCCATGGCAGCTATTTTTTGATCCAGTTCGGATAATTTTTGATATCCGGAAATCTGAAATTCTTTTGCATCACAGAAATTCACTCTGACGACGGGTACTACCTCTTTCGGCAGCTCTGGTTCATAGCTTTTTATTCTTTCTAACAGTGCTTCCGCTTGAGCGGACTGCACACATTCCTCTTCCACCACATCCTTCAAAAACGGAATATATTTATGAGCGTTTCCACAGCGAAGTTCCAAAGCAACCATTTCAATGGGATCCTCTGTTGGATCTGAATAATCCTGATAATTATAGTAATCAAATTCCTGTGCCAGCAAATCAAGTGCTGCAGCTAATTCTTCAGCAGTCATATGCTCTGGATAAAATGCTTCCTGTACTTCTTTTGGTGGATAATAGCGATACTCAGGAAAAGCAGCTCTGATTTTTTCCAGTGCGTCCTGAACGACTGGCATTGCAGCCATATATGCTACATGATCCAGATTATCCCCATGGATACTCTTCCCACTGATAATTGTTATTTCTGTTTCATCATAAAGCGAATTATCGGGATCCCGGTAAATAAATCCCATGCCATTTCCATAATAGTCCAAGGTCGGGTCTTCTACGATTGCTCGGTATCTTGCAAGGATTTCCTCAAGATTATCTCCCCGATACATCTTTGCCAGATCATGATATTCATCGCATTCTGCAGCATAATATTCTAAATATGGCTCTCTTTTAGGCGGCATATTGTTCAGTACATTATCGATCATATTATAGTTTGCCTCTTCCAGTTCCTCTACTTTCGCTAAGGTTTTATATGCTTCTCCCGTTTTTCCTTCCCGTACATTCTCTAACAATATTTCATCAGCTATTGCAACCTTTTCCTGTAAAAGTTCATAATCCATGGGAATCCGTTCTACTTCTGCCAATCCCTCATCACTTATAATCTGCTGTGCGACTTCCTCAATCGAAAGATCCAGATCATCAAAAATTCCTCCGTCCACCAATTGATATTGATGGTTATAAATGGAATAATCATAACCTTCGGTTCCCAGCTGAATGGCAAAATATTGTTCTCCGATCTGATAAGCTAATTCCTCCCTTTCCAAAGGCGCTTCTAATCGCAAAAAGCCGGGTAATTCCTGAAAACTGATACTATCTACAAAATAGGCTTTCACTGTTCCATTTTCGTTGAAAACTACCACATCACTGACAGACAGGGAATGTCCGGTAAAATCGACCGGATGGTTGGTATTAAATCTTTCATAAATAGATTCCAGTGTTTCCTCAGCCGACAGCCAATCCGTATATACTAGCTGATAATCTTCTCTTAACGCCTGATACCCATGTTTTTCCATGAAAGAACGGTTCATAAACTTATACTCTCTGCCAGGACTATCATCTGAAATCTGGTAGATTCCAAATCGATTCTCTTTTCCCAAAAGAAGCTTTGCTTCTCTTAAAGATTGAATCTGCGGATATTTTTTCATTTGATCCTCTAAGTCCCGAACAATTTCCAGTTCTGCCTTGTCCATCTGAAAATAATCTGCCCCCCTTTCAATCTCCATCCGTTCCTGCACCACAATCGGCATGGGATAAGTAGTGATCAGATAGATTCTTTCCCCGGCATCAAACATTTTTAAGGCGTCTTCTTTGTTTAGCACATCCATCGGCGGATAAAGCTCTCCCATTTCATAATCTTCTTCCTGCTCATTCATACGCTTCCATGCCTCTTTTTCAATTCCAAAAAGTCCACCATGGGCCTGGATCATTTCCCGACTAGCATATTCACCATGGGAACCATTGGACTGCAGACAATAAATTTTTTCTCCTACCCGATGCAGATCCAACGCTTTTTCTTTACGAATCGGGAACATATCACCGGCATGATAGCCATATCCTCGCAGTTCTGCCAGCCCTACAGTTGGATCAGGATAGCTTTCCATTTCTTTTCTACAGTCCCATAAGGTATCTTCGATCTGCTGTTCATCTTCGGAATGAATTGCTTCAGAAAGCTTCCATACCATCTGCCTGATGCTATCCTGGTCGCCGATCGTGGATGCATAATCCAGAAGAATATCTCTCTGCTCATCTGTAAATACAATGTGTTCCAATTGCCCTGCCCGGCTGATTTGACTTTCTGTATATTCCCTGATTTTCTTTTCTTCCATTGTCATTTCTCTATTTAATGCCATAGATGCTTCCTCCTTTATTCATTAAGTCTCCTGGCAAGGACAATTAGTCTTCCGTTTCTGCTGGAATACTCACAGGTAGACAATGACAGCAACTCATCATCGGGTTCTAATTTGACACCCGTGGAATATTGCTGATACTTTTCCATTTCTTTCAGATATTCCATCTGTTCCATTCTTGTTTCCTTGTGGAGATAATTGTAGTAATCTCTGCTCTGTTCGGCATTGGTTACAAACACGGCAGCTACCATATATTGGTATTTTTTACTTTTTATATAAAAAGTAATCCGGTTATGCTGCAGGAAAAAATCTTCTTTTTTATATCCATTCAGCTGTTTGAACATACTGCCATCTTTCATCTGGTGTCCGTAAATGATTACATGTTCTTCTTTTGCACTTAAATCATTCCGAAAGTCTACAAACAGGCAGCCACAGATTGCTCGCTTCTTCAAAAAGTCATGCGAAAGATAAAACGAATTATCCCTTCCCTGAACGACCGGATAACTGATATCGGTTCCTTCAATCTTTAGCCAACCGATACACTCCGGATTAATCTGCAGTAAAGAAGAATAATCATAATCGTCTTTTGGAGCTATTGTATTTGTATTTCCCGGTTCGCCCAGGTCTGTTTCTTCTTCCCCACTGGGAAATGCGATTTCTTCCACCTGCTGATACTTTTCCTGACTTTCTTCTGACTGTCGATAATAATCCCATAAACGTTTTCCACACAGCAGAATTACCAGAATAAACAGAGTCAGAAAAAAACTCTCTATTTTCTTCAACCATTGACTCCTCCTTTTGGGCTTCTGCCGAAAGTAAATGCACTTCCGACAGATTGCCCGGTATTCTTTTCACTACCTTCAGGTTCCAATCACACCATACACACTTCGCTTTGTCGTCCTTTAGCTACATTCTCGGAAAGATGTTCTTCTCTGCTCTGTTTCATCGCACTAATCTTGTCATGAAGAGACGGTTCTTCTTTCTTTTGTTCCTCTTCTGTGTGTAATGCTGTCGCTGGTTTCTTTGCATCCATATTTAGAAGAGCATTCAGCTCAGATAAACGTTCCAGTTTATCCTTTAATTCTTCCTCTTTTGGAAATGGCTTCTTTACTTCTTCCTTCGCATGTGCCAGCTGTTCCTGTACGGTATCCAGTTTTTGTTCGGATTCTGCCAGTTTCTGCGGCAGCGCTTCCAACGCATTATTGATCCTGGTGATATTTCCCAGTTCGTCTGCACCAAGATGGACTGCAGATACCGATTCATTTTTCAGGGTAAGGACGTATTCTTTGCTCCAGGAATCAAATTTCACCCGCATAGAAAACCCCTGGTACATTCCAACGTCCAGCTGTGAATCATAGAACGTGATCGATTTGCAGATGGAAAGCAGCATAGTTCCGGCCTCTTTTTTCTCATAAAAAACTTTTCCACCAATTTCCATTTGAAACTTCTCCGGATCAGATATCTTGTTTTCCTGATAGCATTGGATATCTGCCTGATATGCCCTGATCTGTTCTTCCAGTTTTGCAATCTGCTGCGGGAAATTCTGGGTGATATCATCTTCCAGACGGTACTGGTTGCTAACAAAATTGGATTTCAGGAGTTTCAGTTTGGATACTTCTACATCCAATGCCATCTTCTCTTTGATCGCAGGATTTCCGGCAGCCATAGCCTTTACTTCTGCATAAGACAGAGCGGTATCATCCACATCTTCGCAGCTCCGGACCGGTGATTTACTGGTCATAATCTGAGAAATAAACCTCTGCTTATTCTCAATTAACTGCCACATATAGCTATCAAAGGTTCCTTCCGTTACATATCGGTAGATATGCACTTTACTATTCTGATTTCCCTGCCTTATGATACGTCCCTCTCTCTGCTCCAGATCGGAAGGTTTCCATCCCACATCCAAATGGTGAAGTGCAATCAGCCGATCCTGCACATTAGTTCCAGCCCCCATTTTGCCCGTAGATCCCAACAAAAAACGGACCTCTCCAGCTTTTACTTTGCCAAACAGTTCCGTTTTTTTCACTTCAGTATTCGCATCATGGATAAAAGCAATTTCTTTTTCCGGCACTCCTTTTTCCATCAATTTTTCTTTCAAATCCTGGTAAACACTAAAGACGCCATCCGCTTTCGGGGTACTTAAATCACAGAAAATAAGCTGGGCAGACTTCTGGGGGGCAGTTTCCTTCCAGGTATAGAAACTTCTTTCCGCGCAGGCACAGACCTTACTATTCGTATCATCCGGGAGCATTTCATTGATCAATCGCTGATCTAATGCCAGCTTTCGTCCATCATTCGTAATCCGGAGCATATTATCGACGGAAGGATCCACGCCGCCATTACGGACTGTTTCTGCACGTTCCCCAAGGCTCTCTACGATATCTTTCTGATACTGGGAGGGTTTCAGTACAACCGTCTCATATTCTGCCTCCGGAACCGGTAAATTCAACTGATCTGCTGTTTTAATATCAGCGATCTCCTTGAACATGCTCATAAGTTCCGGAATATTATAAAATCTTGCAAATCTTGATTTTGCCCGGTAACCGGTTCCTTCCGGAGCCAGCTCAATACTGGTTACCACTTCCCCAAAGGTAGACGCCCAGGAATCAAAATGTCCCAGCCCCATCTTATTCAGTTTGTCATACTGCAGGTATCTCTGCATAATATAAAGTTCTGTCATGCTATTACTGACTGGCGTTCCCGTCGCAAAGGTAATGCCTTTTCCACCGGTAATTTCATCCATATACTGACATTTATTAAACATATCAGCAGATTTCTGTGCTTCATTCTGGGCGATTCCTGCCACATTCCGCATTTTTGTATAAAGAAACGCATTTTTGTAATAATGAGCTTCATCCACATATAATCGGTCTACTCCCAGCTCTTCAAAGGTCACCACATCGTCCTTTTTCTCTTTCTTTTCCAGTTTTTCCAAACGCCTTCGAAGACCTTTTTTGGTTTTTTCCAACTGCTTTACGGTAAAATGACCACCATCGCTTTCCAGTTTCGCTGCCTGGATACCTGCCTCCAGCTCATCTATCTGCTTTTCAATCATCCTTTTCTGTCGCTCTTCTGATAAGGGAATCTTTTCAAACTGGGAATGTCCGATGATCACCGCGTCGTAGTTTCCCATTGCAATCCGAGCACAGAACTTTTTCCGGTTCGCCGGCTCAAAGTCTTTCCGTGTCGCTACCAGGATATTGGCTCCCGGATATAACTGCAGGAATTCTGCTCCCCATTGCTCCGTCAGATGATTCGGTACTACAAAGAGACTTTTCTGCGCCAGGCCCAGCCGCTTGCTTTCCATAGCTGCAGCCACCATTTCATACGTCTTACCACTTCCCACAACATGTGCCAGCAGCACATTATCACCGTATAGCTGATGGGCGACTGCATTCTTCTGGTGAGGGCGCAACTCGATTTCCGGATTCATGCCCGGAAAGGTCAGATGGCTCCCATCATATTCTCTTGGCCGGATCGAATTAAAACGCTCATTATAAATCTTACAAAGTTGCTCTCTCCGTTCCGGATCCTTGAAAATCCAGTCCCTGAAAGCTTCTTTTAGAGCATCCTGCTTCTGATTAGCAAGAATTGTTTCTTTTTCATTCAGCACCCGGATCTCATTTCCTGCATCATCCAGAACATGATCATAAATCTGTACATCTTTCAGGTTCAGGCTGTCTTCCAGGATCTTATAAGCATTGGCTCTGCTGGTTCCATAAGTCACCGTTGTCAGAGCATTTCGGTAACTATCCGCATTTTTTCCACTGATATTCCATGTTCCACTGGCTTCCGAATACCGTACTTCAATCACTTTTCCTACCAGATAGGCAGGTGTATGAAACATTTCCTCCATAAAATCACGATAGATTTTCGGTTCAATCCAGGTCGCCCCCAAACGCACTTCAATCTCCGAGGCATCCAGGTCCCGCGGCTGCACCTGTTCCAATGCTTTTACATTCACTTCATATTCCGGGTGATTCTCTGCAAACACCCTGGCAATTTTCAGTTTTTCTCTTACATTCCCGGACAAATACTCATCTGCATTTTCCCATCGGTTACTCACTGGATCTCTAAAAATAATGCCCGTTAATTCCTCCGCAATGTTTTCTTCCGACTTCCCAGTCAGTTTCGCCATATAAGCCAGATCCACCTTAGCTTTTTCATTCAGAGATACTGTTAGTGCTTCCAAAGAAGTCTCAACACTGGTAACCGCAACAGCCTTCTTAATCGTCCGCTTGCTGAACATATCGGCTTTTCTTTTTAATGTTCCATCTTCATTCAGCTCTTCCAACGAACAGAGCAGACAGTAAGAAGAGTCATCAGAAAATGCCCGTTTGTTTGCATTATTTCCAATGACTCCATATTTCTCTGTATACGCATCATAAACCTGATTTAACCGGTTCTGCAGATCCAGAATAGCATCATCTGAAGCGTCTTCCTCCATCTGATGAGCGATCAGATCCCGTACTACATCCCGAATCTCTACCATACCCTTTACTCGTTCCGCTGTAGCTGCCGGTAACTTCACCGGATTCATCAGGGAATTGATACGATAATAAATCTGGCCATCAATAACCGCAAAACTGTAATTACGTATTTCCGGATCAGCTGGTATGCTTTCTATGATTTCATCCAATTCTGTTTCTGCAGATACTGCCGGATCCATTCTTCCATGAATATTTGCTACAGCATCTTTCAGCTGTTCTGCAAGAACTCTTCCCTCCACAGGCAGGCAGGCTGTTTCCATCCCATAAGGGCCGGATACTTCCGCCATGGTTCCCAGCACCATTTCCGGATGGGACACAAAATACTGATTCATAGTGATACCATTCGCATCTGTACCAAGAAAGATCCACTCAGGTTCCTCGATGGAAATACTCTCTCGTTTCTGGAAAAACAGGATATCCGCACTGACTTCTGTCCCTGCATTCGCTTTAAATGCATTGTTCGGAAGACGAATCGCTCCTAGAAGCTCTGCACGTTCTGCCAGATATTTCCGTACTTCCGGTGAGGTTTTATCCATCGTCCCTTTCGTTGTAATCAGGGCTGCCACTCCTCCCGGACGCAGCTGGTCAATCGTTTTTGCCAGGAAGTAATCATGAATCATGAAGTTATATCGATCATACTGACGGTCATTCACCTTATAGGAACCAAAAGGTACATTTCCGATTGCCACATCAAAAAAATCATTTGGATAATCGGTCTTTTCAAATCCTTTGATCTGGATATTGGCATCCGGATACAGCAGCTTCCCAATTCTTCCGCTGATGCTGTCAAGTTCCACGCCATACAGATGAGACTGTCGCAGTTTTTCTGGAAGCATTCCAAAGAAATTTCCAATTCCCATGGACGGTTCCAGAATATTTCCTTTTTCAAAACCGAGATTTTCAAGTGCCTGATACATACTGTGGATAATAACCGGCTGTGTGTAATGGGCATTCAGTGTAGATTCCCTGGCTGCAGTATACTCTTCCGGGGTAAGCAATGCTTTCAGTTCCTCATACTCCCCGATCCAGGACAATTTATTCTCATCAAAAGCATCGGCCAGACCGCCCCATCCCACATATCTGGCTAAAATATCCTGTTCTTCCGGTGAGGCATTCCTGTTCTCACTCTCACATTTTTTTAATGTCTGAATGGCTTTCACATTGGCCCGGAATTTTTCTTTTGGTGTCCCATATCCCAGCTGGTCATCTGTAATCTGGTAATGTACAGCAGGAAATTCAATGGATAATGCCTGTTCCTTTTTCTCATAGTCTTTCCAGACACGTTCTGATATTTCCGGAAAATAAGAGGATTCATTTTCCATGATGCTATATCGGACTTCCTGTAACTCTTCCAGATTCTCCGCATTATCAATTTGCTCTTGAAACTGGAAATATAGTGCCTCCCGCCCAAGAATCCGCTCCAACCGTTCCAACTCCGGTTGTGGCATCCTCTCCCAGATATCATCTTTTTCCGTATGGATGGTAAAGCCTTCCCCCTCATCGTGATATTCCACCAAATAATGCAGGATATCATGTTCTCCACGAATATCACAGGTAAAATCATACTCTGTAGTCCTTGTCACAGGTGTATACTCGCGATTTCTCAGTACAAGGTTCTGAATATCGTCTGCCAATATAGGTGCTTCCCGTTCTTCTTCCTGCTCTGCTTTGTTTTCTTCAGTTAGAGCAGACACAGGATCGTCAGAACTTGGGATAACCGTAACTTCAAGCGAATGTCCTGCTTCAACTCTATCGGCAAGCCGCTGAGCTTCCTGCCGTTCTTCATAAGCTTCCAACTCTTCCTGCGTAAGAAACTCATCCATTCGGATCAACTGCCTTGTCCGAGATGCAGCCTGTTTCCACTTAACCATTGTTTTCAGATCAGGATCTGTGATTTTTCCCTTTGCAAGACAGATTCCTTTTGCATCATGCCACTCATCAGAATCATCACATCCGAGGATCCCAGGCGTGCTGCCCCCCGTACCGAATTCCTTTTTTAGGAACTCCATTTGCTCTTTCTCATCTCTGTGAGTCATAAAATACTCGAAGATCCTCATTCTAGCGCCAGTGACACTTCCCCCTTTTCGCAGAACACTGTCAATTTCATCCTGCGTAATAAAAGCAGTATTAGGTACTGATATAATTTCTTCCTGCTTTTTCCATTCAAGAGTCCTTCCCAGATCATAGACTCTTTGCCTGTAGATCGGATTATTTCGGATTTGATACCTCATGTATTCCTCCGGATGTTTCTCCATATCTGTTTCCAACTCTACAAGCATCTGAAGATATTGATTTGTTGTTTCCTGATCATTCAAACCGGAACGTATTCTTTCTTTCACTTTACTATGGTCATAGACGTCTTGAAACAAATCGGCATCCCGAAAATGAAGTGCCAAAAGATCCGAAAGCTCATCACGTTCCACCTGGATGGAATTTAACATAATCACATTGGAAACATAGGTTCCTGACTCATACATAGTCCAAATACGTTCTGCCGCTTCTTCCCAGGTAACCATACGGTCATAATTATGCCTGGCAGACTCCCCGCGACGAAAACGAATTCCGTCACCGTCATACCAGATACTGTATTTCTGTCCGGAAAATTCAAATCCTTTTCCTCCTGTTCCATATTCCTGAATCAAAAAGCCCCGTAATTCCGGCGCTTCAACTCCTTCTACCAGTTTTGCACTGATATGAAAAAGTGTATTACGTCGCCCGCCTCCAGACCGAAGTACATCATCTACAATTTCATCTGAAATAAAAAAAGCGGCAGGCTGTTCGATTGCAGCTGCCGCTTTCCGAATTTCATTTAACTGCTCTTCCTCAGAAGGGAAAAAACTTAGTTGTATATAATCTCCTGAACCACCAATTCCTCCGCCTGTGCCCGGATCCGATTCATATGTCTGGTCCATGCCATGCTGTCGGATGCTTTTTCCGGTGCCGGATCCTTCTCCAGAAGCTGAATCGTCAGATCTTCCACTTTCTGCCTTGCTTCGCTGTCGATCTCCATCAGATGGCTCTCCAGTTTGTTCTGGAGTATTAGAATATTGAATCTCGCCTTTTTGTGGTTCTGCAGATACTCCCTGCGCATCATCCCGTATTTCCCGATGCTCCCTCTCACGGGTGTCAGTTCGATATCCGGAATCAGATAACTCCCGTTCTGGCTGTAAGTGATCTCTTTCATCTTCCTTCTCCTCCTTATTATCATCTATATCATCTTCCTGTTCCATTTCGCTTTCACGAATTAACGTGCTAAATTTATTATAATCTTGTTCTGCTTCTTTTGCAAGTAGTTTTCGATCATTTTCCATATCCAGCAGTATATATCTTCCAAGCTGCATCAGAACTGGACGGCATATCTCATTCACAGCGGTTCCCAGATGTCCAAGCACCCGTAAATCGTTAAAATCCGTGATTGCACGAAAATCTTCCAGCTCAAGATATTCTGTTGCATCTATGCCAGAGCGTTTCAGCATAACATACCACGTACTGTTTATCATTAAATCACGAAATTCAACTTCCTGATTTTGTTCATCTAACTCTTCCAGAAATGTATTCTGTACATCCATTCGCAGCTCTGTCAATGCATCTGGAATCCATTCCTGTACACTTTCCTTTGCTGCCAGATACAGAGTTTGTGCAAAATTATTTTCTTCTTCCAGCCCGTAAAGGTTCTGCAGATATTCATTGGCTAAGCTTCTGTCTTTCTCTTCTAACTCCCATAAAGTCGGATCTTTTCCAAGATTGCGCACTTTATAGGTATCCTTGATGTCAAATACATAGCGGAGTCTGTTTTTCGTGCCAGAAGTCGTATCAATCAATGCAATCCCTTTTGAACCTCTTTTGATCCACCGATACATCCGGTTGTTCCACACTTCCATGGACGCTACCGCAGTTGCATCCGGCCTCTGTGCATAGATCAGCAACTGTTCCGGGAACGTATACTTATACAATCTGGAGGCCAGATCCAGAAAGGCCAGCCACTGTTCCGGCTGTGACGAAAGATCTTTGGCTACTTCCTCTGTGAGTTTTTCCATTGCATATACTTTATTTGCCATAAGCCACCTTCTTTCTATCTATCCATATGATTTTCTTTTTTTATCCGTTTTGAAGAACGAAACTCGCTGGAAATCTTTTGTTTATTTTCTTCCAATGTCTCCTTAATCGATCTCTTTCGTGAATCTTTCTCTTTATAACCATATAGTTCTGCACACTGTTCTGCTTTTTTAAGATCCACACTCTCTAAATCCGAGGAATAAGGATGTTCTTTCATGGAAAGGATGCTCTTTTCCCGAAAAGAAAAATAGTCTTCCCCTCGCCCCAGAATAATGTGGTCAAGAACGGGTATGCCGGCCAGCATACAGAGCTGCTGCATCCGTGCAGTCACGGCAATATCTTCCTGGGAAGGTATCAGACGACCACTGGGATGATTATGGAAAATGAGGATAGACTCTGCATTGGATAAAAATGCTGCCTTCAGCAGCTCCCTCGGATGCATCAGGGACTGATTCAGGCTTCCCATACTAATAATCGCCATATTAATCGGCGCATGGTCACTCCGTAAGTGCACAACCCCAGCTACTTCCCGGTCATAGTCCCGAAATACGTCCCCCAAGATTCGAACTGCATCCTCTGGACTTTCGATTGTTTCTTCGCTAAGCAAGGGAGGCTCCTTTACCAGCCGGACTGATACCTGCTCAAGACCGAACATTTGCTTCATCATCTACCGCCTCTTTTCTTAAAGGAATACATAGGACAAATTCCTTGTCCCTCATTTCATCCAGACACTTTTTTATATGCCGTGATACCGGATTTTCTTCTCTCTTCTTATCCATTTCTTGTTCCTCCTTCTTCTGTTATATCTTCAAGAACCCTTGCGATTTCCTCGATTGTCCGGACCAAAGACGGAAAATTAGGACTGTTCCTTGCTTTTCCCAGTTGATCAATCAGAAATTCCGGTGCGTCATTCACCGCTTCCGCAATCAAAGCTTTTGCCTTGATATCCTTAAGCAGCAGCATTTCATGAATTCCGAATTCATTTCCCAATGCTTTCTGATATCGAACAAGATCTGTCCTTAATGCCTCTGGTTCTAAATCTTTCTCAAACGATTCTTTTCTTGATTCTCCGTATAAGCTCCATTCAGACATAGCTAACCTCCTTGCCCTTTTATAAAACAGGAGACGCAGAAGCGTCCCCTGTTTCTTATATCATTCTTTATGCCGATTTATATTGCTAACGATGCATCTTTCATTTTCTTCTCCGATGTTCCAAGAAGCTCACCCGCCTTGACTTCCTCTTTCGCTTTTTCCAATTTGCTGCGGATCCCGCCTTTTTCAGCTTTCATTTCCCGGTTCTTCTGTCTCAGTTTTTCTTCATGCAACTGGGCATTTTCCATGACTGCTGTCTTTTCATCGCAAAACTGAACATGATCAGAAAGCCGTTCCTCTATGGACACCTCTGATTCATTGATTCCCTTTACCATATCGCATAATTCCTGTAATTCCGTGGCTTCATCCGCCGGTACAACCAGAATTTCATGGATTGACGAAGGTAAAACATAAAAATCACACTTCATAAAATCTGCCACCTGACGCCTGATATCTTCATTAAGGATCAATCCAGCCCCATTCATCCTGTTCTCATTCGTAAGGCAGAACAGTGGAGGTTTAAATGCAGAAGCATCAATCTGTTTGCCCAGCAGATTTTCCGCTGTCCCTATTCCAAACACCATAGACCCGATCAGATCATCCATGGAATGCAAAACAGGTACTCGTTTCAGATCGGCATTCATCGCATCTTGATGCAGTGTAGAAAGATCAATTTGCCATGCTTCAAGAAGCGCACTTGTAACAGTTGCACTGGCAACTCCGTCCTCATTTTCCTGCAAATTGATGGTATAATATGCAGCAAAGTCCCCATGGATCGTATGTGGTTTACTTTGCAGCCATTCTTTATTGGTTTCTGCATCACAAACTCGAACCTGCAATTTCTCTTTTACATGATCATAATCCAAAAACTCATTTACATTTATGTTCAGATCCGGATCCATTTTTTCAGTCCAAAGATCTGCCACATCTCCAACACAAATATCCAGATTTTTACCATCAATGTACTCTTCATAAATAGAATCCAAATAAATATTTGGCGTCACATTACTCCCTGCTACCGGAATCACAATGGCCGTTAGGGATATTCCGTTCTGTATTTTAACTTCGTGAAGTCGAATATCCGCATATGCGTAAGCCTCTGGTAAATACTCTTTAACATTGGCTTTTACATAATCAAAAAATTCCTTTCTTTTCATCTTATTCCTCATGCTTCTTACCCCTTTCTGATCATATGGTGGTTCATCCTCTTTTTATTAACCACCTGCTCTGCTTTCTTCTGATACGCCATCATACGTTTGAAAGCATTCTCCTGTATTTCTCTTCCTACCTGCATTGTGTCCATTGCTCTTGTTTTCTTCATTGTTTTACCCTTTCCTTTCTTACTTTTGCTATGAAAAAGGGAGCCCTGAATCAAGGCTCCCTGTTCATACAGATCTCTTATTTTCTGTTTTTCTTTTTTCTGTGCATCAAAATTGCTGTTACACCCCCAGCAGATACTGCCATAAAAAGTACCGGCAGCCAGAGATTCGTATCATCTCCGGTCTTAGGACTGTTCACCTTAGGATTGGATTCTTCAGGTGTTTCCGGCACCACCGGTTTTTCATTGGTCAGATCAAATGTTACTTCTACAATCGGTGTATGGTCATCTTTATAGGTAAATGCCACCTCATGTTCGGTCGAATCTAAGGTATATCCTTCCAATGTCTTTGTCTCTACCAGATAATACTTCTTCTCAGTCTCATATTTTCCGCCTTTATAATCCGCAATCTCAAAAAGGCCACTCTCCGCATGTCCGGCAGCATCTGTCTTTAATGTTTCCAGAACCTTTCCGTCACTGTCACGAAGCTCAAATTCTACACCTTTTAACGGCTCACCGGTTTCCTGATCCGTCTTATTCAGGATCACTTTTCCCTTTGCGGTATCATCTTTCATGATCACTTTCTGAATTTCTCCGGTATCTTTTACTTCAAAGGGTACATCCGCTGTCAGAAGAAATCCCTTTGGAGCCTGTTCCTCCCGAAGAATGTAGGTTCCAATCGGCAGCTTCTCTATATAATGCGGCTCTTCTGTAGAAGTCCAGCTTTCGATTACCTGTTCATTTTCATCCAGGATCATCAGCTTCGCTCCAGGGATTTCCTGTTCTCCAGTGATATCTGTTTTACTAATCTGCACTTTTGTTACATCATCCTTCATTTCATGTTTCTGGATTTCAGCAGTGTTCTCAATCGTAAAGGTAATACTTTCTGCCGTAACAAAACCATCTGCCGGTTTTGTTTCCGTCATAGTATAAGACTTTCCAACCTCCAATTCTTTGATCACATGGGCTTCTTCTGTGGAAACCCATTCATCGACAACATTTCCATCCTCATCTGTTACTTTCAAATGAGCACCTGGAAGTTCTTCTCCCGTCGTCAGATCTGATTTTTTCAGCTCTACGGTTGTTGCCTCATTTTCAAAGGTAAAATCATAGCCTACTTCTTCCTGCTCAGCTCCGGCATACTCAAAGGTAAAATCCTGCTCTTCATTAGTCGTTACAAATCCGGGCGGAGCATAGATTTCCTTTACATAATAGTTTCCGTCCACCGGAAGATCTGCAACAAACTGAATCTGTCCATTTTCATCGGTTGTCTTCAACTCGATCAGGGAATCCGCCTCCATCAGGACATCCCCTTTTGCATTCTTGATTTCATCCCTGGTAAATAAACCAAAGATTCCACCTGCCAATGCACGATCTGTGTCTTTTTCTTTCTTTAACACGGTTACTTTTACTTTCTGCCGGCTGTTCTGCCATTCACTTTCAAAAGTCACAACTGGCGTATCCTGATCCCGGTAACTTAAATCAATATACCTTGGTTCTTCATCCAGAACATATCCATGGGCAGTTGCAACTTCTTTTACATAGTATTTTCCAACAGGAAGGCCTTTCATCTGTGCGATGCCATTGGTATCCGTTGTGATCGTTCCAACCAGTTCGTCTGCTTTATAGTAATCTTCACTGACACCATCCGCTGCTTTGATATCCTCTGCAGCATACACTTCAAAGGTCACATCCTGAAGATTTCCGGTAATGTATTCGAAGAAATGCTCTATTGTTCCTTTTACATGATCCAGAACTGTGACTTTATCCAGAAATTCTCCTTTCTTATTGATGATCAGCAGTCCTGTCGGAACATCATCCTTCATTTCCACTCTCTGAACCTCGCCGGTATCCTCAATGGTAAATTCTACATCGGTTGTTTTCAAATATCCGTATGGCGCAAATTCTTCCCGAAGGATATACGTCTCTCCAACGACCAGACGTTTGATCACATGAGGTTCTCCTTTCACGGAAGTCCATTCATCGACAACGTTTCCGTCCCGATCCAGCACTTTTAAACTGGCTCCATCCAGTTCTTCTCCTGTTGTCAGATCAGATTTTGTTATCTCCACAGTTGTAGGCTGATTCTTTTTCACAGATTTCAGAGAAACTTTCTCAACTTCCTGTCCCTGATAGGAAGCATCAAAAGACAGCACTTCATCGGAAGAGATAAAACCATCCGGAGCCTGCAGCTCTTTTACATAATAGCTTCCCAGTGGAAGATCTAAACTACAAGACGCCAGACCATTTTCATCTGATGTCATTTCCTGCAGAAGTGTATCCGCTTTTACAAGTGTTTTTCCTTCTGCCTTGATATCTTCTTTATTGTAGATACCAAAAACAGCACCTTCCACAACAGCTCCTGTCTCTGCATCCTGTTTTTCTACCATGATCTGCACTTTCTGCCGTTCATTTTTCATTGTGATTTCCTGTTCGACAATCGGAGTTTCCTGATCAAGATAGACAAATGTGGCCTCTTCCGGTTCCTTATTCAAGGTAAATCCATTCGGTGCAATTTTTTCAACCACACGGTAAGTTCCTAAAGGAAGATCTTCGGCAGTTGCCTTGCCTTCTTCATCTGTCGTGATGGTAGTAACCAGAGTATCTTTCGCATATACTACCATTCGGTTACCATCTGCATCCTTCTGGAAATCCGGCGTATAAATATCTTCTGCAGCGTAGACTTCAAAAACAGCGCCTTCCAGATACTGCTCTTCATAGATGAAATCTTTCTTGAAGTCAGTAAGAACTTCGCCTTTTTTGTATACCGTCAGTTTTCCTTTAACCGGATGATTTTCGTATTCTACCTCGATCACCACATCCTGGCTGACAGAATCCACATGATAAGCGGTATTGGAATCCACTGTTACTTCCACATAATTTGGATTCAGCACATAACCATCCGGTGCAGTCACTTCTTCGATCCTATAGTGTCCAATCGGCAGATTGTTAGGAAGGATCAGATATCCCTGGCTATCCGTAAAATATGACTTGTGAACCGTAGTAACGGGATAGGTGGTTATCTGCTCTACATATTTCTGATTGTCCAGATCATAGATTTTAAACTCTGTTCCTGCGATAAGTACCGTTTTCTTTGTCTCATCATCTTTCTTAATGATCTTCAGTTTTGCCTTGAATTCTTCATCCAAAAGAATCCGCCAGATCTGGGGTTCATCCGGATGGTTTTCACTGATTGTTACGATAAAATCTTTCACAGGCTTATAGTTATGAGGAGTTGTGGTTTCCCTCACAATATAGGTACCATATGGAAGCGGGATACTGCAGGCGTATCCTTTCTCGTCCGTAAACATCTCTGTTTTCCCATCTTCGGTCAATACAACCGGCTTGGCAGAAGCAAAATCATAGCTGCCATCTGGATTTGTTTTCAGGCTGCTCTTTAAGTATGCCGTAAATCCGGCGCCTTTCAGAAGTTCTGCATCCGTATTTCCATTGTTTGCTGCTTTGATCACTTGGAAGGGCTGTTTCATGACCTGTTCCTGTGATTCCGTACTTCTCTCTACTGTCTTTACAAGATCTCCTTCATAGCTGCAGTCAAGATCATACTCGTTCTCATCCAGCAGATAACCAGTCGGTGGAGTAATCTCTTTTATATAATATTTTCCAAGATAAAGATTCTCAACGGATGCATTTCCTTTTTCGTCTGTGGTCAATGATGCTACCTGGCTGCCAGCCGGATAAAGTACGCCGGTTTTTCCATCGGGATGTACGATATCCTCTCTTGCATATAATCCGTAAACGGCTCCTTCAAATGTGGCATCACCCTGAGGTATACTTCCGGTTTCTTTATCCTTTTTCACCAAATGGATCGTAGCATCTACTCGCTCATTTTCAAACATATGCGTAAAAGCTACCGAAGTCTGCTGATCGTTCGTATATTTGAATTCAAATGTGAAAAAATCTTCTGTATTCCGGTAATAATTCTCCGGTGCCTGTAATTCTTTCACATAATATTTGTGATTGATCGGAAGATCTGTCTCAAACGTTGCACTTCCATCTTCACCTGTGGTTGCTTTTGCAAGCAATGTATCCTGGTTCACAACAACATGGCCGGAAGCATCCGCAATGTCTTCTGCTGCATACAATCCAAATATTCCTCCATCCAGTGGATTCTTGGTAGTATCGTCCAGTTTTTCAACAGTTACTCGCGCTTTCTGGCGGTCATTTTCAAATGTCACATTTCCTACAGCCACTTCCACATTCTGCCCTGCATAACTTAAGGTAACCGTTTTGGACTCCCCTTTACATACGTAGTTCGCCGGGGCTTGCGTCTCAGTCACTACATACGTTCCAAGATGCAGATTTTTTAATACTGCACTTCCATCGTCTCCGGTAGTCAGACCTTCTTTCACGAGATCACCCTTTTTGAAGACAACTGTTCCATCTGCAGCTTTGATATCTGCGCCGGCATAGACACTATAAACAGCGCCTTTCAGCTTCTGTTTCGTATACTCGAAGATAACACCGGAATCCGTTATGCTAGCCCCGGTAAGCACTTCCCCTTCTTTATACACTGTGAGGTCTGCAAACTGTTCCTTATTAGTAACATCTTTTTTGGTCGTACCTCCAATCACAAGATTGATTCCATAGGATTTCGCATCAAGCACATATCCATTCGGTACGGAAATCTCCTTCAGATATACGGTATCCTGTGTTTTTTCAATGGTAATACTAGACGCACCATTTTTATCGGTTGCCGGCATTTTCGCAATCAGGTGCTGTCCAGCTTCATCACTGTAAATACCATAAACAGCACCGGCAACATTGGCATGACTTCCGGCATCTTTTTTTACAATCTCTATAGTGGCCATTTTTACCCATTCCACATTGAAATCCACATACTGCTCATCCTCAACGCCTTCTCCAAACACGAAAGCCAGGTCCTGAACATCTCCTCCTGTGGTCAGTTTATAGGCAGAGTAATCTTTTGTGATACTTCCCTGCATGGTCGCTGACCAGGAGCCTTTCACATCTTCTGCCTGGGTAAGCGGTGCACTCAGATAAAACTTGGTTCCTCCGGTAATCTTCACATTTGCTCCAGCAGCACTGGTTGTTCCAGTAGTAATATTGTGGAGTTTTACTCCACTAGGCAGCTGCATCGTAATGGACTGCTGACTGTCGGCATGAAAAGTAATTTCCTCAGTTCTCTGCCCGTTGCCATCAATGTATGCCTTTACATTTCCATTGCTGAAAGACATCGCTACACTCGGAATAGCCGGTTTTCCAGTACAATAATTATATAAATCCATCGCCAGGGACTGTCCGGTGCTGTTTGTGCCATAAAAGGCACTTCCATCCCCATAGGCATACGCTGCTGCCATATGGGTGATAATGAATCGTTTTCCAGCAGAAAAATCCGTATGATGTTTTGCAAAATAGCTCTCAGAACCGGCTGCATCTGTACCATAGTAGCAAACCTTTGCCAACGCCTGATTATCAGCAATCTTAGTAATAGTATAGGTTCCGGATCCTGGTCCCGGTTTTGCTGGTTGGATACAGTAAGCAGTAGCATTTACATTACCATAGGAAATATAATAAGGCTCCGTTAGATACGTTCCTAAACCATAATCCGAATAATAATATTTCGTTCCTTTTGTGATCGTTACATTCTGAGAACCTGTTGCCGAAGCCAGTTTCGGTGCAGCCGCAAATGTCATGGATTCTCCTGCTTCCATGGCTGACAATTCTAAATCCTTTTCTTCAGCCTGTTCCAGAACATCATGCAATTCCAGCCCGGATTCTTCATCGTAAGTATCCTGGTTCATGATCTCTTCTGCCATTGCATCAAAGCGTTCCGGATCCGTGACAACCTGTATATCGGATTCACCATCCTCTCCGTCCGATTCTTCCTCTCCGGCATCTTGGCTTTCCCCATCACCAGATGATACAAAACCAGTAGTTTCTTCTGTCTGTACAGACACAGATGCTTCTTTTACAATCAGATTTCTGCTGATCTGATAGATGGGATGTGATGTATTGGCAGGTTCCACATAGTAAACAGCCTTGTAACTGTCCGCGTGATCCGTGGTAAAATCCTGTCCTTCCTCATTTTTTGCTTCAACAAAACTAACTTTGACTTTCTTGTCGTCTTTGATCTCCAATCCGGAAAAATCCACTTTCACATCAAAAGTAGTTCCAACAATCATTTCAAAATCACTGGCTCGAACCACTTCATCCTCGTCCAACTGATCTTGGATTTCTTCTAAACATGGTGGGATTGTGTTTTTTTCTGGCTCAGCTGCGTATGCAGGCATCGGCGATAATACTGCAGATAAAAGTGTCATTCCTGCCAGAAAAGCAGATACCAATTTTCTTAAATTACCTGTTTTTCTCATTGTTTCGTCCTCTCTTTCTTAATTATAAAAACAGACAGCTGCCAGCCGCCTGTTTTTTACCTGGATTTCGGAAAATGCAGTTGAAACTGCACTTTTCCTTCTTTGTCTGTGACCATTTCTATGGTCGCCTCATAAACGCTTCCCGTTCTTTGTGATTTCAAATCTTTATAGCGTACCTTTCCTTTCGCCATAAACTTCTTTGCCGTTGCCAGATCCATCTTCTTTCCCTGACTTGCTAAAAAATGATCGTTTTTCCATAACACAAAATGGCAATGCTCTCCGGTACATTGATAAGATTTCTGCGTATCACAAACATCACTGCCGCAAACCGGACATTTCCCTATTACTTTTTTCCCCATTGTCCTCGGAAAGCTGCCTCTCTCATCACTTATTGCGTGATAGCGGGATACCAGAGTATCCATCATAGAACAGATTCCTTGAAGAAAATCGTCTGCGCTCTCCTTTCCCTGAGCAATATGCGTCAAAGCCATTTCCCACTCAGCAGTCATCTTCGGTGATCGGATTTCTTCCGGAAGGATCGTTATCAATGCATTGCCTGCATCTGTTGGTACCAGGTTTTTCTTTTCTCGTCTCACAAATCCGGATTGGATCAGTTTTTCTATAATCGCAGCTCTTGTTGCAGGTGTCCCCAGTCCTTTCTTTTCGGTTTCTTCCGTCAGTTCTCCGTTACCGGCTCTCTCCATAGCTGCAAGAAGCGTATCTTCGGTATACTGCCGAGGCGGTTGAGTAAAGTTTTCCGACACGCTGGAAGTGCATGGCCCGATACTCTTGCCAAGCCAGATATCAAACTCCACTTCCTCCTCTTTTTCTTTTACACCAAGCATCTGCTTCATCGCTCTTTCAATTTCCCGAAATCCCTGCTGTTTAGTCTTCTTGCCGGTGAAGAAAAAAGTATGATGATTACAAGTAAGCTGACACTTATGCGTCTCATACACATATGGATCAGCGGTTGCTGCCAGAACTCTTGTGCTGATCAGGCAAAAAATATTCCGCTCCTTTTCATTAAGGTTTTTAAGGTCTGCGCTGCCGGCTTCTGCGGTAGGAATAATAGCATGGTGGTCTGTAACTTTTTTAGAATTCAGCACTTTTGTCACATCCGGTTCATACATAACTTCTTTGGCAAAAGGCAGTTGTGATAAAAGATGGCCGATCAGCTGTTTTGTGCTTTCCCCCATCTCATTGGTCAGATACTGACTGTCTGTTCGTGGGTAAGTCACTAACTTCTTTTCATACATGGACTGGACGAGGTCCAGAGTCTGCTGTGCGGTATACCCGAAATAACGGTTCCCATCTCTCTGGAGTGATGTCAGATCATACAATTTCGGAGGTTTTACCGTCTTTTTCTGCACCTCTTCCTTCTCCACCTGACACATCCGCTCACTGCAGTCTTCCGCTTTTTTTTCTGCATCCTCTCTTTTCTGAAGATGCTCTGAAACCGCATCAAATTCGCCAAACTTAAGATGTGTTACAAAATATTTTTCCTTTTTAAACTCTTTTATTCTTTGATTGCGATCCACGATCATGGCAAGCGTTGGAGTCTGTACTCTTCCAATTTTCAGATTCCGATTATACAGAACAGAAAAAAGACGGCTCGCATTGATCCCTACCAGCCAGTC
>ENA-OPXH01000943-OPXH01000943.1-human-gut-metagenome-genome-assembly--contig:-NODE-943-length-22520-cov-2.632985_pt1 | contig 22520 bp, 14 predicted proteins | sample MGYA00241521_ERZ502034 | MGnify/ENA primary metagenome ERZ502034 (study PRJEB25962, sample SAMEA2042103) | human gut metagenome | biome: human gut; feature: human-associated habitat; material: faeces... | reverse complement strand
TCACATTTATCTACAAGCATTTTTGAACGCCCGATAACAGAGTAAACTTCTTTTATTAAAGCTATATATATATAAAATGTTGCCTATATAGGCATATAAGGGTATTTTAAAAAAAAAGACTCACCCCTTCTCAATAAAAATCAGAAATCAATCAAGTTAATAATTACTAAATAATATAGGCATATTATTTTTTTTATCGATCTTAAATATATATTTGCAACAAATTTAAAAATAGAACGTGGTTATTAAAAAGTAATTGAAAAATATATCAAATCAGAAATCATCAAATATCATGAACTAAAAACACATAATACTTATGACGTGATTCTATTTTCAAAACCAATTTTATTCATTTCTCTATTATAAGAAAGAAATGTCAATTTAAAAATAACATTGCCAAAGTAATTTATCCAAAAAATAAAAAAACGACAAATCCCCTTTTTTATTCGAATGGTTCCCAAAGACACATTGACATTCAAAGGGTTCTTATGTCAATAGTTGTTGAAAAATAAAACGAATGAACCCCCTAACAATTTATTAAATAAACTTATGAAAAAACTCTTACTCGGGCCGCGCCAGTCGATCCTATTACTTGTTTTTCCCATATTTTTAATTTTCACCTCATGGCAACACGCTACAGCCAATGATGCTATGACAGGCATACAAAGTCTACAACAAAAAAAGACTATTGTAAAAGGTGTTGTAAAAGACGAAAAAGGCGAGCCTCTAATCGGTGTGAGTATTGCCTTGAAAAATTCTACACAAGGCACTATGACCGATATAGATGGTAATTACAGTATCTCCATCGAAACCGAAAATCCGGAATTGATATTCTCATACATCGGATATACCTCACAGACAGTTGTTGTTAATGGCAGGACAGAAATCAATGTCACTCTGAAAGAAGAAAGTCATGTACTGAATGAGGTGGTTGTAACTGCTATGGGTATCATGCGTAAAGAAAAATCTCTTACGTATGCCACACAACAAATCAAAAGTGAAGATCTGAATAAAGTACAGGATCCGAATGTGGCCAATTCTATAGAAGGAAAAGTATCCGGTGTAGTGATTACTCCCAGTGCCGGTGGTGCCGGTGGTGCATCTAAAATCATACTTCGTGGTAACAAATCTGTTTTAGGCTCCAGTACTCCACTGCTTGTGGTCGATGGTGTGCCCATGACAAACAGCACCCGTAACCAGTTGGATATGAACGGAGGAGCAAATCTGACCTATGCAGGTTCAACAGAAGGTTCTGACCCGCTTTCCATGATCAACCCGGACGATATCGAATCTATCAACGTATTGAAAGGGGCCAATGCCGCCGCACTCTATGGTTCGGCAGCAGCCAATGGTGTCGTAATGATAACTACCAAAAAAGGGAAAGAAGGCAAACTTTCTATTAATTTCTCTTCCAATCTTACTTTTGATACACCACTCCTGACCCCAGACATCCAAAACATTTACGGAGCTTCCGTCACTTCTTCATCGATTGGAGACCAACTCTCAATAGATAGCTGGGGCGATAAAGTAGCCTCGCGAGGTGATGACAACCTAATTATAAATGTACAGAAAAATACAGAAAAATTCGGAGACGGTACTCGCGAAGTGCATTTACGTAACAAAGCCGGGAATGATTTGGACGATTTCTATCGCACCGGACTTACCACCAACAACTCCATCGCTTTATCGGGAGGTACTGAGAAAATACAAACTTATTTCTCGTTTGGAAATTCTCATGCAAAAGGCATGTTAGAAAATAATACATACAATCGTAATTCTTTTGCACTACGTCAAAATTACGAATTTTTCAAACGCCTCCATTTCAATGTAAACATGAACTATGTACAGACCGTTACCCGAAACCGTCCGGGAGGTGGTACTGTGCTCAATCCCATTTACCACATGTATACTATGCCGCGCAATATAGACATAGACTACTATCGGAACAATTATGTCAAAAATGGGAATTGGAATAGCGAACTGCAAGGTCTGTACGTCTTGAATCAGGGTGTTTACCAATGGAGCCAACAACGTGTCGCCCTCTCCGGTCCCATGCAAAACTGGGCATATATGGACAGTAAGCAAAACAATCCCTATTGGTTGATGAACCAAAACAGAGGGAAACAGACCGAAGACCGTTTTTACGGGACAGTAACCGGCCGTGCAGATATCTATGACGGCTTGAGTTTCCAGGCCCGTGTCAGCATCGACCATACCAAATACACAAACGACAGTCGCCGTTACGCAACGACATTCAACCCTTCCGGAATGGAAGACTACGGCCGGTATTGGAAAGACATATCCAAATCAGAAGAGATATATACCGATTATCTATTAAGTTACAATAAAGATATCAAAGATTTTTCGGTATCGGCAACCGCAGGTTGGGTAGGCCATGTTATCAAAGGTGAAATTCAAAAAACCGATGTAGTAGCTACCTATATAGACCCGAACAAAAGAATGCTTTCGGACCGCATCAACCTGTTTGAGACAAATGCCGGAGGTTCGGCAGCCACAACAACCTCCCTTTCTTCCAACTGGGATAAGGCTGCTCTTTTTACAGCTCAATTAGGATGGAAGGATATGGTATACATCGACGGGTCTTACCGTCGTGACTGGTATCGCGCTTACAAACAATTCGAAGACAGGGGCACTCCCGACAATTACGGATATTTCGGCGTGGGTGCTAATGCCATCGTCAGCTCTATCGTTAAACTGCCCGAGTGGTTCAACTATATGAAATACCGTCTTTCTTACTCCGAAGTGGGTAACTCCATTCCGAATATCGTTTACGCCAAAGGCTCGGAAAATCTTCAAACCGGAACGATATCTCCAAATTCGTTTGCCCGTTTTGCAAATCCATTGCCCGAAAAGACCAAATCATTTGAAACCGGTCTCGAAATGTTATTTTTCAACAACAACTTGAATGTAGACATTACATATTACAATTCCAAAATGCAAGACCTCTACATGCTGGCAACCAATGCATCCGGACTATCTGAACCTGTCAACTCCGGAAAAGTACGCAATCAAGGTGTCGAAGCTACAGTAGGTTACAATTTCTGGTTCGGCAAAAATTGGAGTTGGAAAACAGCATACAATGTATCGTTCAACGACAACAAGATACTCGAGACTTCTTATGAAAAAGACGGCAGCGAAAAACTTATCTACCAAGATGTTGCCGGTGTACGCGTACGCTATCGGAAAGGCGGGTCTATCGGGGATATGTATGTCACCGACTTCAAACGTGACGAAAACGGACATTATGTAATCTCGTCCAACGGTAAACCACAAATGGAAACCGAAGCCAACAAGATGTATACCATCTATGCGGGCAATATGAACTCAAAATGGCAAATGGGTTGGAGCAACACTATCAAATTCAAAGACTTTACACTCTTTTTCCTTATCAACGGACGTATCGGAGGTAAAGTAATCTCGCTTACAGAAGCCTATCTTGACAACCTCGGCCTTTCTAAACGCACTGCCGACGCTCGTATGAACGCCGAAGCAAACAAGATTATAGCGACCGAATACGGAAATGGAAATGAAGCCGGTATGGTTTTGCCGGACGGTAGCGGACGGATAGTACCCATCAAAGCCTATTACCAAAGTATCGGTGGTACCCCCAACCCGTCACAATACATATATAACGGTACCAATTTCCGTTTGCGCGAACTCTCTTTAGGATATACTTTCCGTAACCTGTTGGGCGAAAACAAAAACTTGACATTATCATTCATCGGTCGGAACCTGTTCTTTATCTATAAAGACTGCCCTACCGATCCGGATGTCTCACTCTCCACAACAAACGGATTAGGTGCATTTGAATTATTCAATATGCCTACATCCCGTTCTTACGGATTTTCGTTGAACATTAATTTTTAAACATTAAAGTCTGACTATCTTATGAAAAAATCTAAAATATTCTATGCTCTTTTCTGCTCGATAGCCGTTTTGGGCTTTCAATCATGCTTGGACTACGACATACCTTCTGACGAATTCAGCCAAACCGAAATAAAGACTGATGATACAATTTATCAAGGTGAAGCCGACAATATCGACTACACAAAAGAAATCACAAAAGAAGGTTTAGAAGAAGCCATCCAGGCATTAACAACTCCATTACGCCAAGCTAAAGGCGGCCAATACGCCCTACGCGGAGGGAAAGACGGGAACTTGCCTGTATCGCATTCTTACCAAAGGCAATATACCATGGGACCCGACAATTATGCCCAATTTGCCATGATTCCTCATTATGACTTTATGTATGGTACTATTAATCATGTATACGAAGCAAGTAAAGATTTCAACCCGGGACCCTTTTCCTGTTATGAAATCTCAAAAAATGCATTTGTGCCATTGCTCAACCGACCGGAAATAGATTCCATACCCGAAATGAAGGCCGTCTACCTGCTCTTGTTCAATTACGCATCCCAAGAGGTTGCCGACCTATACGGGCCCTTCCCTTATGTCGATTATAAAGCGAACAAAACAGATGCTCCCTTTACTTACAATGACTTGCGTACCATATACGTAAATATAGAAGCCAATATAGACACAATATTGAAATGCTTCCACTATTTCGAACAAAAACCCGATTGGTACAAACAGGCTGTACAAGCTCAATTGAACAGAAACCTCGGCGACTGGACCGAAGGCAAATCGGGAAATATGGATACATGGATTCGATTTGCAAACTCATTCAAATTGCGTCTAGCTATGCACATCATCAAAGTGGATTACAAAATGGCAAAAGAATGGGCAGAAGAAGCCGTGACTGACGGTGTCATTGAAGACATTTCTCAAGAAATCGTTCTCAAGCCTTTCAACTCAGGTTTCGACCATCCTCTTATGCAAATCTCAGATACATGGGGAGATACCCGCCTGAGTGCATCATTCGAAAGCATGCTGAAAAGTCTCAATCATCCCTATGCCGACTATCTGTTCACAAAGAATACAGATGCAATCATAAACACAAAAACCGGAGAAGCTACAAAAACCGGTACACGTCTTGTGGGAATCCGGGAAGGTATCGAACCCGGGCAAGGTCAAAGTGTATCATCAAACACCTATCTTGCTTACAGCAAAATAAATCCCGAGATATTAGGAGCGTTCGGTGTACCCTTATACCTGATGAAATTATCTGAAGTAGACTTCCTACGTGCCGAAGGAGCATTACATGGATGGAATATGGGAGGTACAGAATCATTTTTCTACAACCGGGGTATCGACTATGCCTATTTGGAAGACCGGAATGTCGGTTCTCCTGAATATACAAACGCTTTGGAAACATACAAAAATCTTGAAAACGCAGTGGAATATACCTATGTCGACCCACAAGGGATAGTTGATGATATGCCGAGCGTAACAAAAATCGGAGTAAAATGGAATGATGGAGATTCACCCGAAGTGAAACTCGAAAAAATTATTACACAGAAATATATCGCCGCATATCCATACAGCTATGAACCGTGGGTAGATATGCGTCGTACCGGCTATCCTAAAGTATTCCCGGTTCTGAATCCGGGCAATGGAGATGGTTCCTTGAAAGCAGGAGACTTAATCCGTCGTATGCCGTTCCCGAATACCGACGATGCTTCTATCCAAGATATTCAAACTACCGGACTGAAAGCCTTGGGAGGTCCCGACCTCCAGGCTACCCGTTTGTGGTGGGATGTAAATACTCCTAATTTCTGAAAATAAAATTCGGAATAGAATCCTGCCCATCAGCAGGGTTCTATTCTTCCAAATCAATAACTAAATTAAATAATTTGCTTATGAAAAAAAGACACACTCTCGCTATGTGGGCTATGGCATGTTGCGCAGCCATAGGTACACCCAATGTGGCCTTGTCTCAAGAATTGTCACCGACCGCAACATCGGAAGTATACGACTTCTCCGGATTTGTCGATGTACAATTGATGGAACTATTCTACAACGCACATGTAGACGGACGCAAATACCCGACAGAAGAAGAATTCAGAGCCAAAGGTATCCTTCCCTCCGACATTGCATTTATACGTTCGCACGTACGTAAAGCCCAGATTATGGACCGCGGCGACCGCATCGTCCCCGATACATACGAGAAACGCGACCTTTGGATGAATATCCCCATGAGTACAGGTAAAGACGGGGCCGTAGGTCAACCTTCGACTAACTTTGCCGACGATGTCTTCTCTATGTGGAACTATACCAACCTGTTCGGCTCTTGGAATCACAGTTTCTTCTCGGCTCCCGGGGCTTGGGTAGATGCAGCTCACAAAAACGGTACCAACATTATGAGCGGTATCAAATTTTTTGAAAGCTGGACACCCGGTATCGGTGCCGGAGAATGGATGAACATCATTACAGCTAAAAACAGTGACGGTACCTTCAAATATGTAAAACCGATGATCAACTGCTTGATGTTCTTTGGTTCGGATGGTATAAACTATAACTGGGAAGACTCCGGATATGGAGACCCGGATATCATCGCATTCCATAAAGCGTTGCATAAAGAGGCAGCAGCCTGTGGTTTCGACAATTTCCAATTAGGGATTTATACTTCTGCATCAGGATTAAATGCCGGAAACGTCAATTCCCTATTCGGTAATGAAGAAGGCCGGACTGCACATACGATGCTTAATTATGCAGCTTCCGATTTCTCCTATCAAATGGCAAACTCGGTAAGGATTGCAGAAAACGCCATGGGAACATCTGAAGGACTATATGCCGGCGTATGGATTGTATCCATGGACCGTTCATGGACCCGCCTGAATGCTGACGAAGACTCTAAAAGATGCGGTGTATGCCTTTGGGGAGAACATAATACAAGCCGATTCTGGTCCTATAACTCCGGAGCAGATGCTTATGATGCACAAAGCAACTACCAGGCCCTGCTCGAACGTGCATTCTCCGGCGGTAACCGTAACCCGTTGAACCGCCCTGCAATCAGCAATACCGGAAATAATTGGGAAAAAGAAGGAGATAAATTACCTCTCTCCACATTTGCAGGATTGGCTACCTGGATTCCGGAACGTTCGGCCATCCAAGGGAACCTGCCTTTTGCAACCTATTTCAACTTAGGGAATGGCGACCGTTACAATTATAAAGGTAAAAAAACAGCCGGATCATGGTACAACATGAGTAACCAAGACCGTGTACCGACCTACCGTTGGTTGGTAACCCAAGCCGGAACTGAAACTGTAAGCACAGACATCCAACCGGAATTTTCTCATGACGATGCTTATACAGGAGGTTCTTGCCTGAAACTTACCGGAAAGGCCACTTCTGCCGGCACTGATATCGTTCTCTTCAAAACCAATCTTACAGCCAGCTCGACCGGAGCTTATGCCAGTGTTGCTGTAAAGAGCGGAAAAGAAGGAAGCAATGAAACCAACCTTTATGTTATCCTGAAAAAGAAAGACGGTAGTTGGGTTGAAGCCCCTGTAGGGACAACGGCAAGTAAAAACTGGGAAGAAAAGAAAATCGACCTTTCCGGAATTGCCCAGGGAGATGTTATCGAACGTATCGGTCTGCGCGTAAAAGGCTCTGATGAGAATTACAAACTCTATGTAGGTAAACTCGAAATCAATGATAATGTAAAAACTGTTCCTTCAAATATAACAGACCTTATGGTCGAAGTTAAAGAAGAAACAAAAACGACTCTTTCTATCAAAGCAAATTGGCTGGTAGACAAAACTGCTGAAGACCGCGCCGACTGGGATCTTCTTTACAACGATGAAGCCAATATCGACCATTTTGAAATTCTCTACAAAAACGGAGAAGAAGGCAGAGTATCAGAAATAGCTCGTACTACCCAATGGGCTGTTTATGTAGGCGATATCACATTCGAAAGTGTCGACGACCAACCATTCATCGGTGTGCGTGCTGTTTCTACTGATTTGAAAACATACTCTCCGGTAGAATGGGTAGAAATAACCCGCGCTGCACAAGACGCCCTGCCTAATAAAGAAGTGAACACCTACGGTATAAGCCAGATGGACCCGAACTGCGAAGGTGCCGATATCGCCCGTCAACAACGCTATGTAACCGACTTTACGACAACCGGTGCTACTGAAAATATTACGTACCACGCTGACGGACCACAAGCTGACGGTACACAATACGTAAATGCCACAGATATGATTCTGAAAGTAGAACAAGGACAGCAAGTGACTCTTACCATCAAATGTGCCGACTTCAGTGATGGATTGAAATACTGTTTTGCCGGTGGTTGGATGGACTTGGATGGTAGCGGAACTTTCCAGCCGGATCCCATCGAGGACAATCCTGCTGCAGGTGAACGACTGTTCCGTGTAGGAAATTTACGTGCACCAACACCTGAATTCCAAACAACAGGTATCACTCATACATTTACTGTACCGGCAGATGCACGCCCGGGCAAGAGCCGCTTACGTATCGTATTCTCCGATGCTTGGTTCGAAGGTTCTTTCTTGCCGACAGGCCTCCACGCAAAAGGTTTCTCTATCGACTTCGGTGTAGAAATTACAGGAGACAACGAACCTCGTCCTCTGCCGGCTGATAATCATGACCAAGGTATAGCAGACGAACCCGATGGTTTGGACGATGTAGTCAGCATCGAAAAAGTAAACAGTGAAGTATCGAGCTTCTATGTTGCCAACGATATGATTAATTTCCAAAATGTAGACAACGCTTGGATTTACAATGTTAACGGTGGTATCGTCAAATACTTAACTAATCCAAGTAGCGTTAGCATAGCTGACCTTGCAAACGGAGTATACATTGTCAGAATGCAAAATAATAACGTTATCCGTTCTGGTAAGTTCATTAAATAAGCAAGTAAAAAAACAATTTTGAAGATTCAAATTCTTCAGAATTTATCATTTCTTACCCAAGTTTTCAAATACAGAGAAAACTTGGGTAAGTTTTTATACCATCCGTCCACCCAATTTATATCCTCAAAAAATATTCGGATACACTGATTTTACATACATTTGTAAATTTGAAAACAATTTTTTACTATAAAAAAGACAAAAGCAGGCAATCATGAAATACAATTTTGATGAAATAATTGACCGGCATCACACCGGAGCACTAAAAATAGAAGCTCTAAAAAACCGTTGGGGACGTGAAGACCTTATCCCTTTATGGGTTGCCGATATGGATTTTAAGACTCCTCCATTTATTGTGGAAATGATACGTAAAAGATGCGAACATGAAATATTGGGATACACTGTCAAACCTGATGAATATTATAAAGCCATCTGTAACTGGCTGAAAAAAAGGTATAATTGGAACATTTCAGCACAATGGATCAGCTTTTGTCCGGGTATCGTCCCGGGTATCACTTTCGCCATACAGAGTCTGACACAGCCCGGGGATAAAATTCTGATACAACCACCGGTATACCATCCTTTTAAATGGATAATCGAACAAAATAACCGTACTGCCGTCAGCAATCCGTTGATACTTGAAAACGGGCAATACAAAATGAATGTGGACCATTTTAGAAAAGCGGTCAAAAATTGTAAGCTTTTCATTCTTTGTAATCCGCATAACCCCGGAGGACGAGTATGGTCCAAAGAAGAGCTTGAGATTATTGCCGACATTTGCTATGAAAACAAAACGATTGTAATATCTGACGAAATACATGCAGACCTGACCCTTCTATCTTATAAACATACCCCTTTTGCTAAAGTCTGCGAAAAAGCACAGACAAATTCGGTCATATTCATGGCTCCCAGTAAAGCTTTCAATACTGCCGGACTATCCAGTTCATATTGCATTATCGAAAATGAAAACATCCGTCAAAAATTCAGAAGATATATAGAAGGAGGAGAATTAGGAGAAGGACATCTCTTTGCCTATATTCCGGTAGTCAGTGCATATAATGAACAGGGAGAAGAATGGCTAAATCAAGTACTTGAATATATACATAGTAATGTCGAATTCATAGACAATTATCTGCAAAAGAATATGCCTCATATAAAAGCCATTCGACCTCAAGCATCATTTCTGATATTCTTAGATTGCCGAGAACTTCACTTGTCCCAAGACAAATTAGTAGACTTTTTTGTTGATAAAGCACATCTGGCATTAAATGATGGCAGTATGTTCGGCAAAGAAGGAATAGGATTCATGCGTCTAAATATAGGTTGCCCGAAAAAAACACTTGAACAGGCTATGTCACAACTAAAAACGGCATATGATAATCTACACATTGTGTAGGTTATCATTATAGCTTCTCAACCAAAAGTTATAACAACCGGCTCACATTAGTTATATAACCTACTTTTGACATACCGGTTTCTCTAATTGCTTCACAACTTCCACCGTTCCTTTCCTACAAAAATTATAAAAAATAAATACATCTATTCTACAATTACACCAATATCCCCAAATTGTACACGAACAATTTTATCCCATGACATCATTTTAACAGCAAAAATCTGAAAATAACCGTTTTTTTGATACCTATTTATAAAAGTACCATTTTTCCAGAACTACAAAATCAAAATATTGAACTCTATTACACTTATAATCTACATTTTAATCCTGATTTTGATATATCTTAGAGCCTGTTGTCTAAATTTTACTCGAACCAGGTTTGTGAAAATTTCTTTCATGGATGCTTTTCTGCTTTTACAAGGAAAATAGCAGGTTATCTGAGGAGTAAAAAAATTCGAACAGATTCCTTTTTTAATAACAACTAAAAACATATAAAAAACAAAGCGATGAAGAAAAAACTCCAACTTTTGAGTCTATCTTGCCTACTTCTGGCAAGTTGTTTACAATCAGTCCAAAACGACCAGAAAAGCAATATGATTGAACATGATATAGATATTGCTTCACAACAAATCGGACACCAAGTAGAAGTTATCGAAAAATCCGGAAAAATTCTGAATCCTCGTACTATTATAAACGGAAAAGTCCAATACATTTCCAACGATGACTGGACCAGCGGATTTTTTCCCGGTACAATGTGGTATATGTATGAACTGACCAATGATGAAAAATGGAAAGAATATGGTATAAAATATACCGAAGCTCTTGACTCTATACAATATCTAAAATGGCACCATGATATAGGATTCATGATATATTGTAGCTTTGGAAATGCATATCGTTTTACCGGAAAACCCGAATACAAAGACATAATTATTGAAGCAGCCAAGTCACTTTCGACCCGATTCAGGCCTGTACCGGGAGTAATACAGTCGTGGGATGAAAACAGGGGCTGGCAAGGACAACGAGGCTGGATGTGCCCTGTCATCATCGACAATATGATGAATCTCGAATTACTTTTTGAAGCAAGTAAACTTAGCGGAGATTCTACTTTCCACAAAATTGCTGTAAGCCATGCCAATGCAACTTTGGCAAACCACTTTCGCCCAGACAATAGTTGCTACCATGTTATAGATTATGATAAAATAAAAGGTGGAGTAAGAAATAAACAAACGGCTCAAGGCTATGCCGATGAATCATCATGGGCCAGAGGACAAGCATGGGCTCTATATGGCTATACCGTCTGTTATCGCGAAACAAAAGACATGCGCTATCTCAAACAAGCTGAAAAAGTTTATAACTATTTGTTTACTCACAAAAATATGCCTGATGATTTAATCCCATATTGGGATTTCGATGCCCCTGATATTCCCAATGAACCTCGCGACGCATCGGCTGCAGCTATAACAGCCTCGGCACTCTATGAACTTTACACATATAATAATAACCCCGAGTACAAAAAAACAGCAGATAAAATCATATCCTCACTCTCAAGTCCTGCATATTTGGCTCTGGTAGGAACCAATGGTAACTTTGTCTTGATGCATTCAGTAGGGAGTATTCCCCATAACCAAGAAATAGACGTACCTTTAAACTACGCCGACTACTATTTTTTGGAAGCTTTAGCCCGAAAAATAAATTTAGAAAAGAAATAAATAATCCATCCGGTATTTATATTCTAAAATTTTCAAGAGCTTTTGTATCGTTCTCCAGACTTTGCAATACCCCAAATACCGGATGGATTATTTTAATTTAAAAGTATTACACATGAAAACATTTATTTATACATGTTGATAATAAAACCAATACTGCTAAATTAAAAAAATTTCATATTTTCCCTAAGAAGCTCTATCTGAATTTTGCCGGGTCAAATTTGTGAATTTCTTTCGTAGATGTTTTTATGAAGAAGATAGCGGACTATCTGACGAGGGAAAACAGGAAAAGAGACCGAAAGAAAACACAAAAATGTCCTGACAATACTTTTTATTGGGAAAGTCAATCGGCTCTAAAATTGTAACAGTAAACATATCAAAAACAAATATTTTCATAAAAATCAAACAAATGCTGAAACTGAGATAGTATAAAATCTGTTTTTTCTATAAAAAAATGCTATATTTGTCTATAGCTTGTAGAGATTACCTAAAATGGAATACCTATAAAAAATTGAAATAAACTGAAAATTTTATCTCATAGGCCGATTTACAATCAAAGTACTCTTACATTCATGACTTTGTATTATAAAATATGCATCTGTTTGATAACCTGCATCACCGCTTTTATTCCGGTGAAAGCAACTCAACTTGACATAGAATATTTCAGACTAAATAATCAACTACCCTCTACTTCTATCCAATGTATCACCCAAGATAAAGAAGGGCTTATCTGGTTCGGGACCAATGAATGGGCAGCATGGTATGACGGTTATACCCTTCAAAAATTATCAACTGCAGAATTACATAACAACCTATCTAAAAAGATATACTGTTTACAAAATGACAAATATGATAATATGTGGATAGGAACTGCTAACGGAGCTTACCGTTACAATAAAAAAAATGGATTAGTAGAACAATATCGCCCTGACCCGGACAATAAACTTGATAAAAGCAAAATTATATACAGTATTGCCCTTTCCCCTGACAAACAGATATATTTAGGCACTCGAAACGGAGTTTTCACCTATAATGAAAATAAAAATTCATTAGAACTTTTCCCGCTATTTGCCCACCATAAAGAATTTAATGAAGCAATCAAGAGCGAACGTATAGCCAAAAAAATATATTTCGATAAGATGGGGTTACTATGGATTGGGACAGAAGGGAATGGACTTGTCATGATAAATATAAAAGAACAATCCCAATCTCACTATAAGTTTGACCCCAATAATATAAACAGTATCCCCAGTAATTTTATCCAAAATATATATGAAGACAGATTCGGAAATCTATGGATTGCGACCAGTGAAGGATTTGCCCTATATAAAAGAGAGCAGGATTGTTTTGTAAGTTATCAGTCGACGGGAATAAAAAGGCTGGTAACCTCAGTCGTCGATGACGGAAACAAGTCCCTCATTATCGGTACAGATAATGGCATAGCTATATACGAACGTACTAAACATATTGTAGATTGGTTACAAAACAATCCTACAAATAATCTCAATAGCCTGCTTAGTAATAATGTAAGTACTTTATATAAAGACCGTTCTGGTGTCATCTGGATAGGAACCTCTAATGGTGTTTGTAAATTATCCGAAAAAGGAAATATCTATCTATTCAAAAATATACCGGGAGATGAACACTCCCTATCCCATAATACAATCCTCTTTATGCAAGCCGATAGCCATAGAAATGGAATATGGTTAGGTACCGGAGCTCAAGGAATAGATTTTTTTGATATGGATAATCAAATATTTTCCCATTACAATCTTCCCCCAATAAATAATAATCTTCCCCAATCCAATCGGAATCATATACTAACCGGATTATTGACGAAAGAGGGAAAGTTGATATTAGGCACTACATCGGCACTATTGAGCTTCGACCCTCAAAACAAAACATTTCAAACTCTGGCATTTCCTCCAGAGCATCAACCACTAAAAGAGGTATACGCTCTATGTGAGTCATCCGATGGAAATTTATGGATATCGGTTCTCGACAAAGGATTATATATGTACAATGCTAAACAAGATAAACTGACACATATACTTCTCAAAGAAACACCCGAAGATAAACCCGATATTTTTACGAATATCAAAATCATTGCCGAGGATGAAAATCATGATATTTGGATGGCATTTCATCAAGGAGGTATAGCCTGTTATAACACTCAATCAGGAAAAACAAAATTTTATACACAAGAAAATACTCATGGACTGTTACCGGACAATTTGATTTGGGGAATCCAAAACTTAAATCATAACAGATTAGGTATTGCTACAGCTTCAGGTATTACATTTTTCGATTTAAAAAATAGAAAATTTATCCTCGACAAAAAAATAAACAAAATTATCAATGGTGCTGTAACATCCATATTACAAGAAAAAAACGGAAAAATTTGGTTAGGCAGTGAACGCGGAATCTTTTCCGTCCTTCCCTCTCCCAATAATGATATTATCCGATATTCAGAAATGGACGGATTGCAAGGTAATATTTTCTTTTATCAAGTGAAAGCACAATTAGGTCCCTATCTATTTTTCGGAGGTGATAATGGATTCAATGTGATTGATACCCAAAAAAATATAAAATACACCTATATTCCCATTCCCGCTATTACATCCATCCGTAACGGGAATAAACTTTTCCGAATCCAAGAATTAGACTCTGAGAAAAATATACCTCTTCTGAAATTAACAACAGAAGACAAAGACTGCATTATCAATGTCTCAAACTTTTCCTATATCAAAGAATGGAGAAATCGATTCCAATATCAAATAATGCCTTACGACACAACCTGGTACTGGATAGACTTTGGAAAAAATTCAATTAAACTTCCTGCATTATCAAGCGGTAAATATACTCTATTGCTTCGAAGTTCAAAGGAAAATGGAGCAATGAAAAAGAAGTTCTTAAAATTGACATAACATCTATCTGGACAACCATTGCCTTAGTGACATTATTATTAATCATCACTCTTTTGGCAACATTTTATCTACTAAATCTGAAATATCCTAAGTTTTATAAAAAATATAACAAGTTTAAAAACAAGAATACAACAAAAACATTAAAAACACCCCAACCCAATATCATACTTCCGAAACTACCGGATAATAAAACTCGGAAAATCATTGATGCACTAATTTCCTCTATGGAAAACGATCATATATATACTAATAAACGATTAAATAAAGCTCAACTGGCGACATTAATCAACCTATCTGAATCACAGCTTTCTCAGATATTAAAAGAATTTTTTGGAAAAGGATTTAATGACTTTGTAAACTATTACCGGGTAGAGGCTGTCAAAAGAAAATTACAAGCTCCCCAATACAGAGAATATACTCTTTTAGGCATAGGAGATGAATGCGGCTTTAACTCCAAAACATCATTTTACCGTGTATTTAAAGAAATGACCGGTATTACGCCCACCGAATATATTGAACAAATAAACAAAGACCGGAAACAAGAATAAGATAATAAATCCGGAAATATTGTTTATCAAATAAACAATATTTCCGGATTTATAAGAACCTGTCATTGTATCTCACATCAATCCGTTTATATAATCAAGCATCTCGGCCTCATGAGCCTCTATACTCTGTAATAATTTAAATTGAGCCAATGAACGTTGCCAATTATGCTCGGGGAATTTTATCTTATAATAGCAATCGCCATCGAGATAATCAGTCAGAAATCGAACAGTCTGCATATACGTCAACAACTTTGCTCCATAAGGCAAATTTTCGACTTCAACAGGTAACAAAAATGACTTTGCACTTTCAATATATCCCTTGGCAAAAGATTTGAATATATCCATATTCAAATTCACATTATCCAAATTTGCATCATCTTCTGCTCCTGTATTCCCCGCTGTACGAATAAAATCCCCAAAATCTGATAATACATACCCCGGCATCGTAGTATCCAAATCTATTACACATAAAACTTTGCCATTCTCATCAAAAAGCATATTATTGACCTTAGTATCACAATGCGTTATGCGCTTAGGCAATATGCCTTCTCTATGCAACCTCTCAGCCTTACACATTTCATCTGCACGCACCAATAACTCATCGACCAACCATTGCGCTTTCTCCAAACGTCCGGCCTTATTATCTTTTATTGATTTTTTAAACGTTTCCAAACGAAATTCCATATTATGGAACTTCGGTATAGTCTCACCCAATTGCTGAGGTATATCCACTAACATTGACTGAAAATCGCCAAATGCTTTTCCCGTATAATACGCAAACTCAGGATTGACGGTCTCAAAAGTTTTGGATTTAGGTATCAATACTGAAATTCTCCAATAGCTCTCCCCATCAAAATAATACATCTTGCCATCCTTTGCCGGAATAAACCGAAGAGCTTTACGTTTAATATCAGTCTCTCCCCTCTCTTGCAATTTTTTCCGGATATGTTCTGTTACATTCACAACATTTCTCTGAAGGAGATCGACATCTTTAAAAATAGAATGATTGATACGTTGTAAAACATAATCATCTGTATCGGATGAAACCGTTGCAACCCGGTATGTATCATTTATCAAACCGGCTCCCATAGGTTCAATCACATCAACCGTTCCATCAATACTAAAATGTGACACAATGTCGTGTAAATTATTCATGATATCAAGTATTTTATATATAATAATCTAAATAAATCGCAAAATAAGAATATTTCAGAGAATAATCAAAACAAACATTTAAAAAGAAATTTCAAATCTAAGAAAATTTGTTCATTCTAATCATTTTTTCTTTTTTACCAGCGACAATAGCAACAACTGCAATCAACAAATAAACAACCCAGATAATATTCAGAGCTGGAGGCACCTCCGTCCTACCATAAGAATGCAAACCTGACAAATAATAATTTACTCCAAAATATGTCATCCATACCGATAACATTGCGACGACCGACATACAACTAAAAGCAAACGCAGAAGACAGAATCGGCAAAAAACGACTATGCAAAATAAATGCATAAATAATCAGTGTAATCAATGCCCAAGTTTCCTTAGGATCCCACCCCCAATAACGTCCCCATGATTCATTAGCCCATACAGCTCCTAAAAATATTCCGGCTGACAAAAGGGCTACTCCAATATATAATGACATCTCATTTATAATACGAAGTTCCCGAATACCGCCATTCCATAGCAACAAATTGTCTGATTTTCTGAAAGCCATCAGAATCAAGGATAAAAATCCTATCAGAAAACTCATCCCGAAAAAGCCATAACTGGCTGTAATAACCGCAACATGTATCATTAGCCAATATGATTTCAACACCGGAACCAAAGGGGTTATTTCAGGATCCATCCAATTTAAGTGCGCTACAAAAAGAATGACTCCCGCAAAAAACAAAGCTAAGGATAAAACAACTTGCGAACGTCTCAAAAATAACAATCCGGCAAACGCCGTAGACCACCCAATATATACCATCGACTCATATGCATTTGCCCAAGGAGCCTGCCCTGAGATATACCATCGTAAAGCAATACCAAAAGTCAATCCCCCAAAAGTTATACAAGCCAAAACTATCAATATTCTCAACACTGACTTCCATCGATATTGATTTAATATCCTATACAAGGATATTCCCAACAAAAGAAGTCCCAAACTTATAAACAAAAAAGCCGATACTTCAAAAATCTTTATTTTATTATATAACAGTTCGGCATGAATACGAGAATCTGATATCTGTATTGCTCCCCCTTTTGCCTTCTGATATATTTTAATCATTCCTATTATTTCCTTTGCTTTTCCCCATTCTCCAGACAACGCTGCCATATTGCTTTCTTCTGCAAACCAAGGTAAAACCTTTGCCACAAACAAAGAATCAGCCCCTGACAACACCCGTAAATCATCACCTGCTGAAAACCAATGGTTCCTCTCATCTGACACTCCGGGAAATAAAGGCAGCATTCTTCCCTGTTGCAACGAAAATATGATATTTATTTTTTCGTCCAATTTCAAAATATCTTTTTCCATCCGGGAACGTCCTTTCTCTGATTTGGAATAAGCAGCTTGGACCTTCTCTGCTAATTTATATTGTCCTGAAGCATCGAACGCATCAAAAAAAGCTATATAATTACCCGATGTTCCTAATAGTTGGTGTAACTCAAGAGATGTCTGTCGAATAAATGGAACCCGATTCCATATATCGGGCCGGAATATAATTCCTAAAAATACTTGTACAGCAGAATACCCATCGTAACTATCCGATTTGGAAATTTTACGCAGCACAGCCCGTGCATAAGTATCTACAGGTTCAATCCTCCCTGATGGTGACTGTACCTGTAACTCTGCCCATGAACGACAGACAGCCTCCGGTAACACAAATTTATCGACCTCTGCCCTTACATTTTCCTCCGCTTTCAATACCGGCAAATTTGAAAAAAATAAGAATATGACAACAACCAAAGACTTATTCTTTGACAGTAGGCCCAATTGCCTACCTAACTCCCGAAACCGAGAATTACGTTCAAACATCATTCCCAAAATACCAATCAATAAAAACAAATAACCCAAATAAGAAACAAGTGTCCCAAATTGATCTTTATTTACAGACAATACAGAACCTTTTTCATCTCTATCATAAGAAGTTTGGTATAATCGGTATCCTTGTTCACTTACTACTCGATTCATATAAATAGTCTCTTCTTTACTCCCTTCTGGCGTTATAATCGTCAAATCACTTTCATAAGATGAGGGACTCTCTGAGCCCGGATAACGCACCAATCGAAAATCATTTAATATTATACTAAATGGGAGTTTCATGTATATTGCTCCATATGATAAATCTAATGATAAATTCTCTATTTCCAAACTAACCGGTTCTCCTACATTTCCAGCCCTACCGGGAACCTCTATAATTGTATCGCAAGCAGAAGTAACTACACGAAAATGGAGAATATCAACACCAGATATATCTTGATGTGTTCCCAATAGAGAAATACTAAAAAAATCATCGTCAAAAGTATGACATTCTGAAAAAGATGTTGAGAATAACGGATTTATATCCAATCGATGAAAAATACTAAAACTTTGTCCCGCACACACACCCTTACAATTCAAATAAGTGTCACGCGTCAACATCTCTCTTGTCATCTTGCCTTCCCTTAAATGGATACTACCCTCTATCCCGCTGATTGCCGTTATCCAAGCCCCCGCCAATATCCAGACAAAAGCCAGATGAAACAACAAAGTACCGTATTTTTTGCGTTGCCATAATTTAACGGTAAATGCTATGGACAAAAAATTGATTACCATTAACAATTGCAACAAATAGAACCAAGTACTATTATATACTGCTACTCGAGCCGAAACACTACCCCAACAGCTCTCTATCCAAGTAGCAACAGCCAACGATATTACATATAAAGACAGCAATACCGCCATTGTACGATAAGAAGAAAAAAAGAACTTTAAATAAGCACACAAACGGATAAAGATTTTCATGAAAAAATTATTTCTACAAATATAAAACAGTAATTATTAATAAGAAACCTTATCTACTGTTTTTTATTGATAGCTACGTAATACTTACATACAATCAAAATAAAAGATACAGCCTATTCTGTTGCACCCCCAATATCTTAATCTAAACTGTGTAGCAGCATCTCGGAAATACCAACACAAACCAAGTCTCTCACTATGTCCCCTTGTCTCCTCTCAAAAGGAAAAACAGCGACCTTCCCCAAAGCGACATGTCTCAGTAAAAAAGCTGTAATCCTACTCCTCTCCCTCTCTCGAGAGGAACAATAAATTTTTCAATAATATATAAATAAAATACAATTTTTATATTACACATCAAAGAGATTTTTCTAAAATAACTTCTCCATATAAGGTGTATATTACAATTTTTCCTGAAGAATAAATAGCAAAAGTCGGTAAACGTCCCTCTTTAGGCAAAGCTATCGAGCCAGGATTACAAATCATCCTATTCTTATCTATTCTCAGTTCCCATAAATGTGTATGTCCAAAAAGAAATATTCCTTCAGAAAATCCCTTCGGCAACTGATTTGGATTATAAATGTGACCATGAGTAGCGAATATACGATAATCATTATCCAATATCAATACATAATCTGACATACAAGGAAAATCAAGCACCATTTGATCTACTTCTGCCTCACAATTTCCTCTAACTGCTATTATCTCTGTAGAATATTGATTTAATAACTCGGCAACTCCCTTAGGATTATGTCCTTCTGGAAGAGGATTACGAGGCCCATGATAAAGAATATCACCTAAGATAATCAATCCGTCACACCCTAATCGTTCATATTGGTCTAAAGCTCTCTTTAATGCAATTTCCGACCCATGTATATCAGAAATTATCATATATGTCATTTCACCGCATTTTTTCATTGATAGGAATACTGAATTCTTTATTGGCAAAAAGTGATGCCAAACCTGAAATCTGTTTTAGTCGCAATAATTCATCCTTATCCATTCCGATATGTTTTTGTATCCAAGAATCCGTCATACCGGCCTGAGTCAGTTCCGATACAATTTCACACATCAATTCGATACTATGAGTTCCTCGTGCCCGATTATGTCGAATTGTCGAAGCCATACGGTTTGACAAATCTTTTTCTATAACCACAACCGGAAGCAAACCCTTTTCCCGTTCGTAAATCCTTTTAGACGTTTTGAGCACCGAATAACGATGGAATCCGTCCACCAATTCATACATATCTTCATCTGCAACATAATAACAAACGCAAGGCATTGTATAACCATCTTCCCAAATTGACAATTCCAACAATTTCATCTCTGGTGGTGGTACGATGTTCGGATTATAATTATTTGCTCTGACTTTTTCTACAGGAACTGCCTTTACATTATAAACAGGACTTATGAAAGACTTTTTCATATACTCGTTTTACAATATATCTTTATATTTCTCAAGTATTTTTTCTTTACGTTCCCGCTCGCTTTTATTCAATGCAAATCCCATATATTTGCAAGCGTGATCGTTCTTCAAAATACAAATACAAACTCTTTTAAATGTAGGTATCTCTCTAAACTCTGCAATATCTATATCATCCAAATACTCCATTCTTACAGGCTTTTTTGTGGTTTTATAATTTGTATCAGGCATGACAGTAATCTCGATTCCCGCATTCTTCAACTTCTGGATGGTTTCATCCGAAAGACAACCTCCTTTTCTACGCCAAAAATCAATACTGACAGATAACTTTTCAAGATAATTATTTCGTGTCGATTCAGGAAGCGTAGATAGTAGAAAATGCATATAACTCTCCCACGTATGACCTTCAGGTAACTTGACCGACTGCCAACCGACCGCAGATGTGCCCCCATATATACCTGAAAAGTTCACACCGTTAACTCGTCCGATCAATCGTCCCCAAGTATTAGGGTCTATCGCCCGATATAAATGCAGGCTCTCCTGCGCAGGAGAAATAAAAGGACTGGCAACGCGCTGACGATCTAAACTAATGCCCGCTTTATAATACAAATCATATAACCGATTATAATCCCAACCGAACTTTCCATTTGCAGTCCGTGGTTTGCCAATCATATATCGGATAAACGTTGAATATATTATCATATAGTTTTTTCGTCCACTTTAATCCCATAAATTTACTATAAACATTCTCTCGATAAATCGTACGCCATCGATTCAAACTTTCTTGGGTGCGAATACCTACCATACAGCACGTACGCCGTGCTTTCTTCCGCCTATGTAACCATTCACAAAATTTAAACTGAAACTCGTAATCCCACATGTCAGGATCATAAAAAGGAAAATCTTTTACAGAATAACATCCTTCAGGCATCCGACGTACCCATAAATCACGCATCGACTCCTCCCACGGACGCCAATATGTTTGGTACATAGAAGCACAAGTCGTTACCTTGAAAGGGACACATATCCTGTATACCTCCAATATATCTTTATTTTGAGATAACATCCTGTCGACATATTCTGTCGTCATTTTATACTGAGCTTCATAATCGAGATGCAATACCCCAATTTTACGATTCAGATTATGTGTACGAATATAATCTATACATAGATTCAATAATACGCCACTATCCTTTCCTCCTGAAAATGAAACATATATATTATCAAATTCTGCAAAAATATTTTCTAATCTTCTTTGTGTCAGTTCATAAACATTCTTACGCAGCGCCATAGCTCCACTCCATTTTTACATACTTTTTCCACTCTTTTATTGTATTGAAACCATTCTCCTCAAAAATTTTCACATGGGGAGTCTGTACAACTCCTTCCAATACATAATGAGCTCCTAAAGCTGCTTTTATCTCCTTCAAAAGATCAGATAACAAGTCCAGATTGTCACCTGCCACGTAATAATTATTCAATATGGCCTTTTCATCCCTTATTTCAACCGGAATAAAACCAATTGGTGTATTATCGCTCAAAGCAACATACCAAATAAAATTTTTTGATGTTTTAAATGGATAATTATTGTTATATCTAAGTACCCTCGGGTTCATCACCAGAGGGGCAACCAATTGATAAAGGCGGGTATCAAGCCCTTGGAGAGATTCTATCTTTATCATAATTAATACGAAGGCCTGCATGAACGGATATAAGGTTGCCTATTATAACCTG
>ENA-OPXH01000939-OPXH01000939.1-human-gut-metagenome-genome-assembly--contig:-NODE-939-length-22584-cov-4.560744_pt1 | contig 22584 bp, 15 predicted proteins | sample MGYA00241521_ERZ502034 | MGnify/ENA primary metagenome ERZ502034 (study PRJEB25962, sample SAMEA2042103) | human gut metagenome | biome: human gut; feature: human-associated habitat; material: faeces... | reverse complement strand
CTACGGATGCGTTTGATGAGGAGACCGCGTTCCAAAGCCCTACGTTGGTCTATGTAAACACGGTTGCGAGCCTGTACAATAATATGTTCAAGATCATGGGTAACGACCGTCATGTATATGACTTGAATACTTTCTCCAGCGATGAGGCTATGCTTCCTTGCCGTATTGGCGACTGGGAAGATGGCGGTTTATGGCAGAATATTTTCTTACACCGTTGGGGCACGATGAATGATTTGACCAAGAACTCTTGGGATTTCTTGTATGAGCAGATTGGAAAATGCAACCAGAGTGTTGATAAGTTGCAAGCCTTTGCCGAGGAACAACCGGACGTGGAATATTTCAAGGTTTATCTGGAAGAGGTCCGTGCGGTCCGTGCGTTTTTCTATTATGAGTTGTTGGATTTGTTCGCTCGTGTTCCGTTGGTAACTTCCTCTACGACACCGATGTCTGAGGTAAAGCAATCTGAGCGTAGCGTTGTATTTAACTTTGTCCGTTCGGAGTTGGAGGAGGCGTTGCCTTATCTTTCAGATAACCGCAGTAACCAAAAGGGCGAGTATTACGGGCGTATTACCAAGCCGGTGGCTTATATGATCTTGGCTAAGTTGGCGTTGAACGCGGAGGTTTATGCGGACGACAATTGGACGGACGGCAATCGTCCGGATGGAAAGAACATCAAGTTTACCGTTGGCGGTAAAGAGATGAACGCTTGGGAAGCTACGATCGCCTATGTGGATAAGCTGGAGGCTTTGGGCTATAAATTGCAGGGAAACTTCTCGGAGAATTTCGCCGTAGCGAACGAGACCTCGGTTGAGAATATTTTCACGGTTCCTATGGACCCGGTCGCTTATCCGGACGCAAAGGACTACAATTTGGTACGTACCCGCCATTATGATCATGCAACCGCTTACGGCCAATCCGGATGGAATGGCTCTTGCGCTACGGTGAAGGCGATGAACGTGTTTAAGTTCGGTACGGCGGATGAGGATCCTCGTTGTAAGCTTACTTATTTTACGGGCGAGGTAACCGGTCCGGACGGAAAGACGATCTATACGGAATGGGACGGACAGAAAGTTCCTTTGAAATATGAGCCGAACGCCCCGAAGGTATATATGGATGCCTCCGATGGTTTGTTGGTGAAGACCGCCGGAGCTCGTATGGCTAAATATGAGTTCGACCAGAATGCTCAGGATGGTGGAAACTTGCATGGAAATGACTGCGTGATCTTCCGTTTCGCCGACGCGTTGCTGATGAAGGCGGAAGCCAAGATTCGTCTGGGACAGAATGGAGACGATGAGGTGAACCAAGTTCGTAACCGTGTAGGCGCCAAACCGCTACAAAACGTAACGCTGGATACGCTATTAGACGAGCGTATGCTTGAATTAGCTTGGGAAGGCGTACGCCGGCAGGATTTGATCCGTTTCGGCAAGTTTACCGAGGCTACGGTAGACCGCTATGTAGGCGTGAAACATTCCGCCAGCTCGCTGGATTATCAAGAGGATAAGACGGGATATACAACGGTATTCTCCATCTATGCCGATATCCTTAGCCTGAATCCTAACTTGACACAGAATCCGGGATATTAATACGATTCATTTTAATCTTTAAGGCTTTATCAGGGGGCTGTCCGTTATTGGGCAGCCCTTTCTTCTTTTTTCTTGATTTTCCCTAGTATCTTCGGGAATTTCCATATAAATAACAACGTACAGCAAATAGCGGCCGTGGCATCCGATACGGCTTCTGCCGCGTATACGCCGGTTACCCCCATAAAATGAGGTAATAGTAATGCCAAAGGAATCAAGAGGATTACTTTACGAAGCAAGGCGATAAAGATAGATATCTTAGCTTGTCCCAACGCTACGAACATATTCTGGCAAGCTCGTTGTAAGCCAAAAATCGTCATACCCGCCAAGAAGATGGGCATGACCCAACGGACGGTATCGATCAACTCCTCGTCGCTTGTAAAAGCGGAGGCTACGGTTGAGGGGAATAAGATCATGAATAGCATGAGTATCAAGTTGAAAGAGAACATAACGATTAGCACGATACGAAAACAATCTTTTACCCGCTGTTTGTCTCCATGTCCGTAATTATAGCTTATGATCGGTACGAATCCTTGGGCGAAACCGGTCAGCGGTACGCTAGCGAATTGCATGGCACTCTGTAAGATAGCCAATGCGCTCACATAGATATCGCCAAAATTTTTCAAACTACTATTCAAGACGAAACCCACCAGACTCTCCGTACTGGCCATGATGAACGGAGAAATTCCCAAAGCGAACATCGAGAGTACGATTCTTCGGTCCAGTCTCATATACCGCCTTTCCAAAGGCAAGGAGGCACGTCTTGAGAAAAGGAAGCTCAATACCCATATGGCACTGCAAGCTTGCGATAGGATCGTGGCGAGCGCGGCGCCTTTTACCCCCATATCCAACCAGAAAATGAAGATAGGGTCTAATACGATATTCAATAAAGCCCCGATCAAAACCGAGCACATAGCGATAGACGGACGCCCTTGCGCGTTGATAAAGGCATTCAAGCCCGTGGATATCTCGACAAACAGAGTGCCCAGTAAATAAATAGAGAGATAATCCACCGCATATCCTAACGTATATTTTGATGCTCCTGTAAAAAGCAGGATCGGTTCCATGAAGGTATAGGTGATGAGGGAAGTGAATATAGTAAATAGGATAAGCAATATAAATCCATTTCCCACTATTTTTCCGGCCCGTTCCCGGTCGCCCTGCCCGAGAGCGATAGCCGCTAACGGCGAACCGCCCGCTCCCACGATAGCGGAGAAAGAAGAGATCAAGATCACGATGGAGGTGGTCACCCCTATACCGGCCAAAGCGTTTGTCCCGATCTCGGGAATATGCCCGATATAGATACGATCTACGATATTGTAAAGTAGGTTGACAAATTGGGCCGCTACCGCCGGAAGCGCCATTTTGAAAACCAGCGGTAGCATACGTTCCGTACCTAGCCTAGCCTCGTATTTGTTCTTCATATTCAATCGGGATTTCAATTAAAATGGCTGCAAAGTTACAAGAACTTGTTGGATTATATAATCGAGTTCCATAAATTACCAGTTAATAAAAAACACTTAATATCTACCACATCTACAATTCCTTCTTATATGCCTTATAAATAAACATCTTATATAGTGGTTGTAGATAGAAAATATCTACAATTATCATTCTTTATCTACCATGTTTTGATAGAAAACGCAAGAAACCAAATTATCGTTTAGGTTCGTGTGTCGTAGTGCCTATATATGTAAAAGTAGTTTCTATTAGGGAAAACAAAAGTTTCGTGCTGAAGAAACTTTAGTTTCTATATATGGAAACAAAAGTTTTCTGCTTGATAAACTTTTGTTTTTTACCATAAAAAACTGCAAATGCTTATATGCTAATATTTTAAATACATAATACAACTAGTGGATACGTAGTGTGCCGCATCTCCCTGCTGGCTGATCGTATCTCAAAATCACTATTGAAAAACAAATATTTTAGTGGTATTTATAAAATAAATTTTATAACTTGCGTTTAAGTTGTAAACTGTAATCTAAATGAAGAGAACACTAGGACTGACTTTGCTACTTTTCGCTACCCTTTTTTCTTGTATGCGCCAAGAAAAACCATTACCAGCGGAATTATCTCGTGCGGAATCTGTTATGTGGGAGCATCCGGATAGCGCATTACTCTGTCTTTCCTCTTTGGATAGCTCAATCATGAATGAGCCGGAAAATATACGTATGTACCATGCTTTGCTTAAGATTAAAGCTAAAGATAAGCTGTATATTCCTCATGAATCAGACTCTTTGATTAAATCAATAGTTCAGTATTATGAGGACTATGGGACTCCAGATCAATTAATGGAGGCATATTATTATCTAGGAAGTACATACCGGGATATGGGAGATGCCCCAAGAGCGGTGAGAGCTTTTCAAGATGCTGCGGACATAGGGAAAGATAGTAAGCGATATGATATATTAGGACGGGTTTATGAGCAGATGGGATATCGACTGGCATATCAAGGTTTGTATGATGAGGCTCTCGAAGCTTATAGGAAATCGTATGAATACAAGATGTATGATAAAGGAAAAGGAGAGGTGATCGCATTGAGGAATATTGCTCGGATCTATAACGCCAAGCAAGATACAGACAGTGCTATATACTACTATCAATCTGCTTATGAGAAGGCATTGTTATTAAATGATCAATCGAGAATAGATAATGTACTAAGGGAATTGAGTAGCATCTATATAGATATGGGAAAATATGATTTGGCTAAAGATTTGTTCAGTAAGGTTTCAAGTATGAAGAATCAAGCAAATATATATTTTGGATTAGGTTGTATATATGAAAGCTATAAGCAAATAGATTCAGCTCTATATTATTTTGAGAAAGCAAATGAGTATGGGAATATCTATATGAAAAAAAATACGTATAGAATCTTATCTAAAATAAAAAACCAAGAAGGAGACCGTAAATTAGCCTTGAATTATGCGTATAAATGTATAGAACTGTCTGATTCAATTAAGAATCAAACAAAAACGGAAGCTGTAGCAAAAGTTAACTCATTATATAAGTATCAGCATACAGAAAAGGAGAATGTTCAATTGAAAATAGATAATGAAAAAAGAAAAATTCGCAATTATCAATTTGCATTATTTGTTGTTTTAATTATTTTCTTTAGTCTATGTTATATATATGTGTTAGAAAAGAAGAAAAAAGCAGCGATTGAAAAGGAGAAAAAAATACGTCTATTGAAAGAGAATCAATATGCGGAAAGTTTGGATTGTATTGAATATAATAATAAGAAAATTTCATATCTAGAGGAACTTTTGCAGCAATCGGAGTGTCAAAGAGATAATTTTAAAAAGCAACTTGTGCAATCTCAAAAGGAATTATTAGAACTATCAAACCGAAAGATTCTTACTTCTCAAAATGAAAAAAGTTTGCTTGAAATAGCTTTTCGAAAATCCGAAGTCTATCGGTTATTTCATGAAACAAGTAATAATACTGATACGGAAATTCAGAATAAGGATTGGAAGGAGTTGAGAAAAGAGATTGATACAACCTATTCAAATTTCACCGCTCAATTATATGCTTTATACCCGCAAATCTCAGAGTTAGAACTCCATATTTGTTATTTGATAAAAATATCCATGCCTGTGAAGGACATTGCAAGGTTAGTTGGACGCTCAACTCCTGCAATAACAGCATCCCGGATTCGTCTCTATAAAAAGATTCATGGAACAGAAGGTACCGCAGAAATGATGGATAAATTTATCGCTGATTTATAATAACTTAATCGCTGTAAACAAAAAGTAAATAAGAAGTAAATCTTATTTTGCTTATAGATTTCTCATAAAAGCGATCTTTATTTCAAAAAAGATATGCGATTATACTCCATTATAATTCCTGCTTATAACAGGCCGGATGAGCTTGATGATCTGTTATCAAGCCTTTGCAAGCAAACCTATGTCCATTTTGAGGTTATCGTGGTGGAGGATGGTTCGGAGATACCAGCGAAAGAGATTGTTGGGCGATACCAAGGGCGATTGGATCTTCATTATTATGTGATCTCGAACTCCGGCCCGGGTATGGCGCGTAATCATGGCGCTAGGCAAGTGCGTGGCGAGTATCTGCTCATACTGGATTCTGACGTGGTACTACCCTCCACGTGGCTTGAGCATATACACGACTCGTTGAATCATTATCCGGTGGATGCGTTCGGTGGTCCGGATAAGGCGCATGCCTCGTTTTCCCCGATCCAGAAGGCGATCAATTACGCCATGACCTCATTCCTGACGACCGGTGGTATCCGCGGCGGGAAGAAAAAGTTGGATAAATTTTATCCCCGTAGTTTTAATATGGGAATAAGGCGGGATGTATATGAGCGTCTGGGCGGTTTTTCCGGCATGCGATATGGTGAGGACATTGATTTTAGCATACGGATCATGGAGGCTGGTTATCGGACCCGGCTATTTCCTTCGGCATGGGTTTATCATAAAAGGCGGACGGATCTCATGCAGTTCTTCCGTCAGGTGCGTCATTCGGGGGAGGCCCGGATTGCGTTGAACCGGAAACATCCCGGCTCATTGAAATTGGTACATTGCTTACCGGCATTATTCACGTTTTCAGTCTGTCTATTGGTTATCAGTTCATTCTTTTGCCGCTTGTTTCTGGTGCCTCTTATTATTTATGCCCTTTTATTGTTTGTAGACGCAATGTTCCGCAATAAATGTGATTTACGTGTAGGATCGCTATCCGTAATAGCCTCTTTTACGCAATTGTTTGGATATGGTACTGGGTTCCTTAGAAGTATTATTTGAATGTTTATCTATTTATATTTTAGAACAACTTATATGAAAACAACAAGACTTTTTTCTTTCTTAATTTTAATTAGTTTAGTATCAAACGCAAATGCTCAACTCCGGGTTCTTTCAAATGGACGAGTACAAGCAGGCCTTTTAAAAGACAATAATGAGGACTTAGGAAATGTAACCTCTATGCAGATATATGGTCGGATAGGGGATGCACGCGCAGGTTCGAAATTAACATTTGGTGATTTTGGACAATATGCGAATCAAGGTTGGAATGTGTTTGCTGGAGAATATGGAACCACGGATACGGATCAACTTTGGTTGCATGGGAAATTGGGTATTTATATGACTACAAATGGTTATGCTAACAATGTCGTGGCGTATTACAATCCGGCTAGTAATACTAATTTCGTGTTCAATACGAATCTTCGTGTGAATGGAGTGAATATAACTTCAGACGCTCGCTTGAAGGAAAATGTAGAGTCGCTGCAAAATCCATTAGCTCTTTTAGAGCAAGTGAATGGGGTCTCTTATTCATACAACCTCTCTACACTTGAGGAGAATAGGGAGCAGGATGAGTCTAAGTTCTCTGCCACATTGGATAATGGGATATCGGGAAGTTCCTCCGATTCAGAGGAGATTATGGATGCCGCTACTATCGCAAAGATAAATAGAGACAAACAAATCCAAGCAGAGATAGATCGAAGAGAGGCAGCGGAGGCTAGTCGTAAACGAATTGGTTTTCTGGCTCAAGACATACAAAAGGTATTACCCGAACTTGTACAAACGGATGAAAACGGGATGATGTCTATAGATTATATAGGTTTTATTCCGCTTATCGTAGAAAGTATCAAGGAGATGCAACAAACGATCCAACAACAGAATGAGGTGATTGATAATTTGCAAGCTCTACTATCGCCGGAGGTACAATCTCAATTACGTTCGAACACGACTTCCACAAGTAATATAAGTGCTGTGGATGGCGCAAAATTATATAATAGGGAAGGTGCTTCTGTCTCTTATACCTTACCGGCGACGTTTGTGTCTGCTAGTCTACAGATATTTGATGTCACAGGTAAACCCGTGAAAGTTATTAAGTTGGATAATGGAAGTAGTAATGTGGTAGAAGTAAGCCGTTCGGAACTTGGTTATGGAACGTTTATTTATACGTTGTTTGTGGATGGGAAGAAAGCGGATACTTTGAAGAAGTATGTAAGTCTGTAATCTCAAGGAATTAAAAATAGAAATAACAGAATCATAAATTCTTTGATATGAAAGAGAGAATCGTCTTTTTTACATGTATCGTATTGACTTGCTTATTTTCCCCGTTATCATCACAAGAGGTTGACACGAGAAGCTGTGTGAGTACTTATACAAATCAGACAGTATCATCAAGTGTATCAGTTTTGGGCTGTAATACGTTGGCTGTCCAAAATGTAACCGTGGCAAGTAATGGTAATTTATCTCTTTCCGCTCCGGCGCAAATTACGATTAATGGGCCTTTTGAGGTAAAGTCTGGCGGAATTTTGAATATTAGGCAATCCCAACAAATGATATTTACTTATACTTATGATGCGTCAGGAAATAGAACAACACGGCAATTTAGTGCGATGGCTTCATCTTTGGAGGCCGTTCCCGTAGACCAAGAGGAGGATTGATCAAAATATAATTTAAGTATACTTATAGATGAAATTAATATATTTATATACGATAGGGATATTTATCATGTTTATGTCCCCATCTTCTTATTTATGTGCCCAAGGAGTTGCTGAGAATAATCAATTTTTCGATTGGAAGGAAAGTGATTACAAGGCTTATGAGGATTCTTTATTGAAGGCTTTATATCCTCCGGTTATAGCGAAAACTGCAGAAAATCCGGAAAGGTTTTCACAGCAACCTCAGGCTTTTGTTCCTAAAGCCATATCTGATAATACTTACGTTCCGACTACAGTTACAATAGATAAATCGAAAGCTGTAGGAGAGATACCGATACAAACAGGTGTTTCCCCGACTGGAGCTAAAACCTATACAGTTCCCATACAGGTTTATCCGGGTATAAATGGATTTGAACCCCAATTATCATTGGCTTATAATAGCCAGCAAGGAAATGGCATCGTTGGTATTGGATGGGGTATTGGCGGTGTGCAATCGATCATGCGTACGAGTAGGAATATTTATTATGATGGTAAGCCCCAAGGAGCTTTACGTACGAAAGCGGATGCGTTCGTGTTAGACGGGATGCGTCTTATAAAGATCTCAGAGAATGCGACAACTATTAATTATGAGTCCGAGCAAGGCAATATAAAAGTAAAAGCTTTTTTGTCCGGCGATGTCGTGAAATATTTTGAGGTATTTTATCCTAATGGAACCAAGGGCATATTTGGATATGCCTCAAATACAAGCAATAAGATCTTTTATCCGATAGTTTCTTTGTCTGACTTGCGAAATAATCAGATCCTATATACTTATGTCGAGCAAGAAAACCATTACAGATTGACAAAAGTTGCTTATAATGGTGCCTCTGTGGAATTTCAGTATCAAGCCTCACGACCGGACCCCTTGGTCTCTTTTATAGGGGGGCTTAAGACAGGGGAAAGCTACTTGCTGGCTAAAATCATCAGTAAATTAGGCTCTACTGCGCTTTGTACGTATAGCTTGAGCTATAAAAACCAGAACAATAGCTCAGTTTTAAGCCAGATAGATTATTCCGCCTCCGGGCAATCTCTGAACCCTATAAAGCTTTACTATGGAGAAGGCATAACAGATGGGTCTTATGATAATGGTTCTGTCACACAGCTATATAATTGGTATGAATCAACGGATCCTGCTCGTATCAAGGTAGTGAAAGGAAGGTATGATTATGCGTCGGGGGCAGATGGTTTGATCTCTTTGCCTAATGAGAATCCCTATTGGGAGCATTACAGACATTCGACGGCTTTTCAGCATTCCCAGAATAGATATGACAATAAATTCACCGGAGAAGAGAAAATCTATCTTTATGCCGGATTGAATAGCGAGTACGCTTCCCCCATGCCCAATCTTACGACCGGAGCTAATTTTATCGATATCTTTTGTGCGGATTTGGAGGGAAAGCAAGAAGAGCATATCATAAAAGTAAACAATGGCGTTTCCGGTGATAATGATCAAGTGACTTTCCGTGTATATAGGGCCAGTTTGACTGTGGGATTGGTATCTAAATATACACGGACTTTTAATTTCCCGACCGTATTGACCGATGCGGATGGGGCAAAGAGCATACATCCTAAGTTTTATTATACAGGGGATTTCAATGGGGATGGAAAACAGGAAGTACTAGCGGTCTCTTGCCATCATCCTTTTGGAGAGACCAGTAAGACCTCTAAATGCTATATATTTGATTTGGAAAGTGGTAAGGTCTTATATCAGAGTTACTTGTTTCCCTATAACGTTAATTTTGTAGGCACGGAGCAGCCTGATCCTGAGGACGCATTTCAGAAAACAGATAGACTTCTGGTATTAGATTATGATGGAGACGGGAAAAGTGACATCGCTCTTATTAATGACTCCGGGGTAAATATATATACTTTTGATGTTTCCGGTAGTACTTGGACGGGCCGAAAAGTCTCTACTTATACCGGATTAAAAAAGGTGGATCTAAAAGATCGCTCGTTGTTGCTGGGGGAGATCAACGGAGATGGGCTTATGGATTTGCTGGTATCTCCGAAAAAAAAGGATCCAGTCTATACGTGGGCCGCTTATAACTCGATGGGAGATGGACAATTTTATAAATCCACGTTTGCCGGTACTCAAAACTCGGGGATTTCTACGGATGGCTTTTTGCTACAAGATGTAAACGGGGATGGTATGACAGACTTGATCCGGTATCATAGCTCCGGTTTCTTCACTTACCTCGCTAAGAAAAATAACGTGGGTTCGGTTGAATGTGCCCAAGATTATACATCGAAATCAATCTTGATCCCGACTAATATAAACAGTCATAATTATTTTAGTCAATTGGTCAGCTTGAAGAATGGAGTGGTTACAAAATATTCATTCAAGAGGAATGACAATAAAGGCGTTTTGGCCACGGGTATGGCGAATAGTTTGGGAGTGGTCGAAAAGAACACATACCTGTTGATGAATGAGGAGGCCATATCTTCCGGTACTTATGCTAAGGGTGTGAACGCTGTTTTCCCGTATGTGGACATTCAAGAGTCTATTCCTGTCATAGCCTTTTCCAGTACTTATATGAAAGGTAACCGGGTTGATAATTTCACTTTCACGTACCGAGGTGGTGTTATTCACCGCCAAGGATTGGGGTTTAGGGGATTTGAGAGTATATTCCGTACGAATTTGAAAGGGCAGCTTACGGAGCAATATTTTGATCCTTATAAATATGGCGTATTGAAGAGTGAGGTTTCACCTGAGGCGAAATTGACCTATAATTTTGCCGTTAATGTTCAAGCCAATAAAACGGTCAAGATACGTTTAAGCAATAAGACAGAGCAGGACTTGCTTAAGGGTATTACGGCTACTACCGCTTTTGTATATGATACTTATGGAAATGCGACGCAAGAGACTATCACTTACACTGGGGGTATTACGGTAAAAAAGGCGAACACATTTTATAACAATACGGCAGAGAGTGGATATCTTATTGGTTTCTTGACCGATCAGAGCGTGACTACTACTCGTAATAGCAGTACTTATACCGAGCGAATGAATATTCCTTCGCATACGAACGGCTATGCGAATAGCAAGGTGTTCTATAAGAATGGAAATAAAGCGAAAACTTACGAGTATGTTTATGATACTCCGGGTAATATCACAAAAGAGACGCTATTCTTGTATGGTTCGGATAAAGGGCTGAAGACCGAATATGCTTATGATACGAACGGTCGATTGAAAAAGGTGACAAACCCATTAGGACTTGCAAATGAGTTTTCTTATAATACGGAGGGGCGTATGTCTTCTGAGAAGGACCACCGGGGAAAGTCTACGGCGCATACGTATGATCCATTTGGTCGGGAGACAAGTGTCACGTTCCCTGATAATACTACCGCTACTGTATCTTACGGATGGTCGGAGGAAGGGACAAACGCTTTGTATGCCATAACCCGTTCTGTGACGGGTAAACCTACTACTAAAAGTGTATATGATGCGTTGAATAGAGAGGTAAGAACGGCCGAGACTCGTTTTAATGGCAGTTTTCTAAAAACGGATAAAATTTATGATAGTTATGGAAGGGTGCAAAAAGTCTCTCGTCCGTTTGCCGGTAGTTCGGCTACGGCTTGGAATATCTATAGTTATGATACGTATGATCGCTTAACCGCTATATCGGAACCTTCCGGAAGAAAAACGACTCATGGTTATAGCGGCAATAGTATAACAACGGTGGAGGATGGAATCTCTGTCAAGCGGACGTATGATGCGTTGGGCAATCTTATATCTGTGGTAGACCCAGCAGGAACGATTACCTATAATCTGCGTCCGGATGGACAACCTTCTTCTATCGTCGCACCGGGTAACGTGACTACTTCATTTGGTTATGATGGTTTCGGCCGTCGGACTAGCTTGGGCGATCCTAGCTCTGGTACGACAACTTATGCTTATGACGCATCCGGCAACCTATTGAAAGAGACGAACGCAAATAATAAGGTTATCAATTACACGTATGATACGTATAATCGCCTTAAAACGGCGACTTTACCAGAGTTTACGACTACATATACTTATAATGGCTACGATGAGTTGACGAAGGTCTCTTCTTCTGTCGGAACTTCCATTGATTATGTATATGATGCGTTGGGTCGTCTGTCGAGCCAGACAGAGACGGCGGTAGACAATAAATATTTACGAAAGGATTATACCTATAACGGAGGAAATGTAAGCTCTATTAAGTATACGTCTCAATCCGGAGTTTTGACAACCGAGAATTATAATTATGCGAATGGTCATTTAGTTGAGACCAAGCTGAATAACCAAACATCCATATTTAAGCTCACGAAAGAGAATGACATGGGGTTACCTACCGAGGTACGCTCCGGTGCCTTATCTCGTACCTATGGATATGACAGTTATGGATTCCCTACTTCCAGGAAGATACAGAAAACAGGGGTGACCACATTCCTCCAGAATATGGAGTATGTTTTTGATCCTGTTAAACGGAACTTGACTTACCGGAAAGACATTAATGTATCCCAAGAAGAGAAATTCTCTTATGATAATCTTAATCGTCTGACTTCCTACAAAGGGCTTATGGCAACTTATGATGCGAAAGGAAATATCTTAACCAAAGGGGATGTCAGTGGTACATTCGCATATAATACAAGTGGCAAGCCTTACGCCATATCTTCCTCTAGCGTGGCAAATGGTATTATGTCTTCCGCCACACAGGTTATTAGCTATACCTCTTTCAAGCGTCCGAACGCTATTACGCAAGATGGTAACGTGGCCTCGTTTACCTATAACGGCAATCAGCAGCGTGTGAAGATGCAGGTGGCTAAAGGGGGTAGCCGTTTGTTGACCCGCTATTATTTGGGGGATTGCTATGAGATCGATGAGACTCCCTCGGGTAATAAGGAGAAGCTGTATTTGGCGGGAGAGAATTACTACGACGCTTCGGCGGTATTGGTGAAGGATCATACGAATAGCTGGAAACTTTATTATATAGGTCGTGATTATCTGGGAAGTATCACGGATATCATCACCGAGGCAGGGACGAAATACGCGAGTTATAATTTTGACGCATGGGGTCGCCAACGTAACTCATCCAGTCACGTTTACATCCCTTCGGGGCAGGAGGTAGAGTTGTTCCTTGGTCGTGGCTACAGTGGCCATGAACATCTTAAGGAGTTTGGTCTGGTAAATATGAACGCCCGCCTGTATGACCCGGCTCTGGGTCGTTTCCTCGCTCCTGATCCGTTTGTCCAGATGCCGGACTTGTCCCAGAACTTCAATCGTTACAGCTATGCCATGAACAACCCGTTGAGGTATGTGGACGAGGATGGAGAGTTTATCCATATTATAATAGGTGCGGTTATCGGAGGAACAGCAAATTTGATCTATAAGGCTGTATCGGGTCAACTTCATAGTTTCAAGGATGGATTTGCCGCATTTGGTATTGGAGCCGCCGCCGGAGGTTTGGGGGCTGCGACTGGTGGGTTGGCCTTTGCCGCTGCTGGAGGTGCCGCCGGGGGAATCGGAGGCTTTTTGGCTGGAGCCGCCGCAGGTTCGGCGAGTACGGCGGTGATGATGCCTGTCCAAAGTGCGGGTAACTCGTTGTATTTCGGGGACCCGTTTATGAGCTTGAAGGATTATGGCTTGGGTATTTTGGGTGGTGCCTTGACAGGTGGAATCGGAAACGGTATGGTTGCCGCCTTGAAAGGTAATAACTTCTGGACAGGTAAGGACGTTAAATTCGGACGGACAATCTTCTCGTTCAAGAACACGGCAACAAGACCGGCACCGGAGATGAGGTTGATGGAGGCTCCAGGAAGTGGGCTAAATGTGACGCAACCGGATATTAGTAATACCCCTAAATTAAATCCGGTAGAGACATCATCTCAGGTCGCTTCTTCTAGTCAATCTTCGGGTACGACTCGTTTTGTGACAACTCCAGATGGGGTAACTCATGATTTACAACCGACTATTGATAGAATACGGTCTGGAAAGTTGTTTACGTTTCGTCATGATGGGGCGATCTATTATAATAATGAAGGAAAGTTGCCAAATTTATCAAATGGTGTTTATAAAGAGTATGTTCATCCTACGCCTGGTTTGACAAGAGGAGCAGGGCCTATGAGAGTTATCACAGGAGGAAGTAAGATGTGGTTTACTCCAGATCATTATGGAACAATGATTCAAATCAAATTTTGAAAAAAGTTCGTTATAAGTATGTGAATATATAATATTATTCTTTCATTTGTATTCTAAAACTACTATTAGATGGAGAATATATTTTTTGTAAAGTATCCTAGAATGTATCTAGTGGAGGATACATTTATTGGATATGTATATAAAGTACGAGACAAAATGGATTTATTCCTTAACTTATCAAAAGCTCTAGTGTTTCCTAATTATTTTGGAGAAAATTGGGATGCTCTTTGTGAAGTTTATAGGGATTTTGACTGGATATCTAATAATGATATTGTAATAATACATGAAGATTTATCATTGTTAGATGAGTATGACTTAAGAATGTATTTGAAAATAATTAAAATAACTCTTTCATTTTGGGCTGGTTTTAATGATCATTCTGTATGTTTTATTTTTTCAGAGAAAGATAAAAAACGAATAATGGATGTCGTTGATTTAATGAAATAAATTTTGTGTTAACTTAATTTATCGAATGTGCTTTATATGTTTGAAGTATTTTTAAAAGAATAAATGCTATGAAGAAACAGATAGAAGACTGGCTTTTGGAATTAAGCCATAATGAAGTGATACCAGAAAATATAGTAGCACTGAATTTTGGTATTTTTGAGTCTGAAAATGGATATTGTGTTTATTTGATAGGCTCTGAAAGTTATGATGTGGACGATGATGATTGGGCTTGTGATGTTGATTATGAGCCGGTCGATAAGTATCTAAATATTGAAGGTGTTGATGTGGATCCGGATAAGTTCTTAAATGAGGTAATTACGATCTTATTGGACATTATTTCATTGGAGAAGGTTAGTGCTTGGTTATTACATACTAAGTATATAACTGTAGGATTTGATGATGGAGTGTTGGAGAAAATTAGATAGATGTGATTTATGGTTAATTTTATAAAGCAAGGTGATATATTCAATCTGAATGGAGTTCGCAGTTACGCTCATGGTTGTAATTGCGCCGGAGCGATGGGAAAAGGCATAGCGTTGCAATTTCGGGAGCGCTACCTCAAAATGTATGCAGAGTTATTCTCTTGATTTTAAGCGGTAATAAGAAGGGGTTTATTTAAAAATAGGCTGTTTCGTGATGGAAAATGAGACAGCCTATTTTTTGTTTGAACTTTTGTATATTGATATGTTGGTTTCATACAGCAAAAGGTAAGGGCTTGTTCAATGGTTTGGATAGAATGGTTTGTGATAAATAATTTTTTGTGGCTAAGCACGTTTTATTATTAAATCTAGGTACTTAGAAAGAATGAGGAGTTTAGAAAGTGGATGTTGAACTTATAAATGAAAAATGAAAATGATTAAATGTTTGTCTGTCTTATTTGTCTCTTTTCTGTTTCTAATGACAGGATGTGCGCCCAAAGTCATTACAAATATCTCTAAAAGTTACCCGGCAAGCGTAACTGCGGATAAGGTTCGTTTGTATGAGCTGGGGGAGGCTGTTCCTGCCTCGGCAGAGAGGATCGGCAATGTTTCTGTAGTGGATAACGGAGTGTCTACTAAATGTAATTATGATCAGGTTGTTTGGTTGGCGAAACAAGAAACGGCAAAAGCGGGAGGTAACGCATTGGCGTTGACAGACCATCGGAAACCTTCATTATTGGGTAGTAGTTGCCATCAGATAGCCGGTAGTATGCTTTTAGTGTCGGACACGGCGGCGTTTCGGGCCGCTCCTCTATCGAAAGCTTTGGATTTGGAGGAAGAGGCTGTCGTGGAGAAGTCTTCATTTGAGCATAACACGATTTATGCGAATATAGGTTACGCTTTTGTGACCAGTAAATTTTATTTGCCACCGGGTGGGTCTGGCCATCCTAAAAACGGATTGGATTGGCAAGTTGGGTATGATTGGATATCAAGGAGCGGTTTCGGTGCTGGCTTATTGTATTCGGGATATAAATCGTCTTATACTTATTCGGGAATAGATATTAACGTGGGGCTTACTTATGTCGCTCCTCAATTTGTGATGAAACAAATCATAAACCGATGGATCGTGGAAGAGAAAATAGGTATAGGATATTTTAGTTACCGGGAATCGGCGAGGGGGATAAGCGAGTCCTTATCCGGTGTAGGATATAATTTCTCATTAGGCGCAGAATATCTTTTGTCAAAGCATGTGGGAGTGGGCTTGAATATCGGTTATGTAGGAGGTTCCTTACCCAAGCAAGAGAATGTCTCTTACGATAAAGGAGATTACTCTGGCTTATTTCGTTTGACTTTTGATGCGGGGGTACGATTCCATTTCTAGTATTGACGAAAAAATGTTATCAAGATGTTGAAAATAGGATGTTTATGGATGATGTTGTCTATCAGTGTAACTGCATTTGCTCAAGACACTTCTTCTGATTGTGATAAAGAATATTACGATAGGTATGGAAGATGGATGGAAAATCATCTAGTGACATGGTGGGGTGTCCCACCAGTTTTGATGAGATCGTCCGGTAAATATGCGGATTTGATTTGTGAGAAGTTATCGGAGATTAATTATGAGGATACCCATTTTTTTATAACATTTTTGATAGATGAGAATGGGATACCTTATTGTAGCTCGTCTTCTTGGGAGAAAGGTATGGATGGAGAGGATAGGAATACTATACAGGAATTGTCAAAATCATTTAGGTTCATCTCAGCAAAAAATGGAGATTTGGCCGCTAAAAGTTTCTATAATTTTGTTCTTAAAAGAAGCAAGGACAGTGGACAATGGCATTATTCGGAGTCATTGATGTTTGAGAAAGAACAAGATAAATTATTGCCGGATGGGAATATCGTAGAAAATATGAGCCTTGTGATTGCAACTGATCGAGACACTGTTTTGATGGGTGATACTGTAAGGGTAAGCTTGCGATTTAAGAATATATCGGATAAGGATAAGCTGTTTTATCCGGGAGGAGTGATTATGATATACGAAAAATCTATGCGAATGAGTTCTAGTATAATGCCTCCTAGTTTCATATTGTCGAAGGGAAAATCGGATCAGTTACAAAATATACCGTCCGGTTTAGTCTATGAGATTAACTACCCCGTAATTGTATCATCCCCATTGTTTAAGGAAGGCGAGAATAGGTTAATGTTTAGATATCATTGGGGATTGAATTTATCTAAGAAAAATGTAACTGATAATATAATATATGGAAACTTGTATAGTAAAGAGGTTCGTACATATGTAGGAAGTGATTTGTGTGTATTTGGTTTATAGAACTTCAATTCTACGTCTTTTTAGTTTGAAATCCGGATAAAGTTTGTATCTTTGGAAATAGCTCTGAATATAAGTGTCTTACTTCTAAAATATATGCGTTATGAGATACCTAATTTATTTTTCACTATTTCTTTTGCAGTTGGCGTTTATCTCTTGCGAGAAAGAAGAGATAATAGAGGATACACCTAAAGAAACACCCTATTATCTGGGATATTTTGAAGCATAAAAAGGCACAAGCTGCATTACAGGTTTCTTCTACTCAGGCATTTGCCAAATTGCCTAAAACATATAAATATTATTTGAGGCATTTTCTTTTTATTTTGAGATTAGGAGCAATAGCCTGTATTATAATAGTATTGGCACGTCCACAAGCGACAGATCGATGGGAAAACCAAACTCGAGAGGGAGTTGATATCGTAGTTGCCTTGGATATATCCAGTAGTATGTTAGCACGTGATTTTAAGCCCGATCGTATACAAGCAGCGAAAGATGTGGCATCACAGTTTATAAGTGGACGCACGGATGACAATATTGGACTTGTTATTTTTGCTGGTGAAAGTTTTACCATGTGTCCGATGACTACAGATCACGCTGTATTACTCAATTTAATGAAAGATGTTCAGTGTGGTATGATTGCCGATATGACTGCCATTGGAGATGGTCTGGCGACAGCTATAAATCGTATAAAGGACGGGCCTGCAAAATCTAAAACTATTATATTGTTGACAGACGGGACCAACAATGCAGGAGATGTATCACCATTAACTGCTGCACAAATTGCTAAATCTTTCGGAATTAGGGTATATACAATAGGAGTAGGGACTCAGGGTGAGGCGCCTTATCCGGTGCAGACTCCTTATGGGGTGATGTATCAAAACATGCCGGTAGAAATAGATGAAACTACTCTGAAGACAATTGCTGCTGAAACAGATGGAAAATATTTTAGAGCCACGAACAAAGGAGTATTGAAAAATATTTTTGAAGAGATAGACAAGCTTGAGAAAACTAAACTTTCAGTGAAAGAGTTCAGCCGGCGTGAAGAAAACTATCTTCCGTGGGCTATATTGGCATTCGTACTGTTAGGAATTGAGATTATCTTAAGAAATACCGTTTTACGGAATATTCCATAAAAATAATAATTATGTTTCGATTTGCACAACCACAATATTTGTACCTGTTGTTGATAGTTCCTCTAATGTGGGCTATATACTTCTATAGTGTTTACCGGAATCGGAAAAATATGGCCAAATACGGGAACCCTCAGATACTTCAGTCATTAGCTCCCGATGTATCGAAGTACAAACCTGGAACCAAATTCTTTTTGCAACAATTAGCTCTTATTGTCATGATTTTTATTATAGCACGTCCACAAATGGGAGCTAAGATAGAAACGGTAAAAAAACAAGGAGTTGAAATCATTATTGCATTAGACGTTTCCAATTCTATGTTGGCCCGAGATATAGCACCGAGTCGTTTAGATAAAGCTAAACAGATGCTATCTAAATTAATTGACCAATTAGAAAATGATAAAGTCGGATTAATTGTTTTTGCGGGAGATGCGTATACTCAATTGCCTATAACTTCTGATTTCGTATCGGCGAAAATGTTTTTATCTACAATTTCTCCTGACATGGTACCTACTCAGGGTACAGCTATCGGACGAGCTATAGCTTTAGCAATGAATTCATTCACTCCTGACCAGTCGGCCGATAAGGCAATAATTGTAATTACTGATGCAGAAAATCATGCTGTCCAGATGGCTAAGGAAGCAGCCCAAAAGGGAATTATGGTAGATGTGATCGGTATCGGCTCAGAACAAGGAGCTCCTATACCTATCGGAGGAAATGATACCAATTTGCGTAAAGATAATCAAGGAAACGTGGTTATTACTAAACTCAATGCTCAGTTAGGCCGAGATATAGCAAAAGCCGGAGATGGTATATATATATCGGCAGATAATACAGGAAGCGCATTGAGAGCCTTGACTGCAGAAGTAAAAAAAATGAAAAAATCTGATATAGAAAGTAAAGTCTATTCTGAATATGATGAGCAATTCCAAGGATTGGCATGGATAGTTTTGATTTTGCTTTTACTTGACATCTTTATACTTGACCGTAAAAATAAACTGATGAAGAAAGTCAATTTCTTTTCTTGATAAAAGTTTTAAGTTTTATGAATATGAAGAAAATGAAATATATAATGGTTATCTCTTTCATGTCAATGATGTCGATAGTATCGGCTCAGACAAGAGATACTGTACCACAAATCAATAAAAAAGTAAATCCGAAAATCGAACGTAACAGTATACGGAAAGGAAATACCTTATATGAAAGTGAAAAATTTACAGAATCAGAAATAGAATATCGTAAAGCTTTGGATGCAAATCCCGAATCTTGGTTAGGTACTTATAATCTGGGTAACGCTTTATATAAGCAACAAAAAATGGATGCAGCTCTCGAACAGTACAAAAAGTCTGTGGTGAATGAAAAAGACTCATTACAACAAGCTCGTATATGGCATAATATTGGAAATGTATTTTTACAAGAAAAGAAATATGCAGAGAGCATAGATGCCTATAAAAATGCATTGCGCCGAAATCCCAAAGATAACGAAACACGTTATAACTTACGTTTGGCCCAATTGTTACTGAAAAATCAGCAACAACAGCAAAATGATGAGAACAAAGATAAGAATAAGGATAAAGACAAAGATAACAAAGACCAGCAAGACAAAGATAAAAATAACAAAGGAAACCAAAATCCGCAGAATAACAAAGATAATAAAGATGATAAAAAAGATAAACAGCAACAGCAGCAGGCACCTCCTCAGATGACTAAAGAGAATGCGCAACAAATATTGGATGCAATTCAACAAGACGAGAAAAATACTCAAGAAAAAGTCAAAAAAGCAATGATGCAGCAACAAAAACGGAGGAAAACGGATAAAGAATGGTAAAAGTGAAAATGAAAAAATTATCGATACTGATATTATTTTTTATTTCAGTTACCGGAGTATATGCTCGGGAGGATATACATTTAGATGTACAAGTACCTAAGTCCGTTCAAGCGGGTGAACGATTTGAAATAGTATTTTCTCTGAGGAATGCATCTACCGAGAACTTCAAATCGCCCAAATTTAGAGGATGCAAGGTGCTTTCCGGTCCTTCTATTTCCCGTTCATCACAGTTGGCGGTAATATCAGGGCACTTTGTACGTTCCGTTTCGGAAAATAGGTCTTATATTCTTCAAGCTGGAAAAAAGGGAACAGTAGTAATACCTTCAGTTTCAGTTTCGGTCGAAGGTAAAACATATAAAAGTAGGAAAACAACAATAGAAATAATATCGGTAAGGTCTGAAAAGAAAAAACAGGCTTCGGTACAGTTCATAAGTTCTGTTCCGGAAGAAGTTCGTTCGGGGGAGACATTCCGTGTGAGGTATCAGGTAATAAATGGAGATGGAGAAGATTTTAATACTGGCGATTTCAAAAATTGCAAAGTATTGGCCGGACCATCGATAACATTGGAACGAGAACCGATATTAATGAATGGTTGGCCTATTCAAGGTAGGATAATAACGACTTATACATATATTGTACAAGCAGGTGAGTCAGGCAAGGTTATAATTCCTGAAGCTAAGATTTTAGTTAATAACAAGAAATACAAAGTTGGCAAATCAGAAGTTAAAATACGTCCTTTGAACGAAGAAGAACGGATGAAAAGATTTCTGGAAGCCGGAAAAAAATATCCAACCATTTAAAAAACGGAAAAATATAAAATAGCATATCACAATGATGAAAAAATTATTTTTCATATTAACGATTTTAACGTCATGTAACATCTTGTCTAAGGCTGATAATGTATCATTTTCGACTTCAGCTCCAAGACAAGTTGTAAAAGGGCAAACCTTTCAAGTAACTTTCACATTAATCAATGCCAATGGGCAGGATATACGTGTGCCTGATTTTCCGGGATGCCGAATATTGTATGGTCCTGCTGTATCTCAAGGGTCGCAGTATAGTAATATAAACGGGCGGGCGACTTCCCAAACAGAAGAATCATACGTTTATACTCTGCGGGCAGAAAAGGAAGGGACATACCAGATAGGTGCTGCAACAATTAAAGTTGGTGGGAAGCAGATGTCGACGTCACCCGTTTCATTGAAAATTTTACCACCAGATAAGCAGTCTGCCGGTAATGGAAACGGAAGTCCTTCATCAGAAGGTTCTGCAGTTTCTCCATCGTCGGATACAGAAACATTTGCACGTTTAATAGCCTCCCCGACACAAGTATATGAACAACAGGCAATATCTGTTGCGATTAAGTTATACACACGTTCCGATATTTCAGGATTAGGAGCTACCACTTTTCCGACTTTTGAGGGATTTGCAGTTCAGGAAATACCCATTGCAAATCCTCAGATGGAATTAGAACACTATAACGGTAAAAATTACAGGACAGTTGTCGTAAAACGTTATATTATATTTCCTCAGCATGCGGGACAATTAAAAATTTCTCAAGGGAAATACGAAGTTAGCATACAAGTATTGCGGCCAGTACGCAGTCCGTTTGGAATTATGAATACGATGCAAGAAGTATCGAAAACAATTACTACAGCTCCAGTTACTATACATGTATCACCTTTTCCGGCAGGAAAACCTGCTTCTTTTATGAGTGCGGTAGGTTCTTTTTCGATGAATTCGTCTATCACTCGGGAGTCATTGAAAACAAATGAAGCCGTTACTGTAAAATTGGTGATAAAAGGCCGAGGAAATGTAAAATATATAAAAAATCCTGAAATAAAATTCCCCGAAGATTTTGAAGTTTATGATCCCAAAATTGATGTAAAAGTGAATGGTCTTGATGGTACACGTATCATTGAATATACTGCTATTCCACGTCATCCGGGAGACTTTACTATTCCTTCTGCTGAATTTTCTTATTTTGATTCTGGAAGTAAAACATACAAAACTTTAAAAACTCCCGAATATCACTTAAAAGTAGCAAAAGGAACAGGAAGTTCTTCCTCCTCAATATCTGATTTCACAGATAAAGAATCGGTACGATTACTCAATCAAGATATTCATTTTATCAAGTTGAATAAACAAAATCTGCAAAAGGAACAATCTGTGATATATGGAAGTTTGGTTTATTGGCTTTGGTATATACTTCCGGCATTGTTGTTTATTGCTTTTGCCATAATAAATCG
>ENA-OPXH01000929-OPXH01000929.1-human-gut-metagenome-genome-assembly--contig:-NODE-929-length-22764-cov-3.289445_pt1 | contig 22764 bp, 17 predicted proteins | sample MGYA00241521_ERZ502034 | MGnify/ENA primary metagenome ERZ502034 (study PRJEB25962, sample SAMEA2042103) | human gut metagenome | biome: human gut; feature: human-associated habitat; material: faeces... | reverse complement strand
TTATCTCTGCGTGTCTCATCTTTTTCCAATTCACTGTTTAAAGCAACCTGGAAATAAGGAGTGGTCATTATCCACTTTTCTCCATTCTGTTCAAAAAACGGCAGAAATACGGTATCTATTCCCTGATCTTTATACTTCTTAACTCCAAAAGAACTTCCAAAGTACATAGCCAGTTCCCCGTTCTGATATAAATTATCTACTGTATCGTAATCAAGATTAAGATCATCCGGTCCAAGTTTTGTATCTTTAATAAATTGTTCCATCCGTTCAAAAGCATCCGGCCAGACAACATTATCAAGCCCAACTTTTTCCGTACTTGCCGGATCACTATATGCGGTTCTCCACTTGCGTCCATCTGTAGAGGAAAGTTCTGAAGCAGACAGTCCCTGCAGCGTTTCCATACAAGTATAATCATAAAAATAGTCAGCAGCAAATCCTCGAATTCCTACCTTCTCGAATGCCTGACATGCAGAAACAAAGCTTTTATAATCTCTAGGAAGGGGAATATTATATTTCTCAAAAAGTGCTTTATTAACAACAAATCCATGCGCATCCGCACAAACCGGAAGCCAGTTCACACTGCCGTCCTCATTCATAAAGCTGTTAAGATAAGAATTATAGACAGCTCCTGCTTCATTCGTAGTAGACAAGTCCATCAGACTATTTTGTAATGGCAGCGCATCATGCAGAGAAAAACGGCAGCAGGTAATAATATCTGGCATACCATCATTTTCCTGAAGAAACCGATAAAAATCAAGATCATTATTTCCCACTACAAATTCAATATTTACATCCGGAAGCTGAGACTGGATATACGGTGCGTATTTCTCATACAGATTCGTACTCCACAAATACACCCGGATCGTTTCTTTATTTTCCTGTTTCCTGCTCTTTTTCCCACAGCCTGATAAAAGCAATGCCACTATCATCGCTAACAACACTACAGCGAGAAATCTGTTCCCTTTTTTCTTTTTCATACATCGTCTCCCTTTATTTCTGAAAAAAAACAAAGATGCACTGTCTCTTCAGACAATGCATCTTAAACGTAGTAGCTTACTGCCATGTTACAGGCCCTCTAGCTTCGCGTCTCAGACTTTCGACTGATCTGCCCATAATTCGTATTTTACTCATTATACATTTTTTGTAGTTATATGTCCATCTCTTTTCAGAAATATTTGGTAAAATTTCTGTTAAATATTATTTTTCTCCCCATTTTAACAATAATACTGAATTTATAATAATGATATTTTTTATCATCTTCCCATTATTTTTCCAATTATACAATTTATAAAAAAGAGAATCAGATCAAGAATTACTATAGTTGCTCCTACAGGTGTAGAGCATAAAATAGAAAGCACAATTCCAAAAAATGCACCAATAACAGAAAGAATCGCTGCATAAACAACCACACCTTTGAAAGATCGGGCTACACGCATCGCAGAAAGCGCAGGAAATATAATAAGTGCTGATATTAAAAGGGAACCGACCAGACTCATTGCAAGTACAATGATTACTGCGGTAATTACTGCAATCATCAGATTATAGCCTTCTGCATTTTTTCCAATCGCTTTTGTAAAGTTCTCATCAAAAGTAACTGCAAAAATCCGATTATAGAACAAAATGAAAAATGCAACGACCAATACAGACATAATAATACAGCTAATCACTTCCCCTTCCGTTAATGTAAGAATCGTTGTAGAACCAAATAACGTTGAACAGACATCTCCCGATACATTTGCCGATGTAGAAAAAATATTCATAACAAGATATCCTACTGCCAGTGCACTTACGGAAAGCATCGCTATGGCAGCATCCCCTTTTATCTTCGTATTTTGCCCGGTCGTAAGAAGTAAACCCGCCGCAATGATCGTTACCGGCATAATAAAAATAGTATTATTAACCAATTTGAAAATAGTAGCAACTGCCATAGCTCCAAAAGCAACATGGGAGAGTCCATCTCCAATAAAAGAAAAACGCTTCAACACAAGTGTTACTCCTAAAAGAGAAGAACACAATGCAATTAAAACTCCGACGATCAATGCATATCGCACAAACGGGTAGGATAGATAAAAAGAAAGCTCCTGCAAGATGTGTGTCATTTTTTCTCTCCCCCTATTCTGTCTTCTTCTGTGTTTTTAAATAACTTCCACTTATCACTGTTCATATACTCTTCTTTTGTTCCGTAAAAAGAATCTCTTTGATCCATATGAAGAATGTGTGTTGCATAAGTAAGTGCCTGCACATCGTGGGAAACCATAATAACTGCGATTCCCTCCTCATTTAAATCTTTTGTTACCTGGTAAAATTCCGCTGTTACCTTTGGATCAAGACCTGTAACCGGCTCATCTAATAAAATCACCTTACTCGTGGCACATAATGCTCTTGCCAAAAGAGTTCTCTGCTGCTGCCCTCCGGAAAGCTGATACGGATATGCATCCGCCTTATCCGCAAGTCCCATCTTTGTAAGAAGTTTCTTCGCCTCTTCATAGACTTCTTCTTTCTCTCGCTTCTGCACACGGATCGGTGCATCTGTAATATTTTTGATGACGGAAAAATGAGGAAACAGATTAAAGTTCTGGAATACCAGACCAAAGCAGGACTGAATTTCTTTCATCTCCTGCTTTTTCGGAAACGCGGGTCTTCCATTTTCCACCCATGCCGCTCTTTTTCCCAGATACAAAATCTCACCGTCATCAATCGTCTCCAGCATCGTCGCACAGCGGAGCAGCGTAGACTTGCCGGAACCGGACGGGCCGATGATCGCCAGAATCTCTCCCTGCTCCACAGAAAGCGAAATATCCCGGATCACCGGCATCCCGCCGAATTCTTTTTTGATATGTTTCATTTCCAAAAGACTCATTCCGGAAACCTCCTAATGATAATAATTCAGCTTTTTTTCAAATAATTCCATCACTCCGGCAACCACATAGTTAAAGATATAGTAGTAAACACCGGCGATAAAAAATGGAAGTACGGTTGTCTGTGCAGCCGCGATCTGCTTTGCCACTGCAAACATCTCAATATAAGACAGGGAATACACAAGGGACGTATCCTTCACCAGTGTGATCACTTCATTTGTCACAGACGGAAGCACGTTCTTTACCATCTGCGGCAGCACGATCCGGAAAAATGTCTGCCCTCTGGAATACCCTAAAAGTGTGGCTGCCTCATACTGTCCTTTGGGGATCGATTCGATTCCGGAACGATAGATTTCTGCAAAATATGCCGCATAATTCAGAGAGCATCCAAGAAGGATCGCCGTCAGCTTATACCCGCCGATATTCATCTGCCACAGATAATACGGTGCGAAATACCACACCAGAAGCTGCAGCATCAACGGGGTTCCGCGCATGATTGAAATATAGATCTTCACGATCCAGCTGATCGGCTTGATCCTGCTCACCCTTCCGAAATATACGAGCATCCCCAGAGGCAGAGAAAAGATCAGCGTCATAAAAAAGATCAGGCAGGTCTGTCCGAATCCTGCTGTCATTTGCCTCAACATCACATCAAAACTCATGTCTCTTCCCCTCTTATTTTAAAGTCACCATATCCGCAATCTCGTATTTCTCAGCCAGTTTTGCAACTGTTCCGTCTTCTGTCAGTTTTTTCAGATCCGCATTGACTACATCGCACAGCTCCTGATTTCCTTTCTTAAACCCGATCGCATACTGCTCTGTATTCAATGTCTCATCCAGAATCTTATATCCTTCCCCTCTGGACTTAATCTGATAATTGGCAACTCCCACATCGATTGCAAGTGCATCCAGCGCGCCTGCCTGAAGCTCGGTAAATGCGGTGTTGTAATCTGCAAACTCATTCAAAGCTCCAAATGTATCTGCCAGTTTTTTCTGACCGCCTTCTTCTTCACTCTTCAGCAGATCCAGTGCCGCGCTTGCAGCCTGTACACCGACTGTCTTTCCCGCCAGATCTTCCAGGGTATCAATACCGGATTTTTCTGCCACAACAATCACCTGGCTGTTGTCTACATACGGAGTTGAAAATGTATAATCGTCTTCCCGTCCATTCATGGTAAATCCATTCCAGATGCAGTCAATCGAACCGGAATTAAGTTCCATGTCTTTGGAATCCCAGTTGAGCGGTTTTTTTACAAGCTCCCAGCCTTCCAGTTTACAGACTGCCTCTGCCAGCTCCAGATCGAATCCTGTGTATTCTCCGTTCTCGTCCATATATCCGTATGGCGGATATTCTGCATCAAATCCTACCGTAAACGTTTTCTTATCTTCCACACTTTCTGCTGTCTTTACATCTTCCCCGGATGCATTGTTTTTGTCTCCACATCCTGCCAGTACCATTGCTGCCATCGCTGTCCCTGCCAAAATCAGCGCTAATTTCTTTTTCATCTTTGTTCCCTCCCTGTTTGTACGTCATCATGCTAATGATTGACCACTTTACTATACTAAACTGTTTTTCATGGTATCATATATTTCCGGCATTGTCAATGTTTATCGTGACAGGATATGTAACCTTGACAGAAAATTCCACAAATAGTATCATTTACTTATGTTATGAAAGAGAGGAATTTTTAAATGTCAAACAACCATGAAGAACAGATCCGAATCGTGCAGGAGACCGTAGCCGGCAAAGAGATCACCTTTGCTCATGTAATGGGTGGTCCGGCGCCGATCGTATATCAGAAACTTGGTCTGAATCCACAGGTCGATTATCGTTCTTCTGCTATCGGAATTATGAATATGACGCCGCCGGAATCTGCTGTCATCGCATCCGATATCGCAGTAAAAAGCGGAAACATTTACCTTGGATTTGCAGATCGTTTTACAGGAACACTCATCATCACAGGAGAGATTTCAGACGTCATGTCTGCCCTGACAGAAGTGGTAACCTTTTTCAGAGATTCTCTGGGATATGTCGTTTGTGATATTACAAAGAGATAGGAAGTGTGACCATGACTCGTATAACAAAGGAAGAACTTCTGGAAAAGATTTTCAATGATGACTATGAGCATCTGAAAGGGAAAAAACTGCGCATGACACGTGTTCGTGTTCCCGGCAAAGAAGTTTGTCTGGCTCACATCATCAATACTTCCCAGACCCCTGTTTATCAGAATCTGGGATTGCATATCGGTGTACATGAGGGGGAGGATCACACCGGAGAATCCATTGGTCTGATCCGTTTTACCCCATGGGAAGCAGTTGTCGTTGCTGCGGATGTGGCAATGAAAAGCGCCGATGTAGAAATTGGATTTATGGATCGCTTCTGCGGTTCCCTCATTTTAACCGGCGGCCTGTCACAGGTACAGACTGCGGTGGAAGAAGTCGTTCGATTTTTTCATGAAGATCTGGGATTTCGCACCTGTGAGATCCATAAAAACTAAGAGAACCGGAGACATGACGATATGAAAAAATTATTTTTGATGGGAAGAAGTGAAGCCGGAAAGACTTCCCTGACACAGGCATTAAAAGGGGAAGAGCTTCACTATGAAAAAACACAATATACGATTACGGCGGCTGATACCATTGACTCTCCGGGAGAATATGCGGAGTCAAAACAGTTCGGTGCCGGTCTTGCATGCTTTTCTTTTGAAGCGGACGTTGTCGGGATCGTTCAGGCAGCGGATGAACCATACAACCTGTTTAGTCCCTGTCTGCGCACGTTTATCCTGCGGCCGCTGATCGGCATCATTACCAAGACCGATTCCCCCTATGCCAATGTTCCTATGATAAAACAGTGGCTTTTAAATGCCGGCTGCGATCGTATTTTTCTTGTAAATAACGTGACCCGGGAGGGAATTGACGAATTGATGGAATACCTTGCCGAAGATCCGGTCAAGATTACCATGGAACAGGCAAAATTCAAACAGCATCTGGGGCTGAATGAATGGGATCCTCTGCCGGATGGCGTAGAATATCCGGATGGAATTTAAATAAATTTCAGTAAAACACAAAACGAGATGCATTCCCATGTGACGCATCTCGTTTTTATGTTTTACATTCTATCCGGACTGTCCGCTTCCTACACTTCTTTCTGTCCTCTGAGCCGCTTATAATAGAATCGCAGCTTTCCGATCAGCCAGGTCAGATATCGCAGCACCGGCTCTGTCGCAATGGCAAATACCACAAACAGCATCACGCACTTCGTAGTCATCCCTGTAATCGCAAACAGATCATTGAGGAAAATACTGCAGAACAGAAGTCCTACGATACATCCGCCAAGGATCACACCGCGCAGTACATTCATCGGTGCACTGATCGTGTACAGGATCATAAATCCTACAATGGATAACAGCATCGTTGCTGCTGTGGAAATATCGGCTGAACTCACTCCAAATGTCCGTCCGAATATGACCAGCGCCCCAACTGCCAGCACATCAGTCAGTGCCGCAGGAAGTGCTTTTAAGAATACGTTTGTAAGGAAATGCCCTTTGATTATATTCTTATTCGGCTCCAGTGCCAGGAAAAATGCCGGTACTCCAATCGTAAACATACTGATCAGTGAAATTTGAGACGGTTCCAGCGGATAGGTAAACATAAATACAAAGGATACCAGCGACAGCAGGAACGAGAAAATATTTTTTACAAGGAACAGACTGGCTGACCGCTGAATATTATTGACGACTCTTCTTCCCTCCAGTACAACTTGCGGAATACAGGAGAAATCCGATTCCAACAGGACGAGCTGGGATGCCTGTGCCGCTGCATCACTTCCGGATGCCATAGCAATACTGCAGTCCGCATCTTTTAAGGCCAGCACATCGTTGACACCGTCTCCGGTCATGGCCACAGTCTTTCCTTCTTCCTTCAATATCTGCACAAATTTCCGCTTCTGGTTCGGAGTGACACGGCCAAATACTGCATTGTTCAGGACAGCTGCCCGCATCTCCTCTTCCGTATGAAGCGTGGACGCATCCACGTATCGTTCTGCGCCTGCGATTCCCGCCTCTTTTGCCACCTCTGACACGGTCAGGGGATTGTCCCCGGAAATAACTTTCACCTCCACGCCCTGCTCCGCAAAATACATAAAGGTCTCTTTCGCCTCCTGACGGATCGGGTTTGCTAACAGTACATAAGCCAGAGGCGTGACTGCTTCTTTCAAAGGCTTCCCATCCGGTTCTTCTTTTGCTGTTCCAAATACCAGAACGCGGGCTCCTTTGGACGCATGTGCACTGATTGCTTCCTCATAATTTTCATACTGTTCTTTGAGCACAAATTCCGGTGCTCCCAACACATAGGACGCTTCTTCAAACGTCACACTGCTGTACTTGGATGCGGAAGAAAATCCTGTCTTTGCCACAGCCTTCTTCCCGGATGCGATTTTAAAATACCGTTTCATTGCTTCCATGGTAATATTATCACTGCTCTGTGCAGCCGTAAAATCTCCCAGAAGCTCAGAAAGCGGGCGCAGCTCACCTTCCTCGTATTCCTTGGTCGGAATCACATCCTGCACTTCCATTGTATTTTCCGTGATCGTTCCGGTCTTGTCCACACACAGTACATTGACCCGGGCAAGCGTCTCTATACACTTCATGTCATGCAGCAATACTTTTTTCTGTGCCAGACGGATCGAACTTACTGCAAGCGCCACACTGGCAAGCAGGTACAGCCCTTCCGGGATCATTCCGATCACGGCCGCGATCATGGACGTCACACTGGATCGGAACCCTTCGCCCTGAAATACAAATGCCTGAATAAACAAAATAATCCCGATTGGAATGATGGCAACGCCGACCCATTTGACCAGCTTGTCCAGAGAACGGATCATCTCCGACTGTTCTGTATTCTGCATAGCTTTTGCTTCCAGTGTCAGCCTGGAAATATAAGAATCCGCCCCCACTTTATCAAGCCTTGCATGACACTGTCCGGATACAATAAAACTTCCGGACATCAGCTGATCGCCTTTTCGTTTTGTGATCTCATCCGATTCTCCGGTCAGAAGCGACTCATTGACCTGCACTTCTCCTGCACACACTTCGGCATCCGCACACACCTGATTTCCGGCTTCGAAGATTACGATATCATCTACCACAAGATCTTCTGCATTGATCTGACTCTTCTTTCCATCCCGTATCACCATTGCATGAGGTGCATTGAGCATCGTCAGATTATCCAGTACTTTTTTCGCCCTGGTCTCCTGAATGATCCCGATCAGAGTATTCAATACAATTACAGGTAAAAAGGTCAGATCTCGAAAGGAACCGACCAGGCAAAGCAGAACTGCCAGTACCAGAAAGATCAGGTTAAAATAGGTAAAGACATTTTCCTGAATGATCTCTTTTGTAGTCTTAGACGGCGGATCCACCGGCTGATTGGTCCACCCATGCATCCGATGCTCCTGCACCTGCTGCGCAGTCAGCCCCGTCTGATGATCCGGTCGGTATCTTGTGGTGGGAATCCGCTTCTCCAGTGTGATCTCCATCGTCTGCGTTTCGTCTATGCTTCGTTTTACTCTTCTTTCTCCACGCTTTTTCTGCCGCATTTTTCTCGCTTCCTTCCGTATGTCCAATCCTGATAGGATCTTTGTTTCGTATAATTGCTTACATTTTAACACACTGAATGCGTTTTTCCAGTAGATTCCAGAAAACTTTAGAAAATCTTCAAAAACTCTTCTTCTAAAACAGGAAAATCATGCAGATTCCTTGTCTTCTTCCTCCATTTCCCTTATAATAATACAAGTATTTCAAAGAAAAGGATGATAGTGGATTACTATGAAATTAAGAAGCAGACTTGCAATTACATGTGCAAAAGGGACAAGTGCCCTGATCAAAAAATTAAACCGCGGAAGCGGCGTTACCCTCCCCGGATATGTGGCAAGATTGATCGATCCCAATATTTTAAGCGTCATGGCTTCCCAGATCCGGGAGAAGACGATCGTTACCATGGGAACCAACGGGAAAACAACGACCAATGCCATTTTATACAAAGCATTGAAGGCCGAGGGAAAAACCGTGATCATCAACCGCACCGGAGCCAACATGCTCAACGGGATTATTTCGGCATTTGTTCTGGCCACAGACAAGCACGGACAGCTGAATGCGGATTATGCCTGCATTGAGGTCGATGAGATCGCATCTGTGGGAGTTCTCCCTCAGTTAAAACCGGACTGTGCGCTTTTGACAAATATTTCCAGAGATCAGCTGGACCGGTTCGGTGAAGTAGATATTACCTTTGACAAATTGAAAACAGCCGTCACCAGTGTCCCTGATACGACACTGATCATCAACTGCGATGATATTCTTTCCTATTCCCTGGCGGAAACAAGCGGCAATCCGTTTGTGACATACGGGATCAGCGAACAGATTTTTGATGACATCTCCCGCTCTGAGATCCGGGAAAGTATTTTCTGCCGAAAATGCGGAAAGAAACTGCAGTATGATTTCTTCCATTATGGACAGCTTGGAATTTATCACTGCCCGAACTGCGGATGGGAGCGCCCGGATCCTGATTTTACAGCCACACAGATCACGCTCAAAGACGAACTCTACGCCTTCGATATGGGAGATCTGCACCTGGATTCTACGGTACGGACACCTTACAATATTTACAACACCCTTGCTGCCTATACGGCACTGCATACTATGCATGCCCCAATGGCACATTTTAAAGAGATGGCAGAGTCTTTTGACTATGGAAACAACCGGGAAGAAATCCTGATGATCAACGGTGCCAGAGTACAGCTTCACCTGTCCAAAAACCCGATCGGATTCCAGCAGAAGATTTCTCTCGTCTTAAAAGATCCAAAACCAAAGGATATTATCATTCAGATCAATGATACCTACCAGGACGGAGAAGATGTTTCCTGGCTTTGGGATGTCGATTTCCAGTATCTTGCAGACAGCAATGCAGCTACCATCACAACGTGCGGAACCCGCAAGCATGATATGGGGCTTCGTCTCAAATATGAGGACATCGACTGTACTTCAACTGATGATATGCGCTCCCGTGTTGAAGAGCTGACCGAAAACGGAACGAAAAATCTCTACATCATTGTCAACTACTCCGGGCTTTACCGCACAAACCGAATGCTCAAAGAACTGGCGCAAAATACAAAGGAACAGAAAGGAGAACAGGCATGAAACTGACGATTGGACACTTATACCCCGACCTGTTGAATCTGTACGGAGACCGCGGAAATATCCAGTGTTTCCGAAAACGTCTCAACTGGCGCGGAATCGAGGCAGAAGTCATTCCCGTACTCTCCGGAGATAACATTGACTTTTCCAAACTGGATATCGTACTTCTGGGCGGAGGTTCTGACAGAGAACAAGAGCTCGTCTGCGGATATCTAAAAGAGATTCGCAAGGATTTCAAAGAATATGTAGAGGATAACGGCGTTGTGCTTGCCGTCTGCGGCGGCTATCAGCTGCTCGGCAAATATTACAAGACCGATAAAAAGATGATCGAAGGTCTTGGCATTCTGGATATCACGACCGAATGGGAACCGGAGCGTCTCATCCGCAACATTATCCTGAACAGTCCGCTGTTTGACACTCCTGTTGTAGGATTTGAAAACCATGGAGGCCGCACTTATATCGGAGATCACACTCCATTTGGAAAAGTATTTTTCGGACTGGGAAATACCGGAAAATCCGGTTATGAAGGCGTTGTATACAAGAATGTAATCGCAACCTACCTGCACGGACCTCTTCTTCCGAAGAATCCGCAGGTTTGTGACTATCTGTTAGAGCGGGCGCTGAAGCGCAAATACGGTGAAGAAATAACCCTCGCTCCACTTTCCGACGATCTGGAGAAAAAAGCAAACCGTTATATTGTAGACCGCTACAGTGATAAAAAATATGTATTAAAAGAGACGATCAAACGTCACACCTGAAAAGGGCAGAAAAAAGTCCCATTGGATCAAACTTTCCAATGGGACTTTTTCATTGCCTGTTTATTTATTTTTTCTGAACATCAGTTTGATTTTTTTCATCAGCTGAATGATCGGAAGATTTACAAGTGCCAGACCATATACGATCAGCAACTGTGTAAAGGTCAGTGTCTGTACTTTGAAAACTTCATCCAGTGCCGGAATCGTCATTACACAAGTGATCAACACCAGACCAAGCAGGAATGCTCCGATCAGATAAATATTGTTCCAGAATCTCTTTGAGAAGATTACCGGATAATCAGACTTACAATTAAATCCGTGTACCAGCCTTGCTGTACACAATGTTCCAAATGCCATTGTGCTTGCAAGCACTGCGTTTCCGCCTTCTCCCGTCAGACCGATCATAAATCCGATCATTGTCGTGATTCCGATGCAAAGACCTTCTGTTCCGATCTTTGTCAGGAAATCTTTTGTCAGGATTGATTCATTCATCGGTCTCGGTTTTTCATCCATTACCTTTTTCGAATGCGGCTCCAGTCCAAGGGCAATAGCCGGAAGACTGTCTGTCAGAAGGTTGATAAACAACAGATGCACCGGTGCAAACGGAACCGGAAGTCCTGCGATGGACGCATACAATACCGCAAGGATCGCTCCAAAGTTACCGGAAAGCAAGAACTGGATCGAGTTCTTAATGTTCTGGTAAACATTTCTTCCATTCTCCACTGCTTTGACAATCGTCGCAAAGTTATCATCTGTCAGAACCATAGACGCGGCGTCTTTTGATACTTCGCTTCCTGTGATACCCATGGCAACTCCGATATCTGCCTGTTTCAGAGCCGGCGCATCATTGACACCGTCTCCGGTCATAGCTACGATATTGCCCTTTTCCTGCCATGCGCGCACGATACGGATCTTATGCTCCGGCGAAACACGTGCATAGACAGAAATCCCTTCTACAAAATCTTTCAGTTCTTCATCTGACATGGAATCGATCACAGCGCCTTCACAGGCCTCAGATTCGTCTTCCAGAATCCCGATTCGTTTTGCAATTGCTGCTGCAGTCACTTTATGATCTCCTGTGATCATGATCGGACGAATACCCGCTCTCTTACATTCCGCAACCGCTGCCATAGATTCCTCTCTCGGCGGATCCATCATAGCGATCAGACCAAGGAATGTCAGATTGTTTTCATCTTCCAGACACAACTCTTCTTCTGCAGACACTGCCTTATAGGCAAATCCAAGCACACGAAGTCCCTGTCTTGAAAAACTCTGGTTCTGCGCTTCAATCTTTTCTTTATCTTCTGCCGTAATGACACGCACTTCATTTCCAAACTGAATGCTTGCAGTACGCCCCATAATGACATCCACCGCACCTTTGACAACCATGATCGGTGTCTCATCAATGGTATGTTTTGTAGACATCAGCTTTCTGTCGCTGTCAAATGGATTTTCGCTCTCTCGAGGATATTCTCCACGGATCTTCTGAATATCCAGACCCAGTTTGCTTCCCAGATTGATCAAAGCCGTTTCTGTCGGATCTCCGATCTCCACACCGTCTACATTGCTGGAGTCGTTACACAAGATACTGAAATACATCAGTTTTTCCTGTTCGGAATCTTTCAGATCGATCTTGTCTGCCGGAATCACGGTTTCATTGACATAATACTGTTCCACAGTCATCTTATTCTGTGTCAGAGTTCCTGTCTTATCAGAACAAATGATAGAAACACTTCCCAGACCCTCTACTGCCTGCAGTTTTCGGATGATCGCATGTTCTTTCGCCATCTTCTGGGTACCGAAAGAAAGTACGATAGTTACGATGGAACTGAGTGCTTCAGGAATCGCTGCAACTGCAAGTGCAACTGCAAACAGGAACGCATCTCCGATATTACCACCGCGGAATACATTGATTCCAAATAAAATACCACAGAACACCAGAATGATGATGGAAAGTTTCTGTCCGAACTGATCCAGATTCACCTGCAGTGGCGTTTTCTTTTCAGATGTGGTCTTTAACAGACTTGCGATCTTACCGACCTCAGTCTCCATACCGATACCAGTTACTACAAAAGAACCTCTTCCGTATGTGACAAAGCTTCCGGAATATACCATATTCGTACGGTCTCCAAGCGGAACCTCGCCTTCAATGGCATCTGTCATTTTTTCTACACCAAGACTTTCTCCTGTCAGAGCACTCTCGTCTACTTTCAGACTGGCGCTCTCCAAAAGACGTCCGTCTGCAGGAATATAATCTCCCGCATCCAGCATGACAATATCTCCTACTGTCACTTCTGATGACGGGATCGGAACAACGCTTCCGTCACGTAATACTTTTGCTTCCGGTCCGGAAAGCTTTTTCAGACTGGCTAAGGACTGTTCTGCTTTCACGGTCTGAACGGTACCAAGGATCGCATTGATCGTGATTACAATTAAAATAACGATGGCACTTTCTGCATCCCCCAAAAATCCGGAAACGATCGCCGCTGCGATCAAAATGATCACAAGGAAGTCTTTGTACTGCTCCAGGAAAATCTGAAATGTGGTTTTCTTCTTTCCTTCCACCAGTTCGTTCGGGCCGAATTTTTCCTGATGGGCTTTTACTTCTGCGGACGTCAAAGGTTCTTGTTTCCCATTGATTTCCTGCTTGACTTCTTCTGAAGAAAGCTGATAATAATTTTTCACATGAATTCCTCCTTTTTCTTTTATGCAATAAAAAAGAGACTTTTATTGCACGTTATGTATGCAACAAAAGTCTCACCATTTAATCACGATACGGATGGACTTCTCCATCGTACTGACGACATCGTGCACGCCATAAGCGCTGGTTACTCCCTTTTATTTAAGAAAACTATAAAGCATTTTCCTTTTGTTGTCAACGATTTTTTCTGCAAACCATACTACATTCCCAGTTTTTCCTTGATTTTCCGTGCTTCCGGTGTATTGGCAACTCCGCCTTCTCCGGTCTCACGCAGAGAGACGTGCATACTCTCTCCGACCTCCTTCATCGCATCGATCACCTGATCCGGCGGAATCCTGCTGGTAATTCCCGCCAGCGCCATATCCGCAGATGATAAAGCATTGACAGCTCCGATCACATTTCTCTTTACACAGGGTACTTCCACAAGACCGGCTACCGGATCACACACCAGTCCCAACAGATTTTTCAGCGCCATGGCCGCTCCATGTGAGATCTGCTCTTCATCTCCACCCTGTAAAAACACGAGTGCGCCTGCTGCCATTGCAGATGCCGCTCCAATCTCCGCCTGACATCCACCTGCCGCTCCGGCAATAAATGCACGGGATGCGATCACCTGGCCGATACCGGCCGCGGTATACAATGCATGGATCACCTCATCTTCCGATACCCGTTCTTCTTCATAAAGGGGAACCAGTACAGCCGGCAGCACCCCGCATGCACCTGCTGTCGGTGCTGCCACGATCCGCTTCATACAGGCATTGGATTCTCCCATCTCCAATGCTCTTGCAATCACCTTTGAGACAAATGGACCACACAGCGGCTCTTTACTCTGACGGTATTCCTCCATCTGCGCCCCCATCTTTCCGACCAGTCCGCTGGCAGAGACCTGTGTCCTGTCATACTGCTCACTCGCTGATTTCATCGCTGTCCACATCTGCTGCATCGACTGCATTGACTCCGCCTCTGTCACAGATCGATCTGCCATATCTTCTAAAAGGACCGCTCTCCAAAACAAAGCGTTCTTCTCCCGGCAGGATTTTTGAATCTCCTCTAATGAATGAAATGCCATCCGCTATACCCCCTCTGTCTCAATATAAGTCACTTTGCTGATACCGTTTAAACGTTCCAGATCCCGGATCGTGTCCGGTTCTACAGGCTGATCCGTTTCAATCACCATGACCGCATAGCCTCCCCGCTTGTCCCGGTGAAGCTGGAGTGTAGCAATATTGACCTTCTTTCCATATAATACAGAAGTCACCTCTGCCACCTGCCCCGGGCTATCCTCATTTCTTATGATCAATGTCGGACAAGAGCCCGTACAGTTCACCGTAATCCCATCCAACTCATTGAGCATGATCCTTCCTCCGCCAAGAGACGATGCCTGTACCACGATCGTCTTTCCGTCAACTCCTTCCACATCCAAAAGCGCCGTATTTGGATGCGCTTCTTTGATCTGTGTATTGTATATTTCAAATTCCAGTCCCTTCTGTCCTGCAACAGCAAAACTCTCCGGAATCCGCATATCATCCGGTTTCATCCCCAAAAGTCCTGCTACCAGAGCACGATCTGTTCCGTGTCCTCTCCCTGTTGCCGCAAAAGAACCGCTCAATCCGATCCTTGCTTTTTTCGGGCGGCTCCCCAGCAGCTTTCTTGTAATATAGCCGATTCTTGCTGCTCCCGCAGTATGGGAACTGGATGGCCCTACCATAACCGGTCCGAGAATATCAAATATATTCATCTTTCGTTCTCCTTCTCTTCATCTCTGCTACAGTAGTATAACAAGTTTTTGTCAAAATATCCATTCCAATCTGACAACATGATGCACAATCTTTCATGCTCTGCCAAAAGCAGTTCTCTCCCATGCTCTGTGATCACATAGGATTTTCTTCTTCCCTCTTCTTTGGTCAGAGAAATGATCTGATTTTCTTCAAATTTGGAAAGCATGGTATAGAGTGTGCCCGGGCCGACTTTCACTCTTCCCCCGGAAATTTTTTGCACCTTTTCCATAATGTCCACTCCACAGCATTCTTCGGATAACGCGATCAAAATATAATACATCGGCTCTGTCAGTGTCTGAAACTGCTCTCTTGCCATAGTCCACACCCTTCTTTATTCTTTCAATTTCAGTCGTTCTTCCACAACCTGAATCTGTTCTTTTGTCAGAGGTTCTTCCACTGAAAGACGTAAAATTTTCTGACCATAACAGATGTAGTAAATTCCGGAAATGGAAGCTGCCTTTTTTGCATTCCATCCATTCGGTGTTTCTTCCATCGGTACACTCTCCGTCTCTTCCGTCCAGACTCGTTGTAACACCCATTCATAAGGACTGCTGTAAATCGCATAACGGAGACTTTCTTCCTGCTGCATCTGATTCCGATATGTAAGCCAATACTCTTCTTTTATTCCAAACAGACTCTGCGTGCGATAACAATCCACTGCCTCCACACTGGATACCTCTTTCTGCAAGTCCTGCGGAAGAAGTGGAAACTGTTCCAAAGAGGGAGGATTTGCCTCACCTTTTATCAAAGCATTCCCTGTGCAGAGAAGTAATACAAAAATGTAGACTCCTACCAACACTCCGTTCCAAACCGCATCTTTCTCTCTGGAAAACCGCAGAATTTTTCGCAGTCCCTGTCCCATGATCAAAACCAGACAGAACCCAAACAAAAGCACACTTTGAATTTCTGAAAACAAGTCATTTCGAGTTCCCCAAATGAAAAGATACAAAATCACACCATAAGAAAACAGAGTGATTCCTGCTCTTCCTATGTGAAACATTTTTCCATAATAAGGCGTTTCTCCTTTCTCCAACTGTTTCCTGTACTTTCTGCACCGGAATATGGAACTGATACCAGAAATTCCAAACAGAAGAAAGAGAATACTGTAAGCGATCAATAACACAATCTCTATTCCATTAAAAATATAATGAGAAAACATCGTAAACAAACGGAAAAGAATGAGCAGTAGGAAACTGCCCGCAAGCAAAATCCCATACAGAATTTTTCCCTTTTCTACTTTTTTGATATATTCAAGTTTTTCCTGTGCCGTTACAATGGGGACTGCATCTTCTTTCAACTGCTCAAACACACAGAATTTCCCGCGGGCATCAAGAAACTTCCACCCGGCCTCTTCACAGTATATTGCATATTCCTGCGCATCCTCGGACGGACTTACATCCTCCTCTTTCCCTTTCGGAAACACCTCCACCGCATAAATACGTTCTTTCGGCTCCCCCTTTTCAAATACCATCCCCAGTTTCCATCCTGAAAAGTGCCATCCAGATACTGCCATTTCCTTTAGATATTCTGCAAATGCATCGCATTCCAGATATCCAAAACTACGAAACACTCTTTTCTTTGTTCTCATGAGATTTCCTCCTCCCAAAAAGAAATATCGAGTATCGATAATTTATACATTCATTATATTATCGATACTCGATATTGTCAATTTATTTCAGAAACTCATTTGCAAACATCGCCAGTGCATTCTCATCCCGACTGTTTCCGATTCCGTGGATATCCACAAATTCTTCCGCTCTTCTGGCATCCTCATGCGTAAAACGATATACTTTTCCACCATTCTTTTTCCATGTCTTTTCGATCACATCCTGATACTCCTGTTCCTGATACCATTTGGAGTCTACATGAAGTCCTCCGTTTTTACTGTATGCTTCTTTTTCGTCCTCTGTCAGAGCGTCTGCATCCACATTCTCATTGATCCGATAATATTTTTCACTGATAAAACGGACATTCTGTTTATGCGGTGCTTTTGGAATTTCTCCATCCTTGACAACATACACAGTAAACGGCCGAACCGTTTCTTTTCCTTTGCCATCCGGACCCATGCTGTCCTGAACATGCCAATTCAACACGATATACCCGGAATCCGTAAATTTTTGAAATTCCTCCGGATGAAAATCAAGCAGTTTCAATTTTTCAGAAAGATCTCCTTCTTCCGTATCATTGGCTTTTACTTTTCCTTCTGATATTGCCTGAGTCTTTAACACTTCTTCCGTAATTGCACCCTGCTGTGCCTCTTGAAGAGTAAAATAGCGATCCTGCGCTTCAATCACCGGAAATTCATTATATTTAATCTTAACACTGCAGGACTCTTCTGTAATATTTCCAATGCTGTCCGTAACCTGATATACGACTTTATGCGTGACCGGGCTGACTTTTTTATCCAGCTGCAAAAACCACGTATCCAGAAGTTCTTCTGATGACATTCCGTCTTTCCATGTTTTCACCTCTTTATCCGCTTTTCCGTCTTCTGTCAGTCTGCCGGGCGCATATTCAATCTGAACGATCTTAATCTGCGCAGTTAATTCCCCATCTTCCCGATCCGTACTCTGAACATCTTTCAACAGATCCTCTCTTTTTACGGTCTCTCCTTCAAAGTACTCTTTATCCGGTGCTGAAATCTCCGGAGCCCGGTCCCAGATCGCATACAATGCCACTTTTGCCATTTCCCTGCTCTCCCCGGTTTCGGTTCTCTGACTGGCAGCAATCTTTCGAAGTTCTTCATAAGAAATTCTGTTTTCGCGATTTTCCTGAAATGCCGCTTCTTTTGCGCCCACATCCGCACGCTGATCCCAGCCTGCAAATGTATGCCTGCTCCTTTTATAATCTGTATATCCCTTATTTTTCTGAATCCGGTATCCGTTTTGGAGACAATCCTCATAAGAAACAATTTCCGACTTTTCCTGTCCTTCTTCTGCGTGATTTCCCAGATAACGGATCGATACCCGGTCCTCCCAGATTGCATACAGCGTCAGATCCTGATTTTTCTCAGCAGGAAGATTTTCTCCCGGCTGATACTGTTCCTCTTTCGCCGTCTGATTTTCATTCCATCCCAGAAACGGTACGTCCAGCCATTTTGGAATCTGTTCCGAAACCGCTGCTTTCTCATACCAGTATTTGACAGACGGTTCCGGCATCTGTTCCACCTGTGCTTTCGTGTTTTTATCATACTGCACCGTATATTCACTGCTGATCGTAACTGCTTCTTTTAAAGTACCTGCACGCCGATCCTGATAATCTCCCGGGCGCAGGCAATATCTGCTTTGTGGTGTCAGCAAAAACCGCTCCCATTCCATACTTCCTGTACGGTTTCCATAACTTACCTTTACGACCATTCTGCCATTCTCATATCGGTCCGGTGTAACTCTTGCCGCAGGAACAGACTGAAGCTTTTGCATTACCTCAATGTATTTTTCAGCTGGCAGATATACGTCATTCCCTTCATCTACCAATGCCGGACCACTCATCTGGTAAATTCCATCCTGATAAACACCGGAACCGATCTCTGCCGTATTCGCGGAAAAATTTCCCCCTTCCTGTTTCACGGTTCCACTCTGATTGTAGATTCCTCCGCCCCGGTTTTGTGCACGATTTCCATAAAAACTGCCGTCTTTCAAAAGAATCTCCCCATCCTTTAAATAAATGGCGCCTCCCCGATCTGCCTGATTATCACAAATCGTTCCGCTATTCCATATAATCGTTCCCCCATTGAGAAAGATACCTCCACCGTTTCCTTTCTGTCCGCACTGTTCCGTATTCGCTTCTTTTGCATTGTTTCTTGCCAGAGTCGTATTATTAACCACCGTGCGCCCTTTACTCATCGTTGCAATTCCATGGACGCCATTCTCATAGCTGCATCCATTCACACTTGCTTCTACATTGGAATTGCAAAATCCGGTACTGAACCATCCTGAGTAGAGATCTCCCACATTCGGATGCTGTGAAGTACTTTGCCATCCATGATACCTCTCATTGGACACATTTACCTGAAACGCAGAAGCTGCAACCGAAGTACCCTGACTGAAACTTTCCCCGATATAACAGTTCTGAAACGTATTTCCCTGAATCCGTGCACTTATCGGTCCGGTATATGGAGCTTCATCACTTCGGATTCCGCCAATCCCGATCCGGCAGTTTTTAAATACATTGTTCTGAATCTCTGCACGGATATTGGCTCTATGTATAGAAAAGTGAACCGCTCCGATATCCGCAATCCCATCAAACACAGAATTTTGCACGCGAAAACTGATTTCTGTCGGCGTGAATGCAGAACTTGCCTCTGTAACAACTCCCACTCCATTGTCGCAATTTTGAAATTTACACTGATCCACTGTTACAGAACCATATTCTCCGTGGATCATCCATCTTGACAGCTGATCTCCATTTTGAAAAACGCAATTTTCAAATGTCACAGAACTTCCCTTATTTGCACAAATGGCACCACAATACAAATTATCCGAATCCGGAACGGAAGTTCCACTCAAATCAAATGTCAATGGATCGCTTCCTTTACTTCCGATCGCAACACTTGATTTTGTAAATGCCAGCCTGTGCCGATCCGGCATCCTGACCGTTCTCGGACCGCCCTCGGGCAAAATCCGGACATTCTGAAACTTTCTCGTTCTGGTCTTTTCCACATATACAAAACTATCCTTCATCGTATGACTCTGTACAATATAAATCGTTTCATTATCCTTTACTGCATGCAAAGCCGCCGAAAGATCCTCATAGTATGTATTCCCAATCCGGCAGGCGCCTTCTGCTTTCTGCTCTTTGGACACGTTGTCCGGCAATGTTTCTTCATTTTCAACAGGCTCTTCTTTATCATCTGTTCTGCTGTTTCGGATTTTTTCCAGGCATGCTTCCACTGAAAAAGACACCTGTGTCTGCAAAAACTCTCCATATCGCTGCAGACTGTCCACCCGGCTTTCTTTTCCATCAATCACATAAGATTGCCCGTTTTCCGGAAGCATTTTTATAAGCGCTTCTGTGAGGCTTTGCTTTTCTTCCTCACTGATCAGTGCTTCCTCCCGTCTCATCCATTCCTCAACCACTTCCAGATACATTTTGGTATCCCACGCAGCCTCTTCTTTTCCAATGTGTTCTTTGATCATCAGATAAGGTAAAATTTCCTGCAGCTGATAAAGCTCTCCCGGAGAAAGTGCCCCCACAAACTGTATACGCTCTTTCATCTGACTCAAATATGTATAAGGCTGCTCCGAAGCGATCAGTATTTCCATGTTACTTTTTTCTTCTTTCTGTATCTTTGTTTCCCATCCGGCATCCGGCTCCTCGGCAGCCCATACCTGCAAACCGCCAAACAACAGGGAAAATACAGTCAAACCTGCTGCCAGATATCTCCGATTCTTTCTTCTTATATTCGCACCTCCATTTCTTTTCCTACTGCTGTCAGACAACTGTCGGCGGAGCGCGAATGCCATCAGTCTCCTCCATCTGCTCCCTCCTTTCGGGTACAAAAATAAAACAAACTTTTCGTCTATCTCTCCTGTATGCTTCTTGCTATAACTGGAATACATTTTACTGATGTGATGAAAACCATCACTTCTGAATCATATAAAACGATGAATCTGTACTTCAGATTCCATGAATTTTTAGAACTCAGAAACCAGATCTGTCTCTAAGTGATATGGATTATAACACCTGTTCTGAAAAAAAGCAAGCAGAATACACAAAATGAGCAGACGAATACTGCCGCCTGCTCATTTCACATATTTGCTTGCTTTAGAGATTATTTTTGTATGATTTGTAATATCGTTTATACAATTCCCTGCGCGGTCATTGCTTCTACAACCTTCTCAAATCCTGCGATATTGGCACCAACTACATAGTTTCCTTTCGCGCCATATTTCTCAGCAGCATCTGCCATATTGTGGCAGATATTTACCATAATCTGCTGTAATTTTCCGTCTACCTCTTCGAATGTCCAGCTTAAACGCTCGCTGTTCTGAGACATCTCCAGAGCAGATGTCGCAACACCACCGGCATTCGCTGCTTTACCAGGTGCAAACAGAACTCCGTTTTCCTGCAGGTATTCTGTAGCTTCCATTGTGGTCGGCATATTTGCACCCTCTGCAACCGCAATACATCCGTTTGCAACCAGTGCTTTTGCGTCTTCCAGATGAAGTTCATTCTGTGTTGCACACGGAAGTGCGATGTCCACTTTTACGCTCCATACGCCTCTTCCTTCATGGTACTCTGCGTTTGGACGATAATTTTTATATTCTGTAAGTCTTGCACGTTTTACTTCTTTGATCTCTTTGAGTGCTGCCAGATCGATACCTTCCGGATCATATACCCATCCTGTAGAATCGCTGACTGTCACAACCTTTGCTCCGAGCTGCTGTGCTTTTTCTGTAGCATAGATCGCAACATTTCCGGAACCGGAAACTGCAACTGTTTTTCCTGCCAGTTCGATTCCGTTTAATTTCAGCATCTCCTGTGTCAGATAGAGAAGTCCGTATCCTGTTGCCTCTGTACGTGCCAGAGATCCTCCGTAAGTAAGCCCTTTTCCTGTCAGGACTCCTTCAAATACTCCGCGGATTCTCTTATACTGACCGAACATGTATCCGATTTCTCTTGCTCCTGTACCGATATCTCCTGCCGGAACATCTGTATCAGCGCCGATATATTTGCATAACTCTGTCATAAAGCTCTGGCAGAATGCCATGATCTCTCTGTCTGATTTTCCTTTCGGATCAAAATCAGAACCACCTTTTCCTCCACCGATCGGAAGTCCTGTCAGAGAGTTCTTGAAAATCTGCTCAAATCCAAGGAATTTGATGATTCCGAGGTTTACAGAAGGATGAAGTCTCAGACCTCCTTTGTAAGGTCCGATCGCACTGTTGAACTGTACACGGTATCCTGTGTTAACATGTACCTGTCCGTTGTCGTCAACCCATGGCACACGGAATTTGAACTGTCTTTCCGGCTCAACAAGTCTTTCCAGAAGCGCATCTTTACGGAACTTCTCCTCATTTGCTTCTACTACTACTCGCAGGGATTCCAGTACTTCTTTGACTGCCTGGTGAAATTCCGGCTCTGCAGGATTTTTCTTTACAACTAAATCAATTACTTCATCAACGTATGACATCATTATTACCTCCTGAAAATAGAAATACCCAAATAGATAAATTGCATCCGGGTTTTACGAGACATCTTGTCCTTTTTCTATATTATAGTGATATTTCCCGATTGTCAAGAATTTCTTGCATCAAATTTCATTGTTTTAATACTTTGTCTCGATAAAGTTTTTGAAATTTTAGATTTGAAATCCTGCATTTTTCTTCTTTATTGCATAATTCGTATACTCATAATCTCCCTTGCATGAACAACTGCCTCTGCAATCTTTAATTCACATTAAAAATAGAGTGTCTTACGACACTCTATTTATCTGCACATATTAGTTATATTTACGTTTTCTAGCAGCTTCAGATTTTTTCT
>ENA-OPXH01000889-OPXH01000889.1-human-gut-metagenome-genome-assembly--contig:-NODE-889-length-23730-cov-5.208532_pt1 | contig 23730 bp, 16 predicted proteins | sample MGYA00241521_ERZ502034 | MGnify/ENA primary metagenome ERZ502034 (study PRJEB25962, sample SAMEA2042103) | human gut metagenome | biome: human gut; feature: human-associated habitat; material: faeces... | reverse complement strand
AATCAAGTTGTATATCTCCGAAAATAGAATTAAATCCCGCATAAAATCAAGGTATGGAGATGCGGACAAAATCTTGGACCAACTAAGAGTTAGGAGGTTCATATGTATTCTTACGAAGACCGCATCCGTGCTGTAAAGTTTTATATCACTTGTGGATATAATGCAGCATACACAGTTAGTAAATTAGGTTACCCTGATGCATCAAATCTCAAGCATTGGTATAAAGAGTATTCAGAGTCTAATGATCTTCATAAGGGGCGCAAAAAGGTCAGTAAATTTTCTGACAGGGAAAAGAGAGACGCTGTTGATTATTACTTTGCTCATGACCGAAATGCATTACAGACGGTAAAAGCACTTGGATACCCAAGCAGACCTCTTCTTATACAATGGGTTAAAGAACTTTGTCCAGAGGAAGGTAAAAGACGTTGTAAATCTTTTAAATCTCATGTAAGATGTTCCCAAGAAGAACAAATACAAGCAGTAATGGAATCATGCAAAGGTAACTTAAAGATAGCACAGATAGCCGAAATATATGGTGTTACTCCATCTGCTGTTTCTATTTGGAGAAAAGAACTGCTTGGTGAAGGGAAAACTTTGAAAATGATCCAACCTCCTGCTGAAGATAAAAGCATCGAACAATTAATACGTGAGAAAGCAGAACTGGAAGCTAAAGTCAAACGTCTCGAAAACGATGTATATAAACTTCAATTAGAGCGTGACATTCTCGAAAAGGCAGGCGATATCTTAAAAAAAGAGGAGGGCATCAATCTTGATCAATTGACTAATCGTGAAAAAGTTTTCTTGATTGATGCCCTGCGTAATAAATATAAATTAAATGAACTGCTACCTGTTTTAAAGCTTTCTAAAAGTAGCTACTGTTATCAGGTACAATGCATAAAAAGCAAAGACAAATATAAAGAATTACGCCAACAAATAAAAGAGCTCTTTATGTGTAATAAAGAAATATATGGCTATCGTCGCATACATTGTCTGTTAAGAAAAGATGGTATTATTGTTTCTGAAAAAATAGTCCGTCGTATAATGAACGAAGAACAATTAATCGTTAAAGCAGCAAGAAAAAGAAAATATAACTCCTATAAGGGGGAGATTACTCCTGAAGTTGATAACATAATAAAACGTGATTTTTCAGCTAAAAAACCAAACGAAAAATGGCTTACAGATATAACAGAATTTCATATCCCAGCAGGCAAAATCTATCTTTCCCCTATTATAGATTGTTTTGATGGAATGGTTGTTTCCTGGACAATTGGCACTTCCCCAAACTCCAAACTTGCAAATACCATGCTTCAAAAAGCTATTGAGCAGCTTGATCCTTCAGAGCATCCTCTGGTTCATTCTGATCGAGGATGTCATTATCGTTGGCCGGAATGGATAAATCTTATGGACACTGCCGGTCTTACTCGCTCTATGTCAAAGAAAGGATGCTCTCCGGATAATTCTGCATGCGAGGGATTCTTTGGTCATCTAAAGAATGAAATGTTTTATGGAAGAAACTGGAACCATGCATCTATTGATTCATTTATACATAAATTAGACGAATATATACATTGGTATAATGAAACTCGAATTAAAATATCGTTGGGTGGAATGAGTCCATTTCAGTATAGACGTAGTTTAGGAATAGCAATTTAGTCCAAGATTTTGTCCGCACCCCCCCCCGTATATTAGAATGTAGAATTTACTTTTTCATTCAAGCATCATGGTATACATATATGTATGAAAGAAAATCGTATACATTACCGCACTTGTGTGTAATATTAATTACCATATGGTATGGTCAGTGAAATACCGGCGGAAGATATTAAATGCGGAGGTCGAGGCATATCTGCAGGAAGCTTTTCGAACGTTTTCCGGAAATAAGAAACCAGCTTTGGAAAGGGGAGCTGTGGAACCATTCCTATTATGTGGAAACGGTCGGATCTGTATCGGAAGAAAATATCCGCAGGTATATCGAACATCAGAGCAAAGTTTACTGATATGATGGAGGAGAGGAAATGTTGCTGTCAAAGAAAACATCCATAAAGGTCAGCTGGGAATATGCGAATCTCATCGGACATATGTGCTATGCAGCATCTAAGCTCTGGAATGTCTGTAATTACGAGCGTCAGCATTACAAAGAAACAGGGATGGAGCAGTATCCGGACTGGTATTATCAGAAAAAAGCCCATAAAGAGGAGCTGTGGTATAAACAGCTCCCGTCCCAGACTGCCCAGGAAGTCTGCAGGCTGTTGGACAAGGCATGGAAGTCTTTCTATGCCCTAAAAAGATCCGGGGGGATCGAGACTCCCAGACCGCCTCGGTTTAAGCAGGAAAGTATCCCCATTACCTATATGCAGATGGGGATCGTGCATGAACGGGATACGGACAGAGTCCGCCTGTCCCTTCCAAAGACATTAAAAAAATATATGGAAGAAACATATCAGATCCATGAAAACTTTCTTTACCTTGAAAATAAGATTTTCAGGGGCATGGATCAGATCAAACAGCTGCGGATCTATCCGCCGGAGAAGGAAAGCTGTAAAATTATTGTTGTTTATGAGGTTCCTGACCAGGAAGAACTTCCACAGAACGGACATGAACTGTCTGTTGATCTGGGGCTTCACAACCTTATGACGTGTTATGATTCTGAAAATGGGAAGACATTTATCCTGGGCAGGAAGTACCTTGAATTGGAAAGATATTTCCATAAAGAGATCGCAAGGGTGCAGGCCCAGTGGTATGGGCAGCAGTCCGGAAAGGGAGTAAAGCATCCGGTCACATCAAAACATATCAGGAAGTTATATAAGAGAAAACAAGACTCAGTAACGGACTATCTGCACAAGATCACAAGATATCTTGCAGAATACTGCCGGGAACAGGAGATCACCTGTGTCGTTACAGGGGATATCCGGAACATCCGGAGAGAAAAGACCTGGGACACAGGACAAACCAGAAGCTTCACAGCCTGCCGTATAACAGGATCTACATCATGCTGGAATATAAGCTGAAAAGATATGGGATCCGTTTTGTAAAACAGGAAGAAAGTTATACCAGCCAGTGCAGTCCGCTGTCACCGGAAGTAGGGAAAAGATATGCGGAACCGTCCAACCGGAAAGAGAGAGGATCATATAGGGATGGAAACAGAGTCTATAATGCAGATGCGGTAGGCGCATATAATATCCTGAGAAAATATCACTCCGTATCCGGAGTAAAAAAAGAACTGTCCGTAACCGGACTGAAAACACCGGAAATAATAAAAGTAGCTGTATAGCTCTAAAGAGCAAACAGTAGTGGTGCCATGGATGCACCCTGAAAAAAGGCGGTATCCCGCCTTAATTCAGATGCTCTGGTAACTCAGTTGCCGAATAATTCACAACAGAGGTGTGGAAGATCATTCCTTTGATTTGTATATTCCGCATTGTGGAGATTCTGTAAAAGAGTGTTTTCTCAGACGTATTCCGGGGATAATAAGGGAAGTAATTATTTGTAATCGGGATATTGACAAATTATGGACAAAATGTTAAGATGGTTTCGTAAAAACGAATAGCGTTTAGCGCACATGTACAGCTCATTACTACGGTAATGATTGAAGAATCGTTGGGTGAGAATCCCAAACAGGGCTTTCGTCCCTTGTAGTATATTCAGTCTGCAATTCACTGTATTCTTGTAGAAGTATTCATAAGGGATACTTTAATATAAAGGATAGGAGTGGATTCTTGGTTTGTACATTGATATTCCCTGCCGAATCCGGCAGGGATTTTTTTTGCACTTTGATAACAGAATATCGGAAGTAACGTTATCTCTTTATCTTTAGCTTTTGGAAATCCGGTGAGATACCGGTACGGTTTCATCCCCACTGTAATAAGGACGAACACTGCGAAACCATTGGAAAGATCCTTTCCGAGAAGGGCAGCAAGTAGGTTGGAACTTTAAGTCAGGAGACGGACTTTAGTAAAAATAAAAAACAAATATCTGTAGGCATAACGGAGGTTTATTTTTTATACCCTTTCTTATGGAAAACAGGTATCAAACGTGGTCTGAAAAGGCTGCGAAATGATATATTTTGCAGGATAACCTGCAAAAAAATAATACATTTAATTAAGGAGGAAACAAAATGAACATGAAAGTAAGAAAAAGCGTGATTGCATTCTTAATGGCAACAACAATGGTAGGAAGCACAGCAGTACCGGCTATGGCAGATACAGTAACTGCAAAAGTGTCTATAAAGACAACTGGTTTAACAGGAAAAAATAGTGCGTCACCAGACATTGTGCCAGAAAAAGTTGTTACAGTAACAAATTCCAACGGTTCTGTTACTGCACTAGATGTTCTGAAAGCAGTTTCGGGATCTGATACTGAAACAAAAGAGACTTTAAATGGTAAAACTTATCATTATCAAGGAGTTTTAAGTTGGTATGATAGTCAGTATGGAAATTATATTCCAGCTGTTAAAATGGAAAATCATGCTAATAGCGATTTAGGGAAAGTATTTGCAGATGATGGTACAGCAAATAAAACAGCAAACTCTCTTGCTAACGGAAGAGGAAAATATTTCAAATTATCAAATCTTAATACAACAGAAACAGAAAGCATGAAGGTTACAAAAAATTCAACCTGGAACAATATAGTACATAAAACAGATTGGCTTTCTGAGAAAGACTATAATAATTATTCAGGTTGGATGACTATTATTGATGGTAATACAGATAACTTAGGTGTTGATACTGTACTTTCCGACACTAAAGAACACACTGTATGCTTAGATTTTTCTATGATGATGGGATTAGATCTTGGATTTTCCAGTTATGTTCAGCAGGGAGATCAGTGGATTCAGGTTCCGGGTTGGAAATAAAGTAAATTTTAATAGCAAATAAAAAGATGAAGATACTAATGCTTTATAAAGTTTCACTTTATAAAGCATTAGTTCTTCGTCTTTTTCATATTATTTTAATTTTAGGGTGTAAATAGATATGAAGAAAAAGAAAAAAGAAAAAAAAATCTTATATCAGTTAATATTCTCAGCTTTTCTATTATTTAGTAATGCCTATCTTGTAAAAGCTAATTCAGATATATTATCACAAGATTCAACAGGGAAATACTGTATTAATACAGAACAAGATTATTATAATTTTATCGAAAATATACAAAATTATAATAATAAAACGGTTATACTATGTAATGACATTGACATTTCAGATGTTCCAGAAGCAACATCTAGTTTTGGCGGCATATTGAACGGAAAAGGACACACCATTACATATGCTTCAAAAGAAGCAAAAGAAAACATTGCTGTATTTCCTTTTCGTATAAATGACAATGGAATTGTAGAAAATATAAATGTACAAATTGATGAATCATATGCATATAATAGCGAAACAGATGAATTTCAAACTGTCTTTTCGCAATGTGATGGAATTGCAAAAGGAATAACAATTAAAGGAAACGTAACTTGTATTTATGACGATGAAGATGAAGATGTTTCAATAGGTGCAATCGAGGGAAATGGAACTTTAATGGATTCTTCCATAGCGATAACTTACGATTTGCAGAGTGAAAAAACAATCGAAGAAATAGCTGAGGATATTGTTGAGAATGATTTAGGATTTGAATTTTGTCAATTAGGAACAATTAATACTGGAATAACTTACCAAAATTGTATAGGATATGGACAGTATTCGGAAGCAATAAAGTCATTAGCAGATGAACTGGAACCCAAAATAGAAGATAATACATGGGGATATCTATGTGTTTCATTTACACGAAAAAGTTTTTTTAGTACGTCAGCAAGTGCAACCAATTGTTATTATGATAAAGAAAATATGCCAGACATTAAAATCAGGTCTGAATATATTGCAAATAGAGATAATAATAAAGAGTTTCCTAATTATGCTGATTTTGGCAAAACTACGTCTGAAATGAAAAACCAGGGAACTTATGAAGGGTTTGACTTTAATAAAAAATGGACTATTTCCCCAGAAGATAATAATGGCTATCCATATTATAATCTACAAACCGAAGAAATAACTCTTAAAGTTCAGGCTTCCACTGAACCTAAAGTATGGAGTACAAGCGTACCCAGAGATTATAATCGTTTTGTTGATTATGCTAAAAATTATCATTTCCCATATCAAGTAGATATTATAGATGGTGAAAAAAAGAATATTTACGATGACGGTAATAATAATGTTGTAAATGTGATAGGTGTAAAATTTACAGATTTAACTGATGAACAACAATCTATTATTGAAAAATATGGTATAGAAGTAGTTTTGCCATCTGATGATGTAAAGAAAGATATAAAATCTGCTACAATTGATACGAGTTTTTTAGGCGAACGTCCATTAAGCGTAGAATGGATTAATATGCCTATTTTGAAATTTAAAGATGGAAAAGAAGAACAAGCAGAAGAAGATGGGTATAGTTTCAAAGTTGAAGTAGTTGACGGTACTGGTGAAGTTGTAGACAATGGAGCTAAGGGAAACTCAAGTAATCCAAGTCATTGGCCATCTTACTATGAAAAAGCTAAAAAGGCTTGTAACATTATTATGAACTATTGCCAAAATAAAAATGCCTTTGGATCTAAAGAATCCCCATCCTATGAAAATACAGATATTTGGGCCATTTTTACAGCAGCTAGATGCGGCTATATTCCATATGGAGATACAAATTATTTTGACAAATGGTTTGCAAATACCAAAGAGTATTTGCAGTTACTTAAAAATCAGGGAACTGATGTTTCTCAATGGAAGACAACAGAACTTTCAAAATTAATTTTAGCTATTGAAGCTATTGGATATGATCCAAGGGACATTTCGTCTGTAGACCTTCTTTCGGCAGTTGGATCAAGAAAAAGCACAGAACTTACTTATACAACTGTATATGCTATTAATGCAATAAAAGCAGGTGGGTATACCGCTGACACTTTTAAAGATACAGAAATTAACCAATGGGCACATGATACAGCAAAAGCTTTGTCAAATGCCGAAGACAAAATTTTTGCAAATGCCGACAATACCATAGGATGGCAGCCACTTATTTTCTGGTACAAAAAGCCTGGTTACAATGATGTAACAGAAGCTGTAGACAAGGCATTACATAAGCTTCCAGCAATTGCACAACGTTCAACAGGTTCATTCTGTACACCAGGATTTGAAACAGGATGTATGTCTTATGGAAACAACGCATGGAATGATGCACAGGCAATGCTTTTTGCAGGAACGTTTGGTGTAAATGTTTTAGATTCTTCCAGTGGATATACGAAAAATGGAAATAATATCCTGGATGCATTTTTTGATCTGGTAGATGTAGATGGTGTTTTTGACGGAAGTATTCATGGATTCACAAATTATGATGTTCCGCAGATTGCACGTGGTCTGGATGCATTTATCAGACAATATGAAAAAACATCCAGCTTCTGGGAATTTACAGACGTAACCGTTCCAACCAGATCCGTTAACGACATGATCCTTGCCCTTAACGATAACAGTTCGAAAGAAGACATCAAAGCAGCGAGAGAGGCTTACGATAAATTAGACGAAACTCACAAGGCAATCTTTAACAAGGATACACTCAGAAAGCTTCTTGCAGCAGAGACTGGTTCAGGTAATTCTATTGAAAAAGCTATGGCAGCCATTGAAGCGATTCCGGCAGCGGATAAGCTGACACTGGATGACAAGGCGGCTGTAGAGAAGGCAAGAACTCTTTATGATTCACTGAATGATGAAGAGAAATCTGTAATTACAAATTACTCTAAGCTGACTGAAGCAGAGGCTAAGATCAGAGAACTTGAGAAACAGCAGGAGCAGAAAGATAAGGATAAGAAAGCGGCAGAGAAGGTTATCGCTGATATTGATGCGCTTCCTTCTTCTTCTGAACTGACTCTTGATCCGTATGTTCTGCAGCTTCTTGACCGCGTACAGGCAGAGTACAATGCTCTTACAGATGCGCAGAAAGCTCTGGTTACGAATTACAGTACGTTACAGTATCTGAGAAATCTGATCCCTGATCTGAAGGCTGCGGCTGCAGTTGTTGATAAGATCAAGGCGATCGGTGAGGTTACTTCCGATAATTATCTGAAGAAACAGGCTCTTGTAGTGGAAGCCAGAACGGCTTATGATGCCCTGACAGCAGATCAGAAGAAGCGTGTGACAAACTATGCAGAGCTTGAAAAAGCAGAATTGTTTATCAGCAGACAGAGTACGGATGAGAAGGTTGCTTATGTGATCTCCTTTATCGATGAACTGAATATCACTACTTCATCTTCAGGCGCTCTTTCTGACGGACCTCTGAGACTGACAGAGAAGAATAACAATGTTCCGACAGAGAAGATCTGGAATGACTGGAAGGCTTATGTGGTAAATGCAAGAGCATTGTATGATACGCTTGATGACCAGCAGAAAGCCCAGGTTACAAATACAGCTTCACTGGAGAAAGCAGAAGGTTATATTTACCAGCTGAAAGCCGATGCACTCAAGGCAATGCTTAAAGCACTCCCGGATGCGCAGACAGTACGTGGATATGAGGCACCTCAGCCGACTACAGTTCCATCAGCACAGGAGGCAGCTTCTGTTGAAGAGGAACAGGCGGTACCGGCACAGTCTGAGGGATCTGATTTCTCAGATGGAAGTGCGGACGCATTCAGCAGTGATGAAGTTGATGAGCAGGCAGCTGAGACAGTGGATATCCCTCAGGCAGAATCAGCTGAAGATACTGAAGATGTCCAGACAGATGTTGATTTCTCCTCTGATGAAGAAGTTCCGGCAGCAGGTGATACCTCTAAGCGTGAACTTACAGAAGCAGAGCTGAAACAGATTGCAGAAGCCAAGAATGCTTATGACAGATTAACAGAAACAGAAGAGAAGAAATTCAGAAGCGAGAACACCGCACTGGTTGAGAATATGGAGAAGCTTCTTGCCATGGCACTGACTTATGAGAAAGGCCAGAGTGCATATCAGCAGTTCTTCGCAGATGAAGCAGCACAGATTTATGCAACAGTAAAAGATCACCCGGTAGACAGAGATTCCTACGCAGATGTTAAGGCTTTCCTTGACCGTTATGCTAAGGATTATCAGGGACAGGAAGATGCCATGGCAGGCCTGAAAGTCAAAGTCGGCAGTCAGGAGATGACTTTTGCAGAGGTTATCGCAGCACTGACGGCACAGGCTGACAAGGCAGGTAAGGACATTTCAGATGCACAGCAGGCAGATGAGTGGATCAGCAATCTTCCGACTGCTGTTACCAAAGAGAACATTGCAAATGTAGAAGCAGAGCTTGCAGCACTTCAGAAGCTGATCGACGGCATGAGTGTGGAAGGCAAGTCCTATATGTGGAATGCGAAGCAGTTAGGGCTGATCAAGACGATCGTGGCAGATTACCACATTGAACTTGCGGGCAAACAGGGTGCATTTAAGGCAGATATGCCTGCAGATCTTCAGACAAAGGCAATCAACTATAAGACTGTCCAGATCAGCTGGAGCAGCGTGGATAACGCAGACGGATACATGGTATACCGCAGAACAGCAGACAGCGGATGGAAGAAGATCGCATCCCGGGTAACAGACATTTCCTATAAGGATCAGAAAGCAGTTACAGGAACAACCTATTATTATACTGTTAAGGCGTACTCTTACGCATGGGGCGAGATGACTGTAAGCAGCTATGACAAAGATGGTGTTGCAGGAAAAGCCAGACTTGGCAAAGTAAAGATTGCTACGGCAAATTCTGAAAGCTACAGTACGATCCGCGTAACATGGAATAAGGTTTCCGGTGCAAATGGATACAGAGTATACCGTTCCACTTCAAAGGATGGCAAGTATACAGCGATTGGTTCCACTGCAAAGAACAGCGCAGTTACATTCCTAGATAAGAAAGCAGTTACCGGTAAGACTTATTATTACAAAGTACGTGCTTACCGCAATGTAAGCGGAAAGAAAGTATACGGAAGCTATTCAGCAACAGAGAAAGCAAAGGCAGTACTTTCTGCTCCGACCCTGTCCGCAGGCTCAACTTCAAAGACAGCAGTGCTTGAATGGAGTAAGGTAAAGGGTGCCGATGGCTATCAGGTATATGCCAGCGATTCCCAAAATGGTACCTATACCCGCATAAAGATCACCAAAGGTACAGGTGCGACAGACGAGAGCCTCCTCACCGGAAAGACCCGTTACTATAAAGTACGTGCTTACAGAAAAGTAAACGGAAAAGCAGTTTATGGCTCTTTCTCAAAGATTAAAAAAGTAACTGTTAAATAATAAAATCAGTATGCAGTGTGTTATCAACACACTGCATACCCCAAAAGAAGATAAGAGAATGAAAAAAGCATTTATAATTATAATTTTATGTATGATTTTGCAAATTTTTACAGTTACTGTATATGCAAATGATAGCAATGTAAATATTGTAAGCGCTGATAATTATGAATCACGGGAATTTAATCAATGGAAGCGCGCTAAGTATAATTTTTCATTTAATGTATCTACCGAAAAGAAAACTATAAAGGCATTATGTAGTGCTGTGTTAACTGCAACTGGAACAGCAATTGGATCTTGCGGAGGTGAAGGAGCAGCTATAGCAGGAAGTGCAATTGGAGCGGGAATTTCTTCTTATGCGAGTGATTGTATAGAGGAACATTACAGTAAATTCAAAAAAAAGGGATATGGTACTTCAATTACAGCTATGTATGGTTCAAAATTGCGCGTGATTATATCAATATATTCAGATTCAGCAAGAACAAAATTAGTTTCTGAATATAAAATGTCTACAGATTCCTATCCTGTATAATTTATATATATGAATAAAATAAAAATATTTTTGCTGACTATTTCATTAATGTTTTTGGCGAGCCTGGCAGCTATATTTATATCAAGAGAATTTATATTCCACAATAAAATTTCAGATTTGAGCTGCCTGTTAAACATATGGAAAGATACTTATGGATGGAATTTTCTGATAAATGTAATAATCGCTCTGATAATTGCTGCAAAATTTGGAAAGAATGATACAAAAAAATAAGGCAGATGTCCTTTCTACCTGCTATATGACAGGGGGAGAGTCATCTGTCATTTTGTAATTTCAGGAATTGCGGGTGCTATTTTACCCGGATGTAATTTTTTAGATTAAAAACGCGGAGGAAACAAATGAATAAACAATGGATGGCACTGCTTCTCAGTACAGGAATTGCTGTGACCGCATGTCCTGTACCCGCAGCCCAGATGCCACCGGCTGAGCAGATACACGGGGAGGCAGAAGAAACTTCTGTCCCTGTACAGCATGATGATTCTGACGACAGAGAAACTGCGAATGAATTCCAGTCTGACACCGAACCATCTCAGTCAGAGACAGACGATGGCGCGGCCGGAAATGAAGAAGAAAATAATGAAGCCGGTGAAGAAAAGCTGGATATACCAGCCATGATTTCCTGTATTCAGGAAGCAGCGGCGCTCGAAGAAATTGATCTGTCCTCAGAAACGGTCTCGAAGTTCTTTCTTGCCAGTGACACCTATGACAGTCTGACAGAAGAGGAGCAGGCAGAAATTGATGCCGGAGTCAAAGAGGCTCTTGAAACTGTCCGAAACCGTATTGCGGCACTGATTTCTTCTGACAGTGGAGTGACCGCCACGGGAAATCCCTGGTATGTGCAGACCCATGTGCAGGAGAACCCGGATCAGGAACAGACTATACAGGAGCTCTCCGAAGCATATCCGGGGACTCTTCCACAGCTTCTTTATGATATAAATATTTCCTATACGGATATCCGTACAGGAGAAAACTATCAGCCAATGACGATGATCTCTCTGACATTTCTTGTCCCGGATGGATATGAGAGTCTGACGAAACCGAGGGTTCTTAGAAGTACCGGGGATTCGTTTATGGAACTGACCCCTCAGACGACAGAAGATAACCGCTTCTATCTGGACAGTGCCAGAACTTTAAACCATCTGATTATTGCTGACTTCCCCGCAGGACTTCAGGGAATCTCTCTTAACAGTAAATCCGTTAAGATCAACCGGGGGCAGAAATACACCCTGAAGGTGGTCCCGGTACCGGAATCGGTTACGGAAGAGTATACAGTGACATGGAAAAGCAGTGACACTTCTGTTGCGAAAGTAAGCAAAAAGGGAGTTGTCACAGCAGTAAAGAATGGCAAAGCTACGATTACCGCTTCTGTAACACAACATCCGGAAATGACGGCCTCCTGTAAGGTAACGGTCATGCAGGGAGCAAATGCCCTGAAGAAATCGGTCAGTCAGGTTATGGCAGAGACCAGCGCCTATATGCGTGCAACAGATACCAATCCTTCTGTTGGCAGCGAATGGTATGTGCTTGGACTGGCGAGAGGCGGTTTAAGCCTGAAGGAGAAATATTTCTCTACCTATTATAATCACACGGCAAATTATATCGAGGAAAAGAAGGGAATCCTTACCAATACTTCCAAATATACAGAGTATTCCAAGAGAATCCTGGTCCTGACCTCAGAGGGGAAGGATGCCCGCAATGTGGGTGGTTACAATCTATTTCAATATATCTCTGATTTCAGCCTTGTGAAGGAACAGGGATTAAACGGTCCGATCTGGGCACTCCTTGCCCTTAACTGCCACCCGGAATATTCTTTCCCGGAGAACCCGTCTGCGAAGGAGCAGAATTCGGAATCTGCGCTGGTGAATTTCCTGCTGCAGAGTGAACTCCCGGGTGGCGGATGGACGCTGATGGGAAGTAATGCGGATTCTGATATTACCGGCATGACACTGCAGGCGCTGGCACCGTATTATCATAAATCAGGTTATGAGAATGTGACTGCTGCCATTGACAGAGGGCTGAATAAATTGTCGGAAATGCAGAATGACAGCGGTGGATATTCCACGATGGGTGTGGAGACAGAGGAGTCCTGTGCACAGATCATCACGGCTTTATGCAGCCTTGGGATTGACCCGGAGACGGATTCGCGTTTCATCAAGGGCGGCCACTGGACAATAGAGAATCTTCTTTCCTATCATATCGATGGAAGTGGATTTATGCATGTAAAGGCGGGTGCCGGAAATAACGGCGGGGCGGCAGCAGGCACTCTGGACGGGATGGCTACGGAGCAGGGATATTACGCACTGGTTGCCTACCAGCGCCTGAAGGATGGCAAGACGAGCCTTTATGATATGTCAGATGTGAGTATCAAAAAAGGTGGCAAGGGAGATGGTTCCGGTACCGGTCTGAAAGAACCCACGCCGATTCTTACCCCGACGCCGGTTCCTGCCACAACACCGTCAGGCGGCAATACGAAAACGCCGGGTGGATCCGGGAAATCTCTGGGTGGTAAGTCTTCCGGCAGCAAAAGCTCCACGGGTTCCGAAAGCTCAGGAAAGGATAGTGGCTCCGGTTCAAAGGATTCTAAAAACAGTAAATCAAAGAACAGTAAGTCATCAAAGGATAAGAATTCCGGCGGCTGGGATTTCGAAGCAGAGCCTTATACAGAGTCGGAAGAGACTTCACAGATGGATACCGGTGAGGATGGATATCAGGAAACTGCCGGGGAGAGTGGAACCGGAAGTCTGACCTCAAAGAAGAAAGAATATGGTATGATCTTTGGTTTTGCGGCAGGCGGACTGGCAGGCAGCGGCATTAAGGCCGGAGTGAGGGCTCTTATTAAGAAGCGGAGGAAGAAGAAATGAGGATAAAGAAAAAGGGACTTGCCCTGTGGCTTGCACTGTTTCTGGGGGTAAGTTCGCTCTCAGGTTGTGGCGGCGGGGATGACGGCATGACACAGCTTTCCGAAAAAGGAGCTGAGATCTTAAACAGCACGGAGGAAGATTCTGATACAGATGTGGAACCTTTGAAGCAGAAAACAAAGCTTCCTGAGGACGGAATCATCACCCAGGCACAGATGGAAACGATCGCCGGAAAGGACGAAAAGTATTATTTTACCGGAAAAACGGACAGCGGGATCAGTTATAAATGGACTTACAATGGAAGCCAGATTCAGAATCCGGTGGAGCAAAAACTTCTGGTACAGTGCAGTGAAGATGGAACAGAAGAGGTAAAGAAGCTTGCCAATGATGCGCCTTATGCGTTGAAAGTCACACTGGAGAAGATGAATCTGGCAGCGCCTGCGAAGCTGACCCTGAATCTGAAAGAAAAATGGGACGCGGATAAGGTTCTTTACTGTCTGGAAGAAGATGGAAAGCTTTATCAGCTTGATACTGCAAAGATTACTACCAGAGAAACCGGAAAGAAAAAAACAGAGCGCACAACACTTACCTTTAACGTGACTAAGACAGGAGGAGATTTCTATCTGATCGGCGGTTCTACCACAGGTGAATCTACGGATGAATCCGATGACAAATCCAAGGGCACTGCTGATAATAAGGATACACAAAACGGTGAAAATTCCACTGGAAGTTCTGGCGGTCAGTCCAGCACAGATGGAAATACCAGTTCCGGACAGACAGACTCTTCCGGCGATGGAACAGGCAATACAGACACTTCCGGTGGCGATGACAGCTCAGATACAGCCATGACCTGTACTTTCTCTATCGAGTGTTCTACGATCCTGAATAACTGGGATGATCTGAAAGAGTCCAAGGCAGAATTTGTGCCTGCGGACGGCTGGATCCTGTATCCTTCGGAGGTGGAGTTCTATGAGGGGGAGACGGTATTTGATGTGCTGAAGCGTGTATGTAATCAGGCCGGTATTCAGATGGAGTCGGAGTGGACACCTATGTATAACAGTTATTATGTGTCCGGTATCAATAACCTGTATGAGTTTGACTGTGGCAAGGATTCCGGATGGATGTACTGTGTCAACGGCTGGTATCCGAATTATGGCTGCTCGAAATATACGCTGGAGGACGGCGATACGGTAGAATGGCGTTATACCTGCAATCTTGGCAGGGATGTGGGGGATCAGTATTATGACTGATGCTTTTTCCAGGTGCCATCCTGTTTTAAATTTCTTTTATTTTGCCGTGGTGCTGGGGTTTACCATGTTTATCCAGCACCCGGTTTACCTGGCAGTCTCTTTTGTGGCTGCCACAGCTTACTCCATGTGGCTTAACGGAGTAAAGAAGGTTCTGAAAATCAATTTTCTTCTGACGCTACCGAGTCTCCTTATCGTGGCACTCTTAAACCCGATGTTTAACCATTACGGAGTCACACCGCTTCTTTATATAGAAAGCAGCGGAAACTGGGTTACGCTGGAGGCAATGGTATATGGAATCGTTCTGGGATGTGTACTTTTTATTATGATTTTGTGGTTCTCCTGCTATAACCAGATCATGACAAGTGATAAATTTATCTATCTTTTTGGCAGGATTATCCCTGCGATGTCTCTGATGCTGTCTATGGCGCTTCGGTTTGTGCCTCACTTTATGGCCCAGCTGAAGGTGATCCGCAATGGACAGAAATGCGTGGGGATGGATGTGAGCAATGGCAAATGGTTTAAGAAGATCCGTTATGCGTTAAATATGGTGTCCATTCTTGTCACATGGGCACTGGAAAATGCGATTGAGACGGCTGATTCCATGAAAAGCCGTGGCTATGGGGTAAGAGGACGTACGGCTTTTTCTATTTACCGTTTTAACAGAAGGGATAAACTACTGGGAACTATGCTTGTCGGGCTTTGTGTGATTTTCGGATATGGATGTTACCGGGGAGCTGCTTTTGCACAGTACAATCCCAGAATCCTGCTTGCCGGTTTTACTGTTTTCGGAAGGGTTCCGAAGCAGTCGTGCAGTCCGCTGCTGGCTGCTGTCACATTTGTCAGCTTTGGTGTGTTCTGTTTTCTGCCGCTGATTCTGGATCTGTGTGAGGAATCTGCCATGAAGAAAAGCAGAAGCCACGTACAGGGAGAGATGGCAGTGACCTACAGAAAGATTTATGAAGATATGGAAGGAGAAGCGAGATGAAGATAATAGAAGTGAGAGATTTTTCCTTCCGTTATGCGAATGGCAGCAGGGAGTCACTGTCTCATGTGTCACTGGATGTGGAGGAGGGTACCTTTAATGTGCTGTGCGGTAAGAGTGGCTGTGGCAAGAGTACGCTGCTTCGCCAGCTGAAGTCGGATCTGGCTCCTTTTGGCAGCAGTTCCGGGAAAATCTGTTATTATGGGCGGGATTTGAAGGAAGTCGGCCACCGGCAGCAGAGCCAGGAAATTGGCTATGTACTGCAAAATCCCGAAAATCAGATCGTGACAGATAAGGTGTGGCATGAGCTTGCATTTGGTCTGGAAAGTCTGGGATATGATACGCCTACGATTCGTCTGAGAGTGGCAGAGATGGCAAGCTATTTCGGGATTCATCAGTGGTTTTATAAGAATGTCTCGGAGCTGTCCGGAGGGCAGAAGCAGCTTTTAAACCTGGCGGCGATCATGGCTATGCACCCGAAACTTCTGATTCTGGATGAGCCGACTTCTCAGCTTGATCCGATCGCGGCTTCTGATTTTCTGGAAACGGTGAGAAAGATTAACCGGGATATCGGCACTACCATAATTCTGACGGAGCACCGGCTGCAGGATGTCATTCCGTGGGCGGACAGGGTATATGTGATGGATAAGGGCAGTCTGCTCACGCAGGGGGCGCCACGGGAAATCGGTGAGTTTCTGAAGAGGGAACATCATGGAATGTTTCTGTCCATGCCGGTTCCCATGCAGGTCTATGCAGAGGTAGAAAATAATCTGCCATGTCCGCTGACTGTAAGAGAGGGAAGGAACTGGATCACACAGGTGATGGCAGCAGCTTCTGATACAGTTTCTGTTTGTGAAGAAAGTTATTTTTGTAAAAATAAACAAAAACTGCAAAAAAAGCTGAATACAGTCAGAGATAAACTGCTGCCTGGTTCCAAAAGCTCTATGCCACCGGCTATTGAGGTAAAGGATGTGTGGTTTCGTTATGAAAAAGACGGAAAGGATGTTGTGCAGGATCTGAACCTGGAAGTAAAGCAGGGAGAATTTTATGCGCTTGTCGGTGGAAACGGAACGGGGAAAAGTACGACCTTATCGCTGATCAGTCGTGTTCGTGCTCCCTACAGGGGCAAGATTTTCCTGAATGGGACTGATATCCGCAGGTATACGGATACCCAGCTTTACAGAGGGTATCTGGGCGTGCTGCCGCAGAATCCCCAGAGCATGTTTATCAAGAAGACAGTCAGGGAGGATCTGTATTCTATCATCGGTGGGGCAAAGGAGAAGAAATCTTCCGAATACACTGCCAATATGAGGAAGGCAGAGGCAATCGAGGGAATCGTAAGTCTGACCAGACTGGAAGGACTGCTTGACCGTCATCCGTATGATTTAAGCGGTGGAGAACAGCAGCGTCTTGCACTGGCTAAGGTTCTGCTGTTGCAGCCGAGGCTTCTTCTGATGGATGAACCAACGAAGGGGCTGGATGCAGAATATAAACAGGAACTGGGAGACATTTTAAAGAAGCTCAAAGCTCACGGGATCACTATCTTTATGATCTCGCATGATGTGGAGTTTGTCGCAGAATATGCAGACAGGGTCGGCCTGTTCTTTCAGGGAAATGTGGTGACGTGTAAGAGTGCAAGGGATTTCTTTGCGGGAAACAGCTTTTATACGACTGCTGCCAATCGCATGGCAAGGCATTATTTTCCTGATGCTGTTACCGGAAAGGAGGTGGCTGCGTGCTTGAAGGCAAGGCTTTAGACCAGTTTATGGACCGTTTCTTCGGGGATTCCTGTGCACAGAGCCTGCCCGGGGAAGAGGAATCCGGACAGGAATTAGAGGAATATGAACTGAAAGAGGATGGAATCATTATCCAGCCGATCCATAAAGGAAAGATTGAGAAGCGTACCTGGATTGGTCTGATTATGTTTCTGGCTTTTGTTCCGCTGGTGCTTTTTATCCTGGTTCATAAGTTTCATGGTAAGCATGATGTAGTGATCAGTCTTTTAATACTTGCCTATGCCACGATCCCGTTCTTTATGGTATTTGAGGGCCGGCATCCACAGGCAAGAGAGATTATGGTCATTGCCGTAATGGCGGCTCTTGGGGTCGCAGGCAGGAGTGCTTTCTTTATGATCGGAAGCTTTAAGCCGATTGCGGCCATCGTGATCATTACCGGGGTTTCCTTAGGTGGTGAGGCGGGGTTTCTGTGTGCCTGTCTGATCATGATGATCTCAAATATGTTTTTCGGGCAGGGACCGTGGACACCCTGGCAGATGTTTTCCTATGGAATGATCGGATATCTGGCAGGAATCCTTTTTCAGAAAGGGATTCTCAAAGCCAGGAAGGTGGATCTGTGTATTTACGGATTCTTAAGTGTGTTTCTGATCTTCGGCGGGATCATGAATCCGGCATCTATTCTGATGGCATACGGATACATCACAAAGAAGAGCCTGATTGCGTTTTATATCTCAGGTGCACCGGTAGATCTGGTGCAGGCAACTTCTACGGTAATCTTCCTGTGGATCCTAAGCAGGCCTCTGCTGGAGAAACTGGAGAGAGTAAAAAGAAAATACGGGCTGCTGCAGCGGCCCGAAAATAAGGAGGAAAATGAATATGACAAAGAATAAGCTATGGCAGGCCATTAAGGGGCTGACTCTTGCAGCCGGAATGGCAGTGGGGATTTTTGCGCTGGGACAGACCGATGTTCTGGCAGATACCCTGACGCTGACTGTGGAGAAGAACACGATCGGCCAGGGTATGATCCTGGATCCTGTACAGGTGGAATTTGCGAAAGGAGAAACCTGTGCAGATGTTCTGCTCCGCGGGTTAAGTGAGAACGGGATTACGCCGCTTTATGACACAAATACAAGTTATGGTTTCTACTTAAGGGGAATTGCCAACTGTGACAGTGGAAGCCTGAATCCACCGGCATGTATCCAGAAGGTTCTCTCCGAGACTTCCACCTGGACCGGTGATGCCTATAAGCTTACTGATAACAAATATGCACCGGATCTGACAGAATTTTCCTACTGCTCCGCATCCGGATGGACGTATACTCTGGATAATGTATTTATGGGTGTCGGAATGGGTGCGAGTCATCCGTCAGACGGAAGTGTCCTGCGTGTTATGTTTGCCCTTTGCGGTGGTACGGACATTACAGGATGTGACCCGTATAATAATAACAGGCAGATTTTTGAGGCGGCAGATAAGAGCGAGCTTATCCGCATGATGGGAAAGGCAAATGCAGAGCGTTCCAGATGGTCCCAGGTCAGCGGATTCTCCGGTGCATATGCCGAAGCGGACAGTGCGCTGACTACGCTGGATGCGTCTGCAAACAGAGTTTATGAAGCGGTTCAGCTGCTTAAAAGTATTGAGTCAAAGCTTCCGGTAGCACCGAAGCTGATCAGCTTAAATGCTTCTGATCTGACTCTTACAAAGGGAGACAGCTATACACTGACTTATACGATTGTTCCGTCTGATGCGGTGGGAACTGTAAGCTGGACTTCTTCCAACAATTCTGTTGCAAGTGTAAACGGTGGTGTGGTAACAGCAGTGGGAGAAGGTTCTGCGGTGATTACTGCGAGAGTTTCCGGAAGTGTCTATGCGACCTGCAATATTTCCGTTTCTTCCAGACCGGTCAGTGTGACAGGGGTGAGTATTTCTCCGTCCAGCCTGAATCTCTCAACGAAAAGCGGTTCCAGGACACTGGATTACACGATCACGCCAAACGGCGCAAAACCGTCCTCTTTGTACTGGGAATCTTCCAACTCTTCTGTAGTAACCGTAGATGGCTCCGGCAAGGTAACTCCTGTGGGTGCCGGTTCTGCAGATATTACACTGACTACGGACAATGGAACGAAAGGCACCTGCCACGTGACTGTTACAGCACCGGCACAGAGCATTGCTTTGAGTGACAAAACGCTGACTCTGGCAATTGATCAGGGAACCTATACCCTGACCTGGACATTCAGTCCGAAGGGAAGCGGCGGGGAACTGGTATGGACCTCTGATAATGCAGGCGTTGCCAAAGTAGACCAGAAGGGTGTTATCACACCTGTTTCTGTAGGAGAAACCGATATCCGTGTAAAAACAGATCAGAATGTAACCGCAGTGTGCCATGTAGTTGTAAAGGGTACTGCGAAAGACCTCTTTGCAGCAGGAATGCCAGAGATCACAACCTGCAAGGCGGCAGGAAATACAGTTCTTCTTACTTGGAATAAATATGAAAATGCAGATTCTTATATTATTTTAAGACGTAAGATGGGTGAAAGCAAATTCGCAAAGATTGCTACGGTCAAAGACCTCTCCTATACAGATACAGCGTTTTCTCCGTCAACTCCTTATTATTACAGTGTACAGGCTGTTTCCACCAAATGGGGCGGTGCTATTAAAAGCAGTTATGACAAAAACTTCTCTGTAACAACCAATGGAATTGCACCGACACCAACTCCGGCACAGACAGTAAAACCGAAAACCCCGGCTGTCACAGTAACTGCCGGTAAGAAACAGGCTACACTGAAATGGAAAAAGGTAAGCGGTGCCAAAGGGTATGTAGTATACCGTGCCACATCCAAATCCGGTAAATATAAGGCAGTATCAACGATTAAAAAGGGAAGCACTGTTTCTTATATAAATAAGAAGCTTACGTCTAAGAAAACATACTATTACAAGGTGCGGGCATATCGTACCGAAAACGGTAAAAGAATATACAGCAGCTATTCTAAAGCAAAGAGCGCTAAGATCAAATAATATAAATTCACACAAGTCCAGTGTGTTAGAAAGCATATTGCTGTGAACAGAAACGATGTTAGAGCGTGTTTGAAAAATTAAAAATATAGGATTGTGCTATTTAAGAAAATATGTTATATAATACAATATATAGAGAGTTAATTCTCTATTCGCATGATGAGATGAGTGACGGTTCTGACTCATCGGTAAAATAAATATAACCGAGAGATGAGATGAGTGACGGTTCTGACTCATCGGTAAAATAAAATATGACCGAGCGAAGAGTATAACGAGAGGGAGTTCATTTTCCCTCTCGTTTATATGTATATAAGGAGAAGAAAATTGGAAATTGACTATGCTGTTTATAGCCTTTCAGATGAATTTTACGAGAAATATCCGAATCCGCCATATAAAGAACTTTTAAAGAAAAAGGAAAGAAGATATGCTTGTTTACTTATTCAAAGTCATTATGGATATTTTATATGCATTCCATATAGAACAGAGATTTCCCATAAATATGCATATCACTTTCGCAAATCGTCTCGTTCGCAAAAACATAGATCAGGACTTGATTATACTAAAATTGCTATTATAAAAGATATTTCGTAACTATTCAGCAGTCTACTATCCCGCGAGGTGTTTTGGCATGAACATGCCAAAATCCCGCAAGCAGGATTCTTTCTTGTGGATTTTGACTCGTAACTGTGAAGGTACTGAACAGTTACAAAAGGAGAATAATACAATGGTTCCAATCGCACATATAGAAAATAATTTTCCAACCAAATTCGGTATTCCCAGGCAGAGTGGCCGTGTAGGGGCGCTTAAAGCGAGAATCGTATTCGAACCGGAATATCGCAATGTGGATGCCTGTCGTGGTCTGGAGGAGTTTAGTCATATCTGGCTGATCTGGGAGTTTTCGGAGGCAAAGAGGACAAAGTGGTCACCGACTGTCCGCCCGCCCAGACTTGGGGGAAATGTGAGAAAAGGAGTTTTTGCCACAAGATCTCCCTTTCGTCCCAATTCCATAGGATTATCCTGTGTGAAGCTTGAGAAAGTAGCTCTGGATGAGCCGGACAGCCCTGTACTTTATGTAGAAGGTGCAGATCTGATGAATGGAACGCCGATTTTCGATATTAAACCATATATTCCTTATGCAGACTGCCATCCGGAAGCAACCGGAAGTTTTACCGAATATTCCAAAGATCATCATCTGAATGTAGAATTTCCCCAGGAGCTTCTGGAAAGAATACCCGGGGAAAGCAGAGAGGCTCTGATCGCAGTTCTTGCAGATGATCCCCGTCCTGCTTATCAGAATGATCCGGAACGGTCTTACGGAATGCCTTTTGGAGAGAAGGATATTCATTTTCGGGTGGATGGAGATATCCTTCGTGTTTATAATGTGACAGAATTTGTAAAAAAACAGCAGGAATCTTCGGCAGATTGTGGAAAATAACCATTTTCGGATATTTCTGTAAGAAAGGCTTGCAAAATTGGCGTTTATTCAATACAATATTAAACAGACTTTATGTTGGTAGAGTGACAAAGACTGATGGGAGATCGGTCTGAAAATATTTAGTGACATATGAGGAGCAGGAAAAATGAAGAAAATTGTTAAATTCGGAGGAAGTTCTCTGGCAAATGCAGAACAGTTTCAGAAAGTAGGGGAGATCATCAGAAGTGATGAGAGTAGACGTTATGTGGTTCCGTCCGCTCCCGGAAAGAGATTTGACGGAGATACAAAGGTTACAGATTTACTTTATAAATGTTATAATACTGCAGTTGAAGGGGAAGATTTCATCCCGATTCTGCAGGAGATCAAGGGAAGATATTATGAGATCATCCGCGGACTGAACCTTGATCTTTCTCTGGAAGATGAATTTGCTCAGATCGAAGCTGATTTCAAGGCACAGGCAGGCACAGACTATGCAGCATCCAGAGGAGAATTTCTCAATGGTAAGGTGATGGCAGCATATCTGGGTTATGAATTTGTTGATGCAGCAGATGTGATCCGTTTTGATAAGAACGGAAATCTGGACGCCGAGAAGACAGACAGACTTCTGTCCAAAAAGCTGGCAAAATGTGAACATGCCGTTATCCCTGGATTTTATGGCGCTGGTGAAGATGGAAAAGTTAAAACTTTCTCCAGAGGAGGTTCTGATGTAACCGGTTCTCTTGTGGCAAAGGCTATTAAGGCAGACCTCTATGAAAACTGGACAGATGTTTCCGGTTTCCTGGTAACAGACCCACGTATTGTTAAAAATCCGGAAGTAATCGAGAGCATTACCTACAGAGAACTCAGAGAGCTTTCTTATATGGGTGCAACTGTTCTTCATGAAGATGCGATCTTCCCGGTTCGTAAAGAGGGAATTCCGATCAATATCAAAAACACAAACAGACCGGAAGACAAGGGTACTTTTATTGTTGAGAGCACATGCAAGAAACCGAAATTTACAATCACAGGTATTGCAGGTAAGAAGGGATTCTGTTCTATCAATATTGAGAAATCCATGATGAACAGTGAGGTTGGTTTCGGACGTAAGGTACTTCAGGTATTCGAAGATCAGGGAATCAGCTTTGAGCATGTTCCATCAGGAATCGATACAATGACTGTATATGTACATCAGGATGAATTCGAAGAGAAAGAGCAGCAGGTAATCGCAGGAATCCATCGCGCAGTACAGCCGGATTTCGTAGAAATGGAATCTGATCTTGCGCTGATCGCTGTTGTAGGACGTGGTATGAAATCCACCAGAGGTACAGCAGGAAGAATCTTCTCAGCACTTGCTCATGCAAATGTAAATGTGAAGATGATCGATCAGGGCTCCAGTGAGCTGAATATCATTATCGGTGTGGAGAACAGAGATTTTGAGACTGCGGTAAAGGCAATTTATGATATCTTTGTAATTACCCAGATCTAATTGAGAATTGCAGGAGCTTCTTCACAGCGGAGCAATTGGTGGATATGATTTTTACCAATTATAAGATAAACAAAATAATGGGCCGTCAGAAATCAGCATAGAGATTTCTGGCGGCTTTTTAACCGAATCAAGTAAGTCTCCACCCACTGCTTCAATTGCGAAAAGCAATAAGCAGTGGGTGGGGACTTGCTTGTATCAGGA